>Ga0210386_10000360_pt1 | contig 42263 bp, 39 predicted proteins | sample IncBWH32OmetaG_FD_160091 | JGI IMG/M metagenome (GOLD analysis project Ga0210386, IMG submission 160091) | Forest soil microbial communities from Barre Woods Harvard Forest LTER site, Petersham, Massachusetts, United States - Inc-BW-H-32-O ...
AGAGCCGGTCGCGATGTCGTCGCCGACCGGCAACAACCCCGCCGTCGTACCTCCACCTCCGCTGCCGATTCCGTTTCGAGCGGACGGTAAATATCCCGCGGATGTGGCGGTGGAGTATCTGGCCAAAGCTCAGCCTCTGATGACGCCCGAATGGGCCTCCTGGAAAGCAGTGATGCGAGCCCCCAAGCTGGCGGGAAAGTGGCTGCTGATTGGTTATCAGCAGGGGAAAGGCCGCGTTTTCGGAACCGTGACAATCGAGCCGGGAGCAGCGCCTGACGAATTCACGACCAAGACCGACATCGAATACGCCACCAGCGGAATCACTTTATCACGAACTGGCAAAAGCATCGTCTATACCGGTTATAGCTGGCGAGGCCGAACCGGCGGCGGCGCGAAGGGAGCAGTGTCCGCCGATCCGGGGTCAAATCCCACCGAATGGCGAGAAGCTTTGTTCGTCTCGCGCGATGCCAACAGCATGGATGGCCGTTGGTTCTGGGGCGGCTACGAAGAATTCGGAATCGACGCTCACCTGGTACGCATTGGGACGCAGCCGATCCTGGCGGGGGCCAGCGCATTCTCGCTCCAGTCTCCGTCGACCACCGAAATGCGTGTCTACGGCGTCAATTTTCCGGCCGACATGAAGCCGGCCGATTTCGATTTTGGCACTGGAATCACCGTGAAACGCATCATTCGAAAAACAGCGACGATGGCGACTATCGAAGTCCAGGCGGTTTCGGGTCTGGCGACCGGCATTCGCGATATCTCGCTAGCGCGCTCCACCGCAGAACGAGCCATCGCCGTTTACGACAAGATCGCATATATCAAGGTGCTGCCGGATGCCAGCATGGCGCGGCTCGGAGGCACGATCGCAGCCAAGCAGTACGCTCAGTTCGAAGCGGTCGCCTATGCGGCTGGTCCCGACGGCAAGGCCCAGACGGCCGACGACATTCCGCTCGGTCCGGTTGCTGCGCGCTGGTCGATGGAGGAGTTTGTGTCTACGCCAGGCGACGATGACATCAATTTCGTAGGCAAACTCAACGACTCGGGCTTGTTCACTCCGAGCCTGGAAGGTCCCAACCCGGAGCGCAAGAAACAGGCGAACAACTATCCGACCAATAACTGGGGCGATGTCTGGGTATCGGCTACCTACGACACTCCTGGAGGCGCAGCGATGAAAGCCCGGTCTTATCTGGTGGTGACTGTTCCGGTGTACGTTCGCTACGATCAGCCCGAGGTTGGACAATGAGCGCCGCGGCCGTCCTGACGCAGTCTCCGCCATACCGGCTGCGCGAGTATCACGCGTTTGACGCGGCGGAGTCGCGATTTCTCTATCTTGTGCCGAGCGGCGCGATTTTCGCGCTGGATAACATCGGCCGCGAGGTCACCGATCTCCTGGGCGAGCGGGAACGCATGCCCGAACAGTTGATCGAACTCCTGTTGGCGCGCGGCTACGAGAGGCGCCAGATCCAGGCGGCTTTGGTTGAATTGGAACAATCCGAGGTTGTTTCCCGGGGCGAAGCTGTCCGAGAAACTCCCACCATTCCAGGCCGGACTTTTCCGCTGCAGCGGATCGTCCTCAACGTTACCAACCAGTGCAATCTCGCCTGTGGTTACTGTTACGAATACAGCGAGGACAAGATCAGCAAGACCGAAGGTAAACCGAAGTACATGGAAGAGGATATTGCGCAGTCGGCCATCGACATGCTGATCCGCGAGTCAGCCGACCGGCCCGCGATCCATGTGACGTTTTTTGGAGGCGAGACGCTGCTGAATTTCCGGCTGCTCCGGTCCAGCGTGGATTACGCGAAGCGAAAATCGGCGGAGGCTGCCAAGCGCGTCGAGTTCAGCCTCACGACTAACGCCACACTGCTCAACGAGGAAATGGTCGATTTTCTTTCCGAGCATCGGATCGGCGTCACAGTCAGCATTGACGGCGATCGCGAACTCAATGACCAGATGCGTGTGTTCCACGACGGGCGAGGAAGCTACGACGTCATCGTCCCGAAAATCAAGATGCTTCTCCAGCGCCACCGTACCAACTCGATCGGCGCGCGCGTGACACTCAGCTCCGGAGTTTCGCATGTGCGGCGGATCTATGAACATCTGACGCGGGAAGTCGGGTTCGGCGCCGTTGGATTCTCGCCGGCGACGGCCAATCCGGATCGTCTTTACAGCATTGGAACTCAAAAGATGAGCAGTATCCTGGGTGGGTTCGAGGAACTGGCCTGGGAATATCGCGATCGGGCCGTGGAAGGCCGGCAGCACGGCTTCACCAACGCCAACGATACCATTAAGGAGCTGCATTCAGGCATCAGCAAGGCGTATCCGTGCGGCGCGGGGCTGGGGTTGCTGGGTGTGGGTACGGCCGGCGACATCAATCTTTGCCATCGTTTTGTCGACTCACCAGTCGGGCAAATGGGACATGTAAAGCAGGGCGGCATCGATCATGCAGCCCGTTCGCAATTTCTCGAGACACACCACTTGGGCGCGCGCTTTGACTGTCACACCTGTTGGGCGCGGCCAGTCTGCTCCGGTGGCTGCTACCACGAGGCATTTATTCACTATGGAAATACAGCCGCGGCCAATCTGCACTATTGCGATTGGATCCGTGGTTGGAATGATCTTTGTTTGCGGATTTACGGAGAGATTGCCGTCCGGAATCCGTCGTTCTTGGACCGTTTTAGCGAAAACTGACTTCGACAGGAGCCAAACGATGAGTTTGAAAGCTATTAATCGCAAAGCCCGAAAGATGGAACGGGCTGTAAATGCCGTCAATGCGGATGTTCAAGCCCTCCAGGCCCGTGGAGGCGAAGGCAAGGTTTACTATCCGATGGGTTGCACGCTGAACTTCACACCAGGCTGGGAGGTGGATTCTTCCGGCGGCACTGCCGGTCTTTGCCAACCGGTGGAGCGCGATCTCTTTGATTGCCACCTGGGCTGCGGCTGGCCGGCGCAGGTACCCGATCATTTAAACAACGCAGTTGACTGGACGGATAAATGCGCCTCGGCCGCGAACGATTGGCGCAACATCGACATCGTATTTCCGTAAACGGAGTTGTCTGGCATGAAAAAACTCGTACCTATTCTGCTGAACGTCGCGATCGCCGGGATGATCTCCGGTCAGGCTGCTTTGGCCGGCCCGCTCATGTATATCGGCACGCTCGACAAAAAGCTTCTGGTCATCGATGAGGACAAGGAAGAGGTCGTCGACCAACTGCCGCTGGAAGGGATCCCGCGCACCACGGCCCTCTCGGCGGATCGAAAGACCTTGTACATTTTCACCACTCAGATGCTCGTGGAGACCGTCGACCTGGAGGCGCGGAAGGTGCTGAGCACTTTCAGCATCGCCGACCCGAACACTCATCTGCGCTTACAGGGCAATGCGCCGGATCGGATCAATGTGGGAAGCAACACACGATTCTCCGGCTTGGCGGTGGATCCGAATGGCCGCTACATCTACACAACCATGCGCGTGGTAGTGAAGGACATCGATCAATATCGAATCGAACCGCCGCAGTTTGTAGCGATCGATCTTCAAGAGAAGAAGGTTGCGAAAGCGTGGCCCTTCCCCCAGGATATGGACCAAGGGTTCGGATTCAATGCCACTTACAAGGTCTCGCCGGACGGCAAGCTGCTGTATGTCTTTCAGGACGATGTCGTCGTCTTCGATCTGGCGACGTTCAAGCAGGTAGATACGATTTCGCTGGCGCAACCCGAGTATCCGGGCGCGACCCCGTATCGGCTGGCGGCAAATGAGGACTCATTCGATGAGCCGGATACAGTCACTAACGTATTCACGTCGGTGGACGAGATCGTGCACAAAGGCACCCTAGGCCTGGCGAAGATCAACTTACTTAGCCGCAAGGTCGACTACTTCCCGATTGGACCCATGCTGCCCATGATGGGCTTCCAGGTTTCGCCGGATCACAAGCGCGGCTACTCGGTGATGCCGAAAATCGGCACGGGCGCGAACCGCTTGACGGAGTGGTGGGTGTGGGATTTGCAAAAACATGACGTCATCAAGAAGAAGGAATTTGAGTCGCGGCCGACCTTCCGATTCGCCGTGGGGGGGACGGGCAAGAAGCTATATATGTACGGCGCGGGATCGACGCTCGAAATCTTCGATGCCGAGACGCTGGAATCACGCAAGGTCATTTACCTGAATAAGGACACCACCACCAACCTAATTACGCTCGCCAGTCGATGATGGCCGGTAGCGGTCGTGGTCTGAAAATCGCAGTGATCGACAGCGGAGTCAACCTCCGGCACCCGCACATCTCCGCTCCGACTCACCGCGTCGTCATTGACCCGGCGGCTGAGGAACTTTCCGAGGAAGATCCTGTCGGCCACGGAACAGCCGTTACCGCAGCGATTCAGGAGAAAGCCCCGGACGCGGAGTATTACGCTCTGAAGTTGTTTGGAGCCACTTTGCGCGCGACGTCGGATCGTTTGATTCGAGCGATAGAGTGGACCATCGAAAATCGGATGGATATCGTCAACCTCAGCCTGGGGACTTCGAACTTCGATCGTCGGGACGAACTGCAAGGGCTGGTGGAGCGCGCTGCTCCGGCGGGCTTACTACTGGTTTCAGCGCGGAGCGCGGGCCCGCAACCGGTGTTGCCGGGCATTCTCCAAGGAGTGATCGGCGTGGAGGTGGATTGGGCTCTGCCGCGGGATCGTTATCGCGTGGCCGAAGCCGATGGCACTCCGTATTTTCTGGCCTCCGGTTATCCGAGGCCCTTGCCTGGAATCACCCCTGCCCGCAATCTCAACGGGATCAGTTTCGCGGTGGCGAATATGACGGGATTTGTCGCGCGCGCCCGTGAAAGCCGGAAGAGCCGTTCCTTCCGCGAAATGTGTGACGTTTTGGCCGCCGAGGCTTCAACCCTGGCAACATGACCAAGCTTCCGACATTCGCCTTACTTTTGGCCACCCTCCCGGCGACGAAACTGCCCTTCACGATCGATGCGTCCGAAGACGCCAGCAGCGAATTTGCGGGCGCTCCCCGCGTCCAGTCTTTTTCGTTTGCGCAATGGAAAGGGCGCTGGGTATTCATCGGTGGAAGGATGGCCGGGTATCACAGCGTCGGCGGCGGGCCTGCCGAATTTTTGCGGACCGACGCGAATCGCGATGTCTGGGTGGTGGATACAACGGTCAGACCGGCGCGAACTTATCGTCTCCCGGTCGAGGCGCTGCCGGGAAGCCTCGCCGCAGTGAAAGATCAATGGACGTCGACCGGACAGCTCTATTTCCAGGACGGACCAAAGCTGTACATTTGCGGCGGCTACGGCCAGGATCATCGCGGCCAATGGTTGACGTTTCCTCTGATCTCCCAGATCGACTTGCCGCGGTTGATTGACGGCGTGATGGAGGGCCATCTGCCGGCGTCCAGCATCGTGTTCGCCTCGACGCCATTGGTCCAGTCGGCGGGCGGCGAGCTGGTAAAGCTTGGCGATTGTTTTTACCTGGTCATGGGGCACGTGTTTACGGGCAGCTACACCGCTTTCGAAGGTCGTGCAGAGCATAACGCGGAAGAGGTCTCGCAGACTTATGTGAATGAAATTCGAAAGCTGAAGATTGTCGTGACTCCAGGCGGTGGACTGAGCGTCCACCTGGTTCATACGTATCGGGATGAGACCGAGTTTCACCGGCGCGATCTGAACGTGACTCAATTTCTGTCGCCGAAAGGCCTGGGCTTGGCGGCATACGGTGGAGTGTTTACGCCTGAAACGCAGTTGAGCTACAGCAAGCCGGTTTATCTCTTTGAAAATTCCGAGCCGGTTGTCGACTCCGGCTTCGAACAGAAAATGAACGCTTACTCGTGCGCCCGGTTGTTGATGTACGACCGATCCACCGAAACCATGTACTCGACATTCTTTGGAGGAATCAGCAGGTTCTGGTGGGATCCAGTGTCGGCCGCTTTCGTAGAAAATCCGAGGATCGGCAGTAAGACCGAAGGAGCTTATCTGGACGGGCTGCAATGGAGCGATCAAATTTCAACGATCAGAACGGTAATGGCGGCGGGACGGGAAGCGACTACCGAAGTTGTTCATCCCGGCTTCCTGCCCGGGTTCCTGGGAACTGACGCGGTCTTTATCCCGGCGCCTGAAGTTGGGCGTGCTCATCCGTCCACCAATATTCTTGATTTCGAGCGCCTGCCGCGGACCAAAACAATGGTGGGCTACATTTATGGCGGCATCCGGGCGTATCCTTACCGATTTCCCTACAGCAAGACTTCGACGCCGTACAATGCCGGCACGGTTCCAACCAAGCCGAGCGATATGATTTTGAAAGTGTACGTCCAGCCTCAGGGCCGCTAGGGCGCTCGGATAACCCAGACTGCTGGGGGGCCGTTCGCCATGGTACTCATCTCGCCAGGCGCCGATCTGCGCCCGAGCGGTCATGCCACGGCTTGAAGCCCGTTTTTCGCGACTAGAGCGAGAAGTTTGAGCGATGCTCCTTGCGGATGCTTTTCGCCGCGCTCCCATTGGCTGACCAAACCTGTCGTCACATTGAGATAACGGGCGAAGACCGCTTGGCTGGCTCCTTCTCGCAGACGAAGCGCGCGGATTTCTTTGGGCTTGAGCAGACGTACCGGCGTCAGGCACAGGTCATCGAATTCGCGCATTGTGCGCTTGTCCATGACTCCGGCGGCATGTAAGCCTTCCGCAGTTTCGTGGATCGAAGCCATCAGCGGACTACGGTATTGTTTTCTCATCGCACATCACCTCTATAATCTTCCGGACGCGACCACTCGCGCGATCGTCTTGTCATCGAAGGCCAATAATTCGGATGCGAGCTTCTTCAGGGCAACCAATTCGTCATTCCTTATGTTGTCCATCTCGTTCTTCGCAAATCCGCCAATCAATCCTCGTTCGGCACCGCGGATCGCTTCGCACAGCTCGCCATCGCCGATCTCGGCCTTCTTCGCAAAACGTACGAATGCCTTGTTCTTGAACGTCCGCATCTCCCCGACCCAGAATTGCCACCGAAAGAGCTCTGAGGTTATTATAACACTAAGTGCTATAGTTCGAAAAATTAGAGTCTAGACGAAAAACCAGTGGGCCATACCCCGGCTGCTCCACCTGTGGAAGAATCATATTGATAGGAGCCAGCCGCCTTGCCTCAAAGTAACTCCATTGGAGTCCCGGTTCCGGTGCGCACTCCGGGAAGCGCCGCCAAACTGTTCGGCGATCTCAAGGTGCGGCCCAAGTTGATGGTGCTGCATAATCTGTTTTTCACGATTCTGGCCGTGGGTGTGTACTTCGCGCTGTACCCCTATCTGCCAGAGCAAGCCAAAACCAACTTCTTTATCGTGCTGGGCGGGATCTACATTCTTGCAGTGCTGGCGCTCGAGACCACCATCATGCCGCTGTATGTCTACCGACCGCTGCGGCTCATGTTGAACGCCGACCAGGCCACTCAGCACGGCAACCGCGAGCAGGAGATCATCGATGAGCAGTTGATCCTGGGCGACGAGATCGGGCAAATCATGCGGTCGCGCAACGCCACCATCCTCGATCTTCGCAAGCGCGAGGACGAACTGGAAGAAGCTTTGCGGCGCTTGGAAGCGCAGGATCGCCTGGTGAGCCTGGGGCTGCTCAGCGCCAGCGTAGCGCATGAATTAAATACGCCACTGACAGTGCTGCAGGGCTCCATTGAGAAGCTCACCGAAACTACGCGCGATCCCGCAACTTTGGAGCGCCTGGCCCGCATGCTGCGCGTAACGCAGCGGATTCGCAAGATCAGCGAGAGCCTGGTCGATTTCTCGCGGGTCCGCAAGCAACATCTGGAACCGGTTCCGCTGCGCAACTTGATCGACGACGCCTGGAGCCTGGTCGCCATCGACGAAAAGGCCGCCGGCGCGCATTTCGAGAATCTGGTGGGGGCCGGCGACGTGGTGACCGGCAATTCCGATCGCCTGATCCAGGTCTTCGTCAACCTATTGCGCAACGCGCTTTACGCCATTCGTCCTTGCGGTAAGATTGCGGTTAATTCGAGACATCTGAGCCGCAATGCGCAATCCTGGATCTCGGTTACGGTGGAAGACGATGGGCCGGGCATTCCTTCCGACGTGCTGCCGGATATTTTTGAAGCGTTCGTCTCCAGCCGGCTGGACGCCAACGGAACCGGTTTGGGCTTGACCGTCGCCGAGGGAATCGTTCATCAGCACGGCGGCACTATTGCCGCCTCCAATCGCGTCGAGGGCGGCGCGTGTCTCGAGGTCGCGTTGCCGGTTTCCGAGCCGCGGCGAGTGGCAAGCCACGCATGAGCATCAAGACCATTTCCGATCAGCCGACCGAGACTCAAAACCCGAATGGATTCGTGGATCTGGCCATCCTGGACGACGACCTCGATTTTTGCAATTATCTCGAAGACGCGCTCAAAGATGACGGGCTGTACGTCATTCGAACTTTCGCCCATCCGGCCGGCCTTTTCGCGGCCTGTGAGCAGCGCCTGCCGGACATCGTTCTGCTGGACATGAAGATGGGCGAGTTCAAAGGCGACAAGGTTCTGGAGCAACTGCAGAGCGCTTATCCGGGCCTGTGCGTAATCATCATCACCGGCTATCCATCGCTCGAAGACATGCGCGCCACCTTCAAGATGAAGGTGTTCGATTACATCTCCAAGCCATTCTCGCTCGCGCAGCTTCGCCAGACGCTGCTGAACGCGATCGAGAAATTCGGATTCGGCCGCATGACCCAGAACCGGCTGCGCGAGCGGCTGGGCCATCAGATCAAGATGCTGCGCGTGGAGCGGGACTGGTCGCTCAAAGACCTGGCCGCCGCCACCAAGCTGAGCATTTCGCAGATCAGCTCCATCGAGCGGGGCGCGAACCTGCCCAGCGTCGAAAGCCTGCTGGCGATTTGCCGCGCCTTCGACAAGCGGCCCTCGGAAGTGCTGGCGGCGATCGATTTCTAAACGGCAATGCCTTCCCGCGACGAAGCCGTCAGCTTGGCTACCAGCTTCGCCGCATCTCCAGAGGAAGAAAAAAGCCGCGAGCTGATTCTGGCTCTGCTCGAACATACTCCAGCTCCCTTCTCGCGCGATCAGTTTCATCCCGGACACATCACCTGCACCGCGCTGGTGCTCGATCCGGATGGCCGGCGCGTTCTACTGGTGCATCATCATCGTCTACGCCGCTGGCTCCTGCCGGGCGGGCATGTCGAAGCGAGCGATGTAACCTTGGGCGACGCAGCCCGGCGCGAAGCAGTGGAAGAGACTGCGGTGCGGATCGTGCCCGCAAACACCGCGGGCCTGGCCGGGATGGATGTCCATGGAATCCCGGCGCATAAAGGCGAGCCATTTCACCTGCATCACGATTTGATCTTCAGACTGGATGCGGAAGCGAGCGATATCGCGTGTACGGAGGAAGCGCCCGCAGTGGCCTGGTGCGGGATGGACGAAATCGATCGATACGGCGTTCCAGCCAGCATTGTCTGCGCTCTTCATCGTGTTGCGGTACGATAAACCGAAGAAGGAGTCCCATGAAATCTGCAGCCCTGTTGTTGCTGGCCACTTCCGCCCTGTTCGCGCAAAGCAAGCAGCCCGACCTGTGCGTACCACCCCCCAGCGGCGTAGCGCCGTCGCTGCCTGCCAAGCTGATGACTGGGCAAGGCGACGTCCACTTCCCTATCACTACGTCGAATCCCAAGGCACAGCAGTTCTTCGACCAGGGCGTGGCGCAGTTGCATTCCTTCTGGTCGGTGGAAGCGGAGCGATCGTTCCGCCAGGCGGCCGAACTCGATCCCGACGCGCCGATGCCGCAATGGGGCATCGCGATGGTAGCGGCCGGCGACTACCGCCCGCGCTTCCAGCTGGACAGCGCGGAAAAAGTTTTCGGCAAGGGGAATCCATATCGCGCCGCCTCGCGAGCCTCCGAGGCTGCCCGCCGCGCCGATGAATTGGCCCAGGTTCCCGGTAAAGCGACTCCGCTCGAGAAACTCTACATCGCCTCCATCGTCGCCCGGCGTGATCCAAAAGTAAAAGATCAGGATGAGGCGTACATCCTGGGCTTGCGCGCGATCGTGGCGCAATATCCGAACGAGGTGGAAGCCAGAACCTATCTTGCGCTGCATCTGATGCGCGGGTTCACTCTACCAGACAAAACTCCACGCGGGACTTCCATGGAAGCGGTGGCCATCCTGCGCGATCTACTGGTGAAGGCCCCCGATCATCCCGGCGTCCACCATTACGTGATTCACGGGTTCGAAGGCGCCACGTTCGCCAAAGACGCCTGGCCGAGTTGCAAGCGCTACGCTGAGCTGGTTCCTAACATTCCACACGCCCTTCACATGCCCGGTCATATTTATTCGCAGACCGGCCGCTGGGAAGATGCGGCGAAGTCGTTCGCCGCGGCAGCCGAAAACGAACGGGGCTACATCCAGGCTGACCGGTTGTATGGGACCGGCCATCACGGCCACAACGTCCACTATCTGGCAACCGCGTACTCCTTTCAAGGCCAGTACGACAAGGCCGAAGGCGCCGCGCGCGAATTGCTCGGTTTCAAAGAAAACCCACGCGAGCTGGCATCGGTGGACGGATTCACCAGCGCCTATCGGCAAGGCTGGTTCGCGATGCTACGGACTTTAGTACAGTCTGAAAGCTGGGACGAAATTCTGGACGGTAAGACGCTGCCGGTCTACGATAAGCCGCGCGAGCAAGCCTGGCGGCATTGGGCCGTGGCGCTGGCTTACGCTGCCAAGGGGAACGCGACCGAGGCCAAAGCCGAGGCCAAGCTGATGGAGGAAGCGCTCACCGAATACAAGGAAAAGGTGAAGATGCCGGTTCCCGAAGTCCTCGAAATTGCTCGCGAAGAACTGGACGGCCATTTGAAACTGGCCGAGGGCAAGCTCGAACCCGGCCTGAAGAAGCTGGATCAAGCAGCCAACATGGAACTCCATATGATGTACTCGGAGCCGCCCTATTATCCGCGGCCGGTACTGGAGGCATTGGGCCAGGCGGCGCTTAAGAATGGCAAGCTACCGGAAGCCGAGTCGGCATTCCGCCGCGCGCTGGAGCAATATCCAGGGAGTCACCGGGCACAGGTTGGCCTTCGCGCGGCATTAGACCGCAAAACGGACGCACGGCATAAAACTGAAGCAGCCGGATTCTGAGGGTGGCGGTTTATAAACCGGTGAGCACTCGGAGGAAGATGCTCACCGGCCGGCAGCCCGAAGTACTTTCGCACCTCAGATTGCCTAACTCAACTCGGAATGTCGCCGGAGGAGGGATAGGGAACCTGGATATGGCGCCACTTCGAAGGACGCTCTGATTCGGCAAAAGGTTTCCCTGGCAAGATACTACCATAACTTCTCTAGAATGATCCAGAAGAAATCGCTCCCCATGCATTTTTATCTTCGGCCGAATTGGTCCATACAACCGAGGCCACTTTCCGAATGATCACCAGGAAAGAAAACGCCCCCACCAGTAGCAGTATGCGAACCCATACGAACGCAAAGTAGAACCCACCTGTACGCTCGACTATGAACCCCGTCACCACCGACGCCACGATGCCCGCCAGATTGCCCACCCCGTTCTGGATTCCCGTCCACATGCCGGCAAAGAGATTCGCGGTGTACATGCCGAAAACAAAGGACGCCAGAATCAGCAGGGACATTGCTGTCACCTGGCCGGCCGCGACCGCTGATGGCAGCAGCAGTACTGCTAAGTCTTGCGGACAAGCGTAGCCGAGGCGCCTCGCCGAATCCAGGCCCCGGCGAACCAGACACCCGTGGGTGACCCAAGCCTCTCTTTTCTTCAAGATATCAATGAGGCTGGCGCCCGGAACGCGAGCCGGAATGGCCGACGGCTGGCATCTTAGGGGCCATAAAAAGCCAGGGAACCAGCCAACCGAGATCGTTTCCACCTTTTCCAGAGGGACAGTGCGGTTTTGCCAATGGTCTAATCGACGTCGGCGGCAAGCATGGCCCGCCCTTTGGACTGACCGATTCACTAATCCCCAGCAGCAGACGCAGGACGAACGACGCCGAAAATCCGGTAGCAACGGCCAGTGAGCGCCGTTGCCAGGACCAGGGAGCCGACGGCTAGTACGGCGATTACGTTGAAGCAATCGATCAGGCAGCGGAGACAATCTGGAAACCGGCATAAGTCCAAAAGAAGACCGAGCAAGAATCCGAGTGCAGTGGGGTTTGAGAAGCAGTTCGTTGCTGAGCGCTACTCCGGCCACTGAAAGGATGTCGCGGTCGATGTAATTGATCGCGACTGAGGCGACCAGCGGAATCAGGACGAACCATCCGAGGGGTGTAACCCGCCTGACAGCCCCCGCTCCGCTGCTAGCCACCGTGTGAGTGCATCATTGCTTAGCGGGTTTGTCCCCGGGAATTGCCGGATTGTGGTTAGGGGCTCCAACGGGGATCTAACAGTTAGAAGCGCTCCACTCCGCCCACATCGGACTCGACGGCGGCTGGTCCCGGGGATACATCAAGGCTTTCCGTAGCAATCTCACTTTCAGCCTGCATTGTATAGCGAGCATCCAGGCGTTCGCCCACTTCCTTGCGGCGCGTTTCGCCCAGCACCGGAGTTTCATTGGTCAGGAATTCAAGGGAAAGGTGAATCGCTTTTCTCATTTCCGCAAGCTGGTCGGCGACCAGCCCCAAGCGTTGGGCAACCCGGCCTTGGAACTGGAAGGCCATGATGGAGCGCGAGATTTCGTCCGCCAACTGATGGCCTTGACGCACCGAGGACTCCAAAGTGGACTCCATTTCGGTGTGTGTTCGCGTTAGCTCTCGGAGTGCGCGCTCCAACTCCGCGCGGCTGGCTTCCAGCGTTCCGACGCTCATCCGCGCCATTTCTTCCAACTCGCCGGAGGTTTCCGCCACGGTAGCGCGGAGCTGTTGCATCTCACCTATCAGCCGATCCGTGATTTCTTCAGAGCGGCGGGCGTGCGAGGAAATTTCATCGGCCACCACACCGAATGCGGCTCCCTGCTCTCCGAAGTGCGCGGCTTCCACCTTAGCATTCAGCGCCACCAGCTCGCTTCCGAAGGCGATGCGATCAATTTCCCTCAGAGCGCGAACGATCCCCGCCGCTGAGGTTTCCATAGTCTTCATGCGTTCGATGACCTGGGAAGAAACGTATGGCCGCGCTCGGCCTGCTGACCCAATTCGGCGAGAGTATGGCGGGCGGACGTGAGCAGCGTTTCAATGCCCGAGCCTTGACCAGATCCGACTAAGCGCCGACGTGGACCTCTTTTTTCGCGACCTGGTTTGGTTAAGCCAGTTTGGTATAGCCAGGGCTCTACTAGCGCAAAAGCGCTATGAACTCATATCGGCCGATGGAAGCGAGCTGTGAATAGTCCTATCGGAGATAGAACAGGCTCAATCGCGGCATACCGGAAGATTCGAGCAAGCGCCGCTCGAGATATTGCTTTTCGAGCATGGCCAATTGATCGGCGGTCATCTTGCCTCGATACGGGCGCAGCTCGCGATCCAAGTCTATTCGAGCTGCCAAAAGCTGGTCTTCGGTCTGATGCGTACGGGCGATCGCGACCATCTTGTCTTCGAGCGCGGTGAGGCGCCGCTCGAGGTTTTCCAGGTCGCGATACATGGCTTCGGCTTCCATAGCCAGGCGGTCGACAGACGCTGCGATCTCTTCAAAGCCCGGCTGTTTGCGGATCTCGGCAACGTTGGCGCGGAGATAGGCCTGTAGTTCTTCCAGGCTGAACGGCGCCGACGCCGGTTTCCTCGACTCGGCCGGACGCGACAGACCCGCCATCACCTGCGCCTCCGCCAGAACGGCTTGCGCGCAATAGGCCACCGAGTTCACCATTTGGATGCGGCTCTTTCCGGCGCGCCATTTCTCGAACGCGACGTCGATGCCGCGCAGAACCGCCTCCAACGGAACACCGGCGTTCTTCCAGGCTTCCACCAGCGCCCAATCGAGCGGGGACATCAGGAACAGGCTGGTGCCGCGCGCCTTTTGAAAATGTTCCTCGACCTCGGTGAAATAATTGAAGTAGTTGGAAGGCCAGGCTACGTCTTCTGGTTCCGGCGCCATATGATTTCCAGGCCTTCGAGCGTAAGATCCTCGTTGATCTCTTTCACTGTGCGCGACACCTGGGCGATCAAACGCGCCTGGCCTCCGGTGGCAATCACTGTAGTTTTCGCACCCAGCTCGGCGATCACGCGCTCCACGATTCCGTCGATCAGGCCCGCGAAACCGTAGTACAGGCCGGACTGAATGCTGTTCACGGTGTTTTTGCCGATCAGACGAGCCGGCTCCCTGAAATCAACCATGGGAAGCCGCGCCGTCTTGGCAAACAGACCGCTGATCGACATGCCGATGCCGGGGCAGATCATTCCGCCCAAATATTCGGCGTTGGCCGACACAACATCGAAGTTGATGGTGGTTCCGAGATCGACGACTACCGCCGGCCCGCCATAGCGGTGGTAGGCCGCCACACCGTTCACCACGCGGTCGGCGCCTACTTCGCGAGGATTGTCGTACAGGACTTTCAATCCTACATCAGTGTCGGGCGTCACGAATAGCGGCGTGGTGTGGAAGTATCGCTCCGCCATGCCCGTTAGCGGCGCATCGAGCGAAGGCACGACGCTGGCGATGATGATGCCATCGACCCGCGCCAGATCGAGCGAGGCCAGCGCAAACAGGTTGCGCATCAGTACGCCCCATTCGTCGGCGGTCTGCTCGTGAATGGTGCGAAGCCGCCAGCGGCCGATCAACTCACGGCCCTCGAACGCGCCGATGGTGATGTTGCTGTTGCCGGCATCGAGAGCTAAGAGCATGGACGTACTCCTCCCGCCAGAATTACGTTTTTCGTTCCGTCGTCACGTTGCAGAATCAGAAAGCCGGAACTGTTGAGGCCCGCCGTAGTGCCTTCGAGCGACGAATGGCCCTGATCCACGGATACCCGGCGGCCGTGGACGAAGCTGGATGCTTGCGAGAACATTGCCAAGATCGGTTCCCCGCCCTCTTTTTCAAGCAGCGTGCAAAACCGGTCGACACTTCCGGCAAGTTCAACTAAAAGCTGCTCGCGCGAATGAATCCGGTGGGTTGCCAGGCGCAACGAGGTCGCGATGTCCGTCAATTCTTCCGGGAACGTGGAATGATTCACGTTAATGCCGATGCCTGCAATGATAGCCGAGCTTTCCAGTTGCGTCAGAATTCCGGCGCACTTGCGGGATTGAATAAGCACGTCATTGGGCCAGCGCAGGTCACAGACCAGATCGGTCGCCTGGAGGATCGCTTCGCGAGCGGCGAGGCCAAGCGCCAACGTCACCAACGGCAGCGTGTTGGGGGCAAATCGATGCCGCAGAACGATCGAGACATACAGACCCGATCCGGACTCCGAGTGCCACGCGCGGCCGTGGCGACCCTGACCCGCGGTCTGTTCTTCTGCGCCGACTATGGTTCCGGAGTGGCATGCGGCCGCAGCCAGGCGGCTGGCTTCAAGCATTGTGGATTCGATGGAGGGATGCCAATCGATGCGGCTGTCGGGCAAGCGTGACCGCACCCATGCGAGGTCGAAGGCCATCGTTATTCGAGCTCCAGATGGAAGTGAATGTCGACGGCTCGCGCGGAGTGCGTGATGGCGCCGACGGAAATGAAATCCGCGCCGGTCTCGGCATACGCGCGCACAGTGTCGATAGTGATGCCGCCCGAAAGCTCAACGGTCGCCCGGCCGGCGATGTACCGGATCCAATCTTTGGCTTCGGAGGGGCTGAGGTTGTCGAGTAGCAGCCTCTTCGCGCCGCAATCGAGTGCTTCTTCCAGCTCAGTGCGGGTGCGGACTTCGATCTGGATGGGCACCTTGGCGTTTCGCGTTGCTTCGAGCGTCGCTCGAACACTGCCCGCGGCTGTGATGTGATTGTTCTTGATCAGCACCGCATCGAAGAGGCCCATCCTATGATTAGTGGCCCCGCCCGCGCGAACCGCCATCTTCTCCAGTTCCCGCAGGCCGGGGATGGTCTTGCGAGTATCGAGAATACGGCAGCCGGTGCCGGCGACGGCGTCGACGTATTTGCGCGCTTCAGTCGCGATGCCACTTAGGTGTTGGAGAAAATTGAGCGCCACGCGTTCTCGCGTGAGCAGCTTTTGGGCCGGCCCGCGAACCGTCGCGATTTCTTTTCCGGCTTGGAGGCAGGTGCCGCTCGGCACTTTCACATCGATGTCGTCGTACATGAGCGGCAACAGTTCCGTGCCGGCCACAACGATGGGCTCACGGACAAGGAAGCGGCCACTGGCTTTTCGGTCCACCGGGACGCAGAGATTGGTGGTGACATCGCCCGAGCGGATGTCTTCTTCGAGCGCGCGCTCGACGATCTGAGACGGAGTCATCGAAGATCGTTCAAAACAGCGCGGCTTTTTTCGAGTTGGGCGACGTATTCGGCTCGCTTCGCGCGCAGAGAATCCACTACATGCGCCGGAGCGCTGCTCAAGAATTTGTCATTGGTGAGTTGGCGGTCCTTATCGGCGATCAATTTCTGGAGCTGGTCAATTTCTTTTGCCAAGCGTCCACGCTGAACTCCGGAATCCACCGCGGGAAGCTCAAGGGACAGATCGAAATCCGGGGTAGAACGCACCCCGCCCTCCAGCTTTGGTGCAGCTTCGTTGCGGATATCCAGCTTCACGTTGGCGAGCTTCTCGATAACGCCCAGATCCACTTGCTTAGACCCGTTGCGACAATAAAGAACTCCATTTAGCACTAGCTTTCGATCGAGCCCATGGTCGGCACGGAGCTGACGAGCGGAGGTGATCATCGCTTGCAGTTCGACCATTTGGTTGTCGGCTTCCTGATCAATTCGATTGGCGAATATCGGGTATCTGGCCAAAGCGATGCTTCCGGTGCCGTTAAATCGATGCCAGAGTTCCTCCGTAATGAACGGCATGATCGGATGAAATAGTCGCAGGTAGTGTCCAAATACGCTCAAGAGATTGCGCCAATCGTTCGTCAACCCGGAGTTCGCAGTTAGGCGGAGCTTCTTAATCTCCAAATACCAATCGCAGAAATCGTGCCAAAAAGACTGCCAGATATCTTGGACAACTTCGTGATATCTATAGTGTTCAAACTTGTTTAGAACGGAGATGGTCAAGAAGTCGAGGCGGCTGAAGATCCAGCGATCCTCCAGCGTCTCGGCGCGGCCCGCCTGTGGAATCGACGGTTCAATTCCAGCCGCCTCCATATTCATGAGGATCATACGCGCGGCGTTCCACATCTTGTTGCCGAACTGGCGCGCCGAGTTGAGGCGATCTTCGCTATAGGTAATGTCGGTGCCGGGAGCGGCCGACATCATCAGGGCCAGCCGCACGGCGTCGGTGCCGTATTTGTCGATGATGTTGAGGGGGTCGACGACGTTGCCCTTGGTCTTGGACATCTTTTGCCGTTCCGGGTCGCGCACCAGCGTATGCAGGTGCACCTGGCGGAAAGGGACATCGTTCGTCAGCTCCAAACCCAGCATCATCATGCGAGCGGCCCAGAAAAACAGAATGTCGTAGCCGGTGATCAGCAATGAGGTCGGATAGTAAGCGCGCAGATCCTCGGTATCGCCGGGCCAGCCCAGGGTGGAAAAAGGCCATAAGCCGGAGCTGAACCAGGTGTCGAGGACATCGGAATCCTGTTCGATGCGAGCCGATCCGCAATGGGCGCAGGCCTGGGGCGCTTCGCGGGCGACGGTGATTTTCTTGCAATCGGCGCAGTGCCAGGCGGGAATGCGATGACCCCACCAGAGCTGCCGCGAGATGCACCAGTCGCGGATATTCTCCATCCAGTTGAAGAACGTCTTGTTCCAGTTTTCGGGGACGAATGCGATGCGGCCGCTATTCACGGCGTCGAGAACTTTGGCAGCCAGCGGCTTAGTTTTTACGAACCACTGCGTGGAAACCAGGGGCTCGACGATGGTCCCGCAGCGGTCGCACTTGCTGATGGCGAGAGGGTAGGGCTCGATCTTTTCCATGAGGCCCAGCTTTTCGAGGTCGGCGACCACGCGCTTGCGGGCTTGGAAGCGATCGAGACCGGCGTAGGGACCGGCTTCGGCGGTCATGCGGGCGTCCTCGCCGATCACTTTGACGTGCGGCAGATTGTGGCGCTTGCCGGCTTCGAGATCGTTGGGATCGTGCGCGGGCGTCACCTTCACAACGCCAGTTCCAAACTGCGGATCGGCGAGTTCGTCGAAGATGATCGGGATTTCACGATTCATCAACGGCAGCAACGCGGTGGTGCCGGCCAGGTCGCTGTAACGCGGGTCTTTCGGATTCACGGCCACAGCGGTATCGCCCAGCATGGTTTCCGGACGCGTGGTGGCAACGACCAGACTCCTCGCTCCACCGTTCAGCGGATAGCGGATGTGCCACAGCGTGCCCTGTGTGTCCTCGTGCTTCACTTCGAGATCCGATAGCGCGGTTTGGCAGCGCGGGCACCAGTTCACCATGTACGTGCCACGGTAAATCAGGCCACGTTCGTAGAGACGCACAAACGCCTCCAGAACCGCGAGCGATAATTCCGGACTCAGCGTGAAGCGTTCGCGGCTCCAGTCGCAGCTATCGCCGATACGTTTCATCTGCTCGGTGATTCGACTGCCGTATTTCTCCTTCCATTCCCAGACCCGCTTGACGAATTCTTCGCGGCCGAGCTGCTGGCGCGTGAGACCTTGTTCGGCGAGGCTGCGCTCCACCAGCATCTGGGTGGCGATACCGGCGTGATCCACACCGGGCAGAAAGAGGGTGTTGTAGCCGCTCATTCGGCGCCAGCGAATGGCCGCATCGATGACAGAATGTTCGAGCATGTGGCCGATGTGCATCGAGCCAGTAACGTTGGGCGGAGGAACAGCGAGCGAGAAGCGTGGTCCGGGAGCTTTCGGGTCGGCGTGGAAAATGCCGGTCTCCACCCACCAGCGAGCCCAGTGGGACTCGAAGCGCTGCGGCTCGTATGTTTTTTCCAAATCCATGGGGAGACTACCAGTTTAGCAAGGGCTAAGTATTTGACAGCGCGGTTAGCAGTTTGACAGAGCCGCGGGCGGTCTGATGTAATGTGGATGAAGTAAGCTTCCCGCCTTGCTCCTCAGTAGCTCAATGGTAGAGCATTCGGCTGTTAACCGAAGGGTTGTAGGTTCGAGTCCTACCTGAGGAGCCAAACATTTCAAATACTTAGGGGCCTCCATTTCTGCGAAGACGCCACTTCCGCTGCCGAGTGTGGGGAGTTTTGTGGGGATGCTACTTCACAATGCAGCGCAAGCTTGTATTCCTTGCGGTGGACCTCTGAACTGCCCGAAGGGCCGGAAGCCGTCAAACTCTCCAGTCGCCTGCTGGAAATTGCGCCTCCGGAAAATGTGGGCGAGGACGACACCCGGGTCTATGCAAATAGCTTGAATTTCATTCCCGCTATTGGCGGTCACGAAGACTAGGCGAGTCGTTCCCCCTGGACCCGAGATCGTGTAAGTACGGGTGCAATCGGGATTCACTTTGTATGTGCCCGTTGCAGCCAGCGGGCCGATACTGCCGACTCAAGGCCGTCAGCCGATTGCGTAATGGCGTAAATTTGGATCGATTCCAATACCGCCACTACTCCAACACCACTACTAAAGTACTTGGCGGGTTCCGCCGAGGTATTTCAATGGCACTCCGATGTTGATATGAAAGTACTTGGTTGGCTCACTTATCTTCTACTTGGAATCGCAACCCTCGCTCGGCCTGTAAGCGCCGCAGATGCATTGGGTTGCACGGACCTGAAGCTGACCCCGAGAGTGCCGGGCTGCGTGATCGTAGAATGTTCCGCAAACCAAAGTGACCTGATAAGCACTATAAACAAGGATGATTCCTTGGTGGACGCAGCCACAAACTCCGTAGTGTACTCATGCCCAACTGGGATCGATCCTCAGCGAATCGAGCGCGAGGTGGTGTTACAGCTTCGCAAAGGAGCGTATCAGACGGTCCGTGAAGAGAAAGACGACCCAATGAGTACTGCGCTAACGGCCCGAAAAGGGTCGCAATGGATGAATCTAAAGGCATGGTTAGAGGATGGGACTACCACGTACTCGCTGCTTGCCGCCGAAACAGGCGCTGAAAAGTCGAAGGCACAAACCTGCAGCCAACCCCAGGTTCTCTCATTCGAGCAACGCTGCGGCGTCGCTGAATGCACATCCAAGTCTGAGAACACATTGCAATTACAGACCAGTGAGCGACAGCGAACTTCGCTTGAGGGCCCTGCAGTGACAGCTACTTTTACCTGTCCAGGATTGAATCCGTCAGAAATCTTCGATTCCGCCGAGAAGGAGTTAAAGGATGCCGGCTTCGATGTTTTATTCACGGATCGCGCGCAAGCGGCGAGTTACTGGCTCACGGCTCGATCAGGCCAGCGCTGGGTCGAGTTAGCAAGTGCTCCTGATGGCGATACGATGTCGTATGCATTGACCGTCATTTCATCGGCCTACGGCATCGCGGTAGCTGAGGCGAAGCCCCAGGGTGCAAACAACGCTCAAGGGAGGAGCACAGACAGCGCTCCGGAGGTTTCCAACGCCGAACCGCAAGCAGGATTGAAGCTGCCGCCGCATCCTCCAGTCGTTACGGAAAATGCAGTAGCCGGCGTGTTGACGCCCCCATCGGCGGAACCTGCAGCGCCTCGATACCCCGAACGTCATGAGATTGCGCAAGAATCGGCGATGGGGAAAGCTGTTCCTCTGCAGTCCGTTCCACTCGCGTCATCCACCGGCGGAGCACCTACCAGACCAAGTGCTCCGGAGGTTTCCACGATGCCAGTCCGGCCTCCGAAACCTGTCGTCCGGATCCCGCTGCTGGTTCAACGTGAAGTCAGTCTGACCGTCAGAGATGAGGTATCCCTAACTCTGTTGGTTGACGTCAACGAGGACGGTCTTGTGACGGACGCGAACGTCACCGGTCGAATTACAAGCGATGTCCTAAAGCTGCAACCAGCTGCCATTGATACGGTTAGGCGCTGGCGTTTCGAGCCCGCGCGCCAGGGCAACAAAGCTGTGCCGAGTCAGACAATCGTCAAGCTGAGCTATGTCCCGCTAGTAACTCGATGACTCTTTCCGCATCCTGTTAGAGCTGGACAGCCTGAATCTATTCCTCAAATTCCGATGACGCAAATGACAAAACGGTACCAATACCAAAACTGGTAGCGGGTCAGTTTGCATTTTCAGCACACGAAATCATGCCAATTCGGTCGATGTCGCGGTTTTTTGTTCTTCGCTACCAGACTCATAAAGAGAGTCGATAGTCCGTCCCAGTCTACTGGATCGCCGTATTTTCCCCTCACCGGAATGAGCGGATGGCGTTGGGTGAACTCCTTTGCGCGAGCATTGCTCTTTCGTCCGTTGCATTTGTTGCAGGCGGTGGCGAGATTTGCGATATCGGACGCACGCCCACCGCTATGCGCTTCGACGTGATCTATGACAGCACCCAAGCGATCCAGCAAGGGCGCATCTCATCTGCGCCAGTTGCGGTTGTAGGCCAGCGGCGCCGCAAATCCCTCTTGCTTAACAAGCTCTGCAAGGTACCTCAACGTCGGAGCAAATATTACCGGACATCCACACCAGCGGCAAAGCCATCGGTCGAGTCGGAAACCTGTACCTGGATTTCACGTGCGGCGTACCGAGGATGCAAACCACCCTCAATCTCGTATCTGCTAGGCGTTTCGACGCGCAAGGTCAAGGCGGTGACCGAGGAACTATGCGGACATGAGTTCAGCTCGGCCACCATCAGCCGGATGGTGCAAACTTTGGATGAGGAACTGGAGAAGTTTGCACAGCGGAGCCTGGAAGAGCCCTATCCGTATCTGATTCTGGATGCGCGCTATGAAAAGTGCGGGAAGAGGGTACGGTTCGAAGCCAGGCGGTGCTGGTAGCAATCGGCATCAACTGGGAAGGCCGGCGTAACGTGCTGGCGATCGAGCTGGCCAGCCGGGAAAGTGCCTCGAGCTGGAAAGAGTTGTTAGTGGGCTTGCGCAAACGCTCGCTGAATGGCGTGGAGTTTGTGGTCAGTGATGATCATGCGGGATTGCGACGAGCCATCCAGGAAGTTCTGCCCGAGGCCGTCTGGCAACGCTGTTATGTGCACTTCCTGCGCAATGCGCTGGATTATCTGCCCCGCAAAGCCGATGATGATTGCCTCCTGGAACTGCGCCGGATTTATGATCGGCGAAACCTAGAAGAGGGCAGCAACACGTAGCGGCCTGGCTGGAGCGGCTCATGGAAGAGTTTAAACGCCGCACGCTGGTAGTTCGCATCTTTCCCAACGCCGCGGCATGCTTACGGCTGATCCAAGCACTGGCGGTCGAGATGCACGAGAACTGGATCGAGGCCATGCAGTACCTAAATATGGAACCGCTGCTGGAGCAGAAAAAGGAAGCTTTGCGGAGAATGGGCGATGCGGCGTAAAAAGGTTTCTCCATCGTTGACCAAGGGAAGGGCCTCAATCGCCGGCCTCTTCCCCTGGACCCATCCCCGCTCAAACCGGACTAGCGATCCAAAACGATTTTGCTGAACTTGACAAGCACAACTCAAATTTCCTTATCCTTATCCCTCGGGGTACCCCAGTTTAACCCCAGTTATAACCAAGCACGAGCGCATGCGGAACTGCAGGATTGCTTTGGGCGTGCGATAATTTTCGTTCGTGCCGCAGCAGGGGGGGAATATATGTCAACGCCTATTGCTTATGCTGACCGGTACTCGAACCTTCAAGTCGAGCTGGCCTCTGGAACATCCGTCACCGTCAATGTACATCAATACCGGCTGGGCGCGCCCAAGCCGGCTAAAGATCGGCTATGGTCGGCGCTTAAAGAATACTTCCAAAAGCAGCAGAAGCTCGACCCTGGATTCCGTCTCCGGTTGCGCGTGAACGGAGGAAGTTATGAGTTTTCCAGCTACATGCAGATGCCGAATTGGATCGTGCGCCCGTTCACCGGCAAAGGCAGTCCCGAGTGCTGTCAGGTCGTGCTGCAGCTCGCGGTGCTGTTAGGTGAAGCTACGCCGCAGTCGTTGCAAACTTACTGCGATACGAATTTGGGGCTGGACTGCAACGGGTTCGTCGGCAACTTTCTGTATTACGAAGATTCTGGCCATAACTGGATGGACGAGCCGAGGAATGGGAATGGTGGGCCTAACGACGATATGACCGTATTCGCGCAGATGGGGCCGCCCGTAACAGACACCTACAAGATGTCGGCCACAAACACATACCTCTGCATTGAAACCCTGGGGGGAGTGGTTATTCCTGGCGGAAAAGCAGGAGTAGGTCACATAGCCATTACGGAGCCTAACAAATTTATGCCACAGTCGTTCGTGTTCGACTCGTTTGCCTCGGCAGATCTCGGCTTGGCCCAGAAGGGCGCTTATGGACATCATGCGTTCATGGCAGTGGAGTCAACTGGCGGCCTCGGATTGACACAATCCTGGTACGCCTTCCCAAAGAGCAGCAATCCCCAAGGTATTTATCGAGTATTTCGCGGAAGCAAAGGAATTTGGCTGCAGTTTAAGATCGTCGACCTTGGAAACCTATAAGTCGTAGGTTCCTATTGGGCCCAGGCAGTTGGCTGCTGGCCGCCTAAACACGACCCTGCAAGGAATTGCTCGTTGACGGGACGGGCACAACGCCAATCCTGAATCGCTCCGCCCAACGAAAAAACTCCCACAAAGAGCGGCTTCTGTCTTAGAATCAAAAGTAGAGGCTCGGTTCGACAGGCCAGCGCGAAGCGCACCCTCCGAGAGGATCCCTTCAGATCCCTCTTGGAAGGTACGTGTATGCTCACGCATCCCACGACCAGCACATCGAGCTGTGGTCGATCGAACGACTACGCGAGTACGCCCGCAACCCGCGCAAGAACGACTGCAGGATGCGCTCCACGCTGCCGCTACTTTGAGCGCTCTACATCGGCAGATTAGGGGTTTGTTTCTGGCCCGTCTGGAACTGATCGAGAATCAGATGGATCCTGGAGAAGAGTATTTGGTGAGGCATTACACGGCTACAACGATGCGGTGTTGCGACTGGCTAAGGTGCCGGGCTTTGGGGCCGAGCGTTGTCCCCAAGAGTTTCAGTGCTGGGTCGCTTGCGGGTGGTGCTCCCTTTTGTGTTCAGACGATCGTCTCAAACTACGCAGTTCAGCATTATCCGGGCGTTTCTTCTCACCCCCCACGGTGATAGGATGGTCCTGCCCTTCGGATGCAGCATGGGTTCTCAAGGGACGTTTACTCCTCCACATTTGGGACCCGGTGGTCGTCGCGGATCACCGGGTATTCTTCTTCGACCGCCGGTGTAGATACACTCGCGGTACCACAATTCCTTCGAAACCTGACACCGGAGCGCCTCGGGTGCGCGACGGCGCTCGGGGTTTGGTGTTTTCTAATCTCAATTCCTGTGGCTATGATTCGGTTTGGACTGCCCACATAAAGACCGTTTGATCACCGAATACAATTGCAGCGTGCAGGAACGGTCCGACGCGGTCCAACGCCTCGCGGATAAAGCGGGCATGGAGCGTGCTGATTACGTCCTCTTGCTGGATCGGCTGAACGAAGCGCGACTATGAACCCAACAGGCGAAAGCGGCGTACGCGGCAGGAGGCCGGCGCCGCAGAAAGCATCCGCTTCTAAAACAAGGCATCCGCTCTATTCCCCTCCTTGGGAATTGTCACACCCAAAGACGCGTGGCCTTGCGCAGTGGCCTATCCATAGGGAGTTGACGCGTACGACGGCGAAAGCCGGAGCCGGTGTATCGACAAACGGGCACTCGGAGGAAGATACCCGTCTATCGAACGGCTGGCTCCGGCGGTTCGAAGTTTACCACAAAGAGTACTATTACTCTCAGTGCTTTACTCAAATGTGCCCCTAAACGTTTGAAAAATAATGGTCGTCTTCAACAATGGCCTAAAGGCAACCAATTATGGCGATGGCGATGAACTCACCGAAAGGGATGCCGCGGTGGCGTTGCCATCATCTGACATTTCCATTATCGGTTCCTCGATGGCATCACGTTTAACTGACTCGCTGAAGTTCTTGAGCTTAGTCGCCCGGCCTAGGTTTGTCCATCGACTGCCAGTCCACGACAACGACTGAAAGACTACGATCCGCGTTCTGAAGAACGATTCGACCCCAATTATTTGAAGGCCCCGGAGGCTCGACTAGTCTCAACTCGGAAATCGGCTTCTGAACCCATTTATAAACGACCACGTCCCAGCCGTTGCGGGCATGAGCGGGCTCGTTGACGCCTGCTCGGTTGGCGTCATTTGTGAGAATTGCGATCCCACCATCTACAACCTCTCCCGGCTGAATGTTTACTTTGATCGGAAAACCTGGCAAACGACCGTTTAGCACACCTCGTGAGGACCCGCTCGCCGAAAACGAGATGAACTCGTTCTTTTGTAGTTCTCCGGTCCAGATGAGCCTGCCCCAGTTCGGCCGTGCTTGAATTGCCGAACGAGTCAACATCGTGCCACTCGCAAGGAAGAGCGGCAGTGGGGCAGACCTGACTCTGACATTAGGCGGATCCAGCAGATCAACGCGGATCCGGGAGTTGGCAGCAGCGGAAGTTCGCAACGGGGGCAAACGAAAAACGCGTGGCTCGCGATTGCGATTCGCCGGTTGAGCCGCTTTTTTCATAGCTTCGTTCTTATTTATCGGCCACTGCCGCGCATCACTCGCAACGCCGGATCCCTTGTTCAGGGCCGGAGTAATCGGCAACGCGGACTCGGCTACGACCGGAGGCTCACTATTCGAAGTTGCCGGCGACAATACCATGACCGGCACTGATGGCGGGACGCGTGCCGGATCGATGTAGTAAATCACCGACTCTTGAGGCGGCCCATTATGGTTCATCAATCTCATGCGTATCTGGATCGTACCCGATCTTGGCGCATATAACACGCTGCCGGCGCGGAGCGCGTCCCTTGCGAAGGGCAAGTGGATTGGTTCAGTTTCGCCATCACGGATTTCGAGTACACCGCTCGTTGCGCTAAGAACAGGCTCCTCGTTAGCACCCCACTCGATTCGCAACCGCGATCCCGTATCGGTAATGCGCATGGGGATCCTCGTCGAAGGTTGTGAGCTTGATCGAATCCACAAGGTGCGTGTTGCGGCTGTGCAAAAACCGAGCAGCACAATGGCTGCAACCAAGTCTCCTCGACTCACGTTCCATAACCTCTCCCGCGTTTGCAGAGAATCACGAAAACGTTTCAGCGCAGTCATAAGACGTCGTCGTAAGGATTCCCTGCTCCACGCGCCTACAACTTCACTCGATGGCGGGGCTGTGATCGTGCCAGCCTGTTCAGGCCGACCCGCCTCGTTCGCTGGGCGATTTTCGTCTTGAGGCTTTTGGGCTATCAATTGTCGGTCATGATCAGCCGATTCGGAATTGGAGCACGATACCTCGTGAGCGGAAAAATATGTGACGCTGCCACTTTCCCGGACGAAAAAGCCCACGCGGGTCTGGCCAAATTTCGAGGGCCGCAGAATTAAAGCCAAGGGGCGGGCCTTCGGGAAGTAGCGATCAAAGATGCGTACGTCGGCGACCGCCATCGAAAAATTCTGTGAGTTTGTCATGTACACGCCGATCGCCTGAAGTTTCCGCAGTTCCGGATCCTCCCGTGCCAACGCGAGCGCTTCTAGCAGCGACGCCTCATCTTTCCTTGACAGCTGGAACGAGGGTCCGAATTTGTGCTCGCACTCGAACGGCAGTGCAGCTCCGATGCGAATGGAGGTGTCTGTCCACTCGCCGAAAAGAATGCCGCCTGTCTCCAGGCTGCAGTGTGCTACGCGGCAACGCCCGTCCACAGCCCAGTCCCGGATCATTTCCAGGACGGAATTGGTGCACTCTACATCGACGGCGAGAGGTTCACACCGCCACCGCCGCCGGTCGGGTGCTGTGGCTAGCCCGGGATTAGATTCAGTCACTTTAGCGCCCCTCGATTTAGTCAATTCATTTGCTTGCTGTGTAAGATATCATGGGCTCGTCCTAGTATCAACCCCACGCAATCCGGGCACTCGTAATCCCCGTACTCCACGAGCGTATAGGGGGCATCCTCGCTAGCGTCATTTACTTGGCTGGTAAAAGAGGACCACAAGATTTGGAGACCGTGAGGCGATGGGCCCGGTAGCCATAAGATCGGCGAAGCGTCGAAAAAGATCTATCTACTCACGGTGTGCGGGGAAGGGCGGAAGTGCGTGCTGCTTCGATCGCGATCCGGTTTTGGAGAATCCTAACCACTTCCTGCAGCCGGTTAGCTCGGACGCTCTGCTTGCCCAATTCTTCTTTCAGTTGTTTCACTTGGTCATCCAGCTGCTCGGGTTCAGCCCGTGGCCGAATCGAAGCGAGCGCGACTTCTGGCGGGTTCGTCTCCTCCTTAGCCTGCAACTTAACGGAAGATGCGGCTTGCGGGCTGACCAACCGCACGAACTGCTGAATGCCCGCTTGCTTCTCCGGGAAAACGATCATTCGCATTTCCAAATCCTCGGACTTGGGTAGGTACTTCATGGTGCCGTCATGAAGTTGCTCATCGGTGAGTGCGAAACGTTTCTTTTCATTGCCATCCTTGACATCAAGCACGGCTAGCCGAGCAGAACGAATGAGCGCTGAATTGCTGTCCCACTCGACCCTTACCGAGTCTCCGGCATCATAAACCTGAAAAGGGAAAGAATGATCTGGGGGCGAAAGATACTTGTCTTTGAGTAGCAGCCCGATGATAAGGAGTGCCAGCGACAAGGCTGTTTCCCAAAGCCATCGCTCGCGCACGGATGGGCGAACTTGAATCGGGAGCCACTTCCGTTCTGAAAGGCTTGAGGGTTCGAGCTTGGCCTCCGAACCGAAAGAACTACTCGGCTCGCTCGGGATGTCGCCCTTCGCCAGCGAAGGCTTCACGAGCTCACGCTGAGATGTCTGCTTCAAGAATTTTAGCGGCTCAACTTCGAACTCCAGATAACTCGATTCCATTCGCAAACTGCCGTCGTTCTCGCGTCCGAAAAAACCCGCCCGCGTGGGGCCGGCATCGGTCGGTTGCAGAATCAGCGTGACCTGCCAGAGTGCCGGAAAGAAGTTGTCGTAAATTTCGACGTCCGCCGTCGAAAGAGAGATGTTGCTGCGTGCATGCGAAACAAACCAGCCCAGCGAATCTAGACCCTTCAGGTCCGGATCGCTCTTGGCAACCTCCAGCAAGCGCACCAACTCGGCACGATCACGCGTCGACAGGCGAAAACTCGGGCCCAGGGCATGCTCGCAGAAAATCGGCCGCCAGGTCAATAGCCGAATCGAAGTATCCCTGCGCGTCCCGAAAAGCACTCCACCGACTTCCAGACCGCCGTGGGCAAGCCGCTGCTGGCCGTCGCACACGGCAGTACGGATCTCCTCCATCACCTCATAGGGATACTCGATCGTCAGACCAATCTCGGGTGTGCTCCACCACCCAAATGAACCGTCTCGCACTTTTTCGGTTGCTTGCATAAAAATAAAAAATCGCCGACGTCAGACCGATCCTGCTGATGTCGTTAGCAACTTTCCTTTCGGATTCAGCAATATAAGACCACGATATGATCCTATAGTACTACTCCGTCTAGAGTACTACGTCTTCTAGTACTTTGGCCACATTATCGATCGTCCACGGGTCAAACTTATCCAACCGAACTTGAAAAAAGCGCTGCGCCCAGGCCATAATTGCAGCGACGAGGGTAGTTAGTCCTTGTTTGGAATCCCGCATGGGTTGACACACGTGCCATGATCGTGTTGGGACACGTTGGGAAGTCGTGATAGCAAAGATCGAGTCATGGCTGTAGGCCAGCGGGAACGGGTGGAGACGGTAATCGGAGTTCCAGGCAGCCGAGTCGTTTGATCAGGGCCATGGGCCCGCCGCATTAGGGACAAGTCCAAAGCGGCCGCGCTGCGCAAGCGGCTTTTGCTGCAGGTTCAGCGTCGAGAAACCGACTTGATTGGGCCAGCAGTTGCAAGCAGAGCGGGAGCGCCACGGCGGCGGCGATGAGCCATCAGGCTGAAATAGCGGATACGTACGAACCCAGGCGGCAGCACGTGCAACAGGTACCTTCGCAAGAACTCGTTGGCCGGGAGCGTCATCAGACGCTTCTTGTTGTGGTGAGCGGAATCGCGCCAGCGAAAAGTGATCATGCCATCGGCCAGGGTGACGAGTCCGCCTGTGCAGTCTCCAGGGCGAGATCTGATTCGAAGATTAAGACCAGCGAGCCTGGGCTGCCAGGAGAGCACTGGTAGCACGCAGTGACCTCATCCGTTCTGAGGATAACGTGCCGCGCCGTTATGATTTCTTAGTAATCCAACGCCGGCGGTAGTTCCACGCAGCCAGAAGTGCCAGACCCATCAGGCCCGCAGTCGCGCGATAGGATGGTTCGGGGACGACAGCATCAGCGTTAACGCTTCCGGATACGCCAGGCCAGCTCCCGCCACCACCCTGGCCAAGGCTAGGATCCCAATCCCCGGCTAAAACCGCCAAATCAGCAGCGTTGTAGTCAGCCCTGTTGTTGAAGTCGAAAATGAAGTTCCCATCCGTGGGCACCAGCGGCCCGGGTGTCGCACTGAATTCGAGCTCGAGGCAGCTTTCCGAGTCGGACGCATTTCCGTTACAGTCCGATTGCCACAAGGTAATTGGCTCAAATGAGTAGGACTGTCCTGGGGCTGTTGACGCGAAGGTTCCCCTGACCGCAATGTTCAGTTGAGGTATTGGAAAGAGCAGATTGATATCGACCTCGCCTAGCGGACCGCCCGTGACGTTGTGAAAGGCGAAAATACCTCCGCCATTGGAGGCTATCGTAATCGGGGAACCGTCATAGTTGATATTGGTTGCGTCGCCGCCGGCATCGATCAGGATTTCCGGGTCAATCGGAACGGGATTCGCCATGGCCGCGATGCTGGCGGACAGTGACAACGAAACGTAGAAGCAGATTGAGCGCATGGCAGTCCTAAGCGACGATAGCATGAGAAGTGGCTTTTGCCGATACGTCCCGAAGCGCATTAGTACCAGTACGGCTAAAAGCTTATTTTCTAGTGTAGTCCCCGCGCGCGAAGTACTTCTCCAGCCAGCAATAGAGCGCGATGAACAGATAACGGCTGCCCATCTCTCTGATTTTGAGCTTGGACATTCCCGAGCGCCGGTTCCTCCAGGTGATCGGAATGACCGTCCACGAATAGCCGCGAATGATGGTCTTCAACGGGATCTCAATCGTGAGATTGAAGTGCGGCGAAAGAAACGGGCGGCAACCGTCGATCACCTTGGTGCGATAGGCCTTGAAAGCGTTGGTGAAATCATTGAGGGGAACATGGAAGATCACGCGCAGAAACAGGTTAGCCAGCCGATTGATGAATAGCTTGTGCGGAGGATAGTCGATCACTCCGCCGCCCCGGACGAAGCGCGAGCCAAAGACGGCGTCCCAGCCTTCATTCAACATGTGCCAATAGCGCGCGACATCCCGGCAATCGTCCGACTCATCGGCCATCATGATCACGACCGCATCGCCGTGGATGTGATCGAGGCCGAAGGTAATGGCTCTTCCAAAACCGTGTTCGCCGGTATTCTGCAAGGGACGCAAGGTAGGCACACGGCATTTGGCTTCATCGAGAATTTTCCAGGTTGCGTCGGTGCTGCCATCATCGACTACTACGATTTCGTGTTCGACGCCGTGCAGCCGCAGTTCTACATACAGATGCTCGACTGTCGCGCCGATGCGTCCTTCCTCGTCCCGGGCGGGGATGACAACCGAAAGAAGGTGGAGCGCTTCCTGGTCTGCGGGAGCGGCTGGCGCCTTCACAGTCCGCTTTTCTCCAGCCAGTCCGGGTTGCGCTCGGCGTGCTCGGCAATCTCAGAGAGCAGCGTGTCGATGGGGACTTCCACGCGCCAGCCGAAGGTTCGTTGCGCGTCGCAGTTGTCCATGATCAGCCACGGAATATCGTAGGGCCGCGGCCGTGGATCGGGTTGCGGAACCTGTGGGCCGAAGCGCGCATCGCACCACGCATTCAGCTCGGCCAGGGACATCGCATTTTCCGGACCGCCTCCCGCGGTATAGATGCGCTGGCCTGCCGTTCGAGTGGTCTGCATCTGGGCGTCCAACAATGCGGCCAGGTCGCGGGGGTGAAAAACATCCCGCACTTGTTTGCCGGCGCCATCGAAGCCGATGTAACGAAGCGGGCGGCGCCGAAGGTGGGCGTTGATCCAGTACGAAAAAATCCCTTGATCGGGCGTTCCGAACTGGCCGGCTCCCGCCAGGACGCCACAGCGATCGATCCAGACCGGGAAGTCGAACGCTTCGCCATACTCGAGCGCGACCGCCTCACAGGCCAACTTGGTGCTGCCGTAAAGAGAGATGGGCGCGCGGGTGGAGAACTCGATGCCCACGCCATTCGAAGAAACGCCAGGAGGAAGCGCCGCGGCGTCATCCAACTGAAAGGCATTTCCGTTCACGCGCAGAGGGAGCGAGACTAAGGCCGGAATCGAATAGACGCGGCTGGTGCTCAGCAGCAGCAGTCCCGCTTTGTGCGCTTTCGAATATTCCAGAACGTTGAGAGCGCTGGCGAGATTGTGCTCAAATAATTGACGGCTGCTGAAGTCGCCTTGCACGCCAGCGAGCACGCTCGGATTGGCGGCAGCATCGATCACCCAGTCGACGGCCGGCAGCGATTCGAAGTCGCTAGCCGCTCGAATATCGCCATGGAAGAATTTGACACCCAGTTTTTGAAGCCTTCCACGATTGCTCTCCGAGCCGGGCCGCATCAGGTTGTCGATGCCGTAAATCGAGAGTCCTTCCCGGCGATGGAGCAAACATTCGGCCAAGGAACTTCCTACAAAACCGCAAACGCCCGTGATCAAAAGCTTCACGATACGGCCTTCTTGGTCAGCCGCTCCATCCAGCTCTCCGCGATCTCATCAAAGATGTGGTCCAGAGTCTTGGTAATGTCCCAAGCCGGGTAATGAGCCCTCATCTTGGTAAGGTCGCTGTAATAGCAAATGTGATCGCCGATCCGGTTCTCATCCACGTAGCGCCAAGCCATCGGGTGGCCGGTGATCTCTTCCGCCGTACGGAACGCTTCCAGAATCGAGCAGGCGTTTCCCTTGCCGCCACCCAGATTGTATACCTCGGCCATACGCGGCGATTTCCAAAACTCGAACATGAAGCGCGCGACATCCTCGGAATGGATATTGTCTCGCACTTGCTTTCCCTGGTAACCGTATACTTTATATTCACGGCCCTCGACGTTGCACTTGATGAGATAGCTTAGAAATCCGTGCAGCTCGACGCCGGAATGATTCGGTCCGGTGAGACAGCCGCCGCGCAGGCAGCAGGTCGGCATATTAAAGTAACGGCCGTATTCCTGAACCATGATGTCAGAGGCCACTTTCGAAGCGCCGAACAGGGAGTGCTTGCTTTGATCGATGGAAAAGCTTTCCGGTATTCCGTTCTCAAACGCCGGATCGTCGTACTCAAAGCGGGTTTCCAGCTCTTTGAGGGCGATCTGGTTGGGCCGGTCCCCGTAGACTTTATTGGTGGACATGTGAATGAACGGGGATTCCGGACAGGACCGCCGGGCCGCTTCCAGCATATGCAATGTTCCCAGGGCATTCACTTCGAAGTCGAGGAAAGGAATTGAGGCTGCGCGGTCATGGGAGGGCTGCGCCGCGGTGTGGACGATCAGATTGGGACGCAGGTCGTCGATGAACGCCAGCAGCTCATCGCGTTGGCGGATGTCCAGGGCGCGATGTTGATAGCCCGGTATTTCGCGCCGCAAGCGATCCAATACCCAACTGGTATCGCCCTCCGGTCCGAAGAAGATCGCGCGATGATTGCTGTCAATTCCATGGACGTCGAAGCCGTGGCGCGCGAAGAAGCGCGAAACCTCGGAACCAATCAGTCCGCAAGAGCCGGTCACTAGTACGGTAGGCAAGTCACTTTCATTCTAAAAACATTTCTGCCGTTATACCAGCGATTTAGCCTGCTTCCCGCGCGGGGCTAACGAAATTCGCCGGGAGAATCGTAGTGGGTGCGCCGGCGGACGCGTCCGGCTCATGCGATGAACAGACCGGTGAAGATTTTGGCGATCGACGGGGGCGGAATCCGCGGTATCATTCCCGCCTCGCTGCTCGCCCACATCGAAGGCGCCACCGGCCGTCCTATTGCAGAACTTTTTGACCTGATCGCCGGGACTTCCACGGGCGGTATCCTGGCTCTGGGCCTGACGATCCCGAAGACCAAGGGCGCGCCGCTGTACCCGGCCCAAAGCTTCGTCGAGATGTACGAACGCGAAGGTCCGCGAATCTTTTCGCGATCGCTTTGGCGCCGGATCGTCGCCTGCAACAATCTGACGGAAGAGAAGTATTGCGCGGCGGGGATCGAAGCGGTCCTGGCCGACTATTTTGGCGACTCGCGCCTCGCGGACGCCACTACCGACGTCCTGGTCACCAGCTACGAGATCGAGCGTAGCTTTCCATTTTTCTTCAAAAGCTCCAACGCGCGCAGGCGGCCGGGTTATGATTTTCCGGCGCGCCTGGTTGCCCGCGCCACATCCGCGGCGCCCACTTATTTTGAACCTATGAAACTGCGGGCCGAAACCGATACCGATTGCTACACCCTCATCGATGGCGGCGTGTTCGCTAACAATCCCGCCGCCTGCGCTTTGGTGGAGGCGAGAACCACGCATCCGGAGGCCAGCGATTTTCTGGTTGTTTCGCTGGGTACGGGCGCCTTGAACCATAGCGTGTCTTTCGGCGAAGCCAAAACTTGGGGCGTGGTGCGATGGGCCGTACCGCTGCTGAACATAGTGTTCGATGGGGTCAGCAGCACGGTGGATTATCAGCTTCGCCAGCTCCTTCCAGACGGCGACGGCGAATGCCGGCGATACTACCGTTTCCAAACTACGCTGGACTGCCACAATCACGCGCTCGACAACACCGGTCCAGCTAATATTACGGCTCTCCAAGGCTTGGCCAGCGGCCTGATCGAGAAGGAATCCGGGAGTATCGAGCAGCTCTGCGAGAAACTGTTGCAGTGATTACGCCAGGCGTCATTACATCTCGGTCGCGAAGGGCGTGAATCGTGTCTTGTAGTCGAATGTGTCGATACCCTCGGTCCGTTTGAGGAACCCGACGATCCAATAGGTCACTGGCGTCATGATCACTTCATAGACAACCTTGAACAGGTAAGCCGAAATAATTAGCCTAACTAACCCTGACCCGGTGACTTCGCCCGTGAAAGCGACGATCACCAGAATCACGGTATCTACCGCCTGGCCCACTACCGTCGAGCCCACGGTTCGAGTCCACAAATGGCGTCCTTTGGTGAGCAGCTTCATCTTCGCCAACGTGAAGGAATTCGCAAACTCGCCGCACCAATAAGCGATCAGACTTGCGGCCACCAGCCGGGGCACCTGGTGGAACACGATCGCGAAGGCCTCTTGATTCTTCCATTCGGGCGCGGCCGGCAAGGCTACAATGATGTTGCCCAGGATGGCCATCAATGCGTTGGCAAGGAATCCGATCCAGATCACACGCCTGGAACCGCCATACCCGTAGACTTCGGTGAAGACGTCGCCAAAGATGTAAGTGATGGGGAAAAGCAGTTGCGCGCCGCTGACGCGGAACGGGCCGAAGGCGCAAATCTTCTGCCCGACGAGATTGGAAATCACCAGAACGACGATGAAGATGCTGGCTAGAAGATCGTAGTATTTGTAAATCTTAGTGGATGTGGGCAAGCCCCAATTATAGAGGACTAGAACCCGATCGCAGCCATCTTTCCGTCCGTCTGCAACGCATCGCCGGTGGCGTTGAATAGCTCGGTAGGAACATGGGGCCGTTCTACCAGAGCGAGCCCCTGTACCAGCCCGGTGAACAGGAGATCGCTCACGACCTTGGCGCGCTCGCGGTCGATCTCAGTGTCCACTTTGTGGATAAAGTTGCGTTCCTGTTCGGAATAATCGATCCCGATGTCGTGGGTTGCCGAGCAGACCCATACTTCTTTGCCGTGGAATCGCTCCGGCCGGCGCCAGATGCGCAGGTGGTGCCGGGCGGCGAAGGTATTGTTCTGTTTCTGGTAAACCAGGTCCGGAGGCCGGCCTTCCAGGAGCAGCGTGGACACCGGAGCTTCCTGATAGCCGCGCTGTTCCGCCATGGCGCGGAAGGTTTCCAGCTTCGACTTCGAATTCAATTGCGCCGCGGTCGACCAGCCCGCTTTTTGAAACGCATCCTCAATGTCTTGTTGGCTGCCGAGAAACATCAGGTTGGTTATGTCGGACGGCTTGGGCGGTTTTTCGGCGATTGTCCGAAACGGCTGAGAGTTGACCAGGCGCGCTAAATCATCCGCCGGCTCGATGCCTTTCACGTTGAGCACGCTCGCGCTCGCGGTCCAGGTCAGCGCTTTGGTAAGCTCGATGGTCATCTCGACACCCGGCTCGTAGTCGATGTTCGGATCGGCCGGCTTCACCACCGTTTCCTTGATGGCGCCGAGCACATCCGCTAAGCCGGGATATTTCTCCGCCATTTTGTTGATCCCCTGGTCCATGCGACCCGAGCCGGTCTGCGAGGCGACGATTCCGGTGATTTTGCCGTCCGCGCCCACCGACTCGCGCGCATTATCGACACTTGCCAATCTGGCGGCGAGGCTCGCCTTGTGCCCGGCGGAATCGCTGATCTGATCGAATGCCAGCTCCAGCACCGCCTGGTCGTCCGGCTTGACGGCGGCCGTGACATCCTGGATGTGTCCGGACACCTTCGCCCCTGCCGGCACGGCCACCGCGCCGCCGATCACCACCGGCGCGATTACGACCGTCTCGAACGTCTGCTTGGGCTTCGCCGTGGACGTGTTGACCGCAGTTGTCAGCCGGATCTGCAACTGTGTTCCCTTGGGGATTTCTGATGCTGCGAGCAGGCTGGAAGAAAGGATTAGGATGAAAACAGCTCTCACTCCCACATCGTACAATGCTACTGCTGCCTGAAGGGGATCTCGCGTGTTCCTTCGTCCAGGCCTTCAATCCTGATTACTTGCTTCGCCGGCGGTTTTGGGGGCGGCGGCGCGGGGATCACCAGCGGACGGACATCGGCGACGGGGGCTGCGGGCTGTTTGTGGGACAGCGCGAAGATCTGGGCGTTTTTGTCCAGCTCTGGTTGTGTCAAGTGCATGGCGATCTTGACCAGCGAGCCTTCCGATGCCACCTTCAGCTTCTTTTCCATATCGAGCATCGCCGGCTCGCTTATTTTGTCCTTGATGGCCAGCTTCAGCAGCCGGCCGAGTTCGGAAGCCATCCTCTTGGCCGCCGCTTCCGTCTGGAACTTAACCGTAGTATCCACCGACAAGCCACCGCGAAGCGAGAAGCCAATCTCAAAACTCTGCGCTTCGGTGCCTAGCTCGCCGCCGGTGAACATAGCCATCAAACGATCGCTCGCCAGCACCCCCGGTGTGGTCATTAACGCCCAGGCATCATAGTTGGTGTCGAGCTGCGCCGCGCGCGCGAGCAGGGAATTGGCGTCTGGCGATGGAGTGGGAAACGCGGTCCGTTCGAGGCTCGCGAATATCGAGCGCGCGTCCCCGATCAGAATAGTTTGCGGGTCGAGCAGTACAAAGGCCATGTCCTTGGTGGAATTGCCTTGCGGACGATAAACCTGCACGTTATTGAACATCTGAGGCTTGGCGCCCTGGGTGCTAAGGATCTCGCGAACCTTGGCGAGCTCGAAGTGGCCCCCGACCACGATCAGCATCGGCGCGTCTTCAGCCTGGGTGTCCTCGGAATTCCGGCCCTGCGAGGAGATGACCACCCGGTCGACATCGTTCAGCAGCTCGACGCCAGGGATCGCGCTACCGTCCACCCATTTCTGGCGAATCATAGTTCCCACCTGCGATTGGCGGACCCGTTTCCAATCGATGCTGATGAGCGCTTTGGCGTCGGTGGGAACGAAGCGCAGCAACGCGGGGTCGGTTTGAGCGCTGGCGAAGACCGGGGCCAGCAAGATCGACAACGTGGCGGCGATGGGGCGAAAGCGAATTCGGATCCTCACCTGCTTCTCATCGTCAGAAAACGAGGGAAGCTGCACGGCACCGCGGGGTCGGAAGTTGAGAAGAATGAGGAAGATGCTAAAATACCCTGTGCGTACTCACGCGGGGGCCCGTAGCTCAGTTGGTTAGAGCGCTACCTTGACACGGTAGAGGTCACAGATTCGAGTTCTGTCGGGCCCACCACAACTCCTCAAATACTTACGCGCTCGGCGTCGTCCGATACGGGCATGCTTGAGGTCCGTTTGAGGTCCAATGTGCGACGGTCGCAGCCCGGCTCCAAGCAATGTTCGTCCCGTTCCTCAGAATCCTCAAGATGCTCACAATTCCGTAACTCAGAGTCGCAATGGCGAACCTGCGTTTAGAACCTCCGCAGCGTTCCGAGTAGGCCGTGATCCGATCGGAAGATCCCTTCATCAGAAGGCGTAAGTAGCGGTTGCGATTCTGGCAGGGTTTGCATTCATTCCTGCGAGCGAACATTACTTGGCGGCAACAAGTCGTTCCTCAGAATCCTCAAGATGCTCACAATTCCGTAACTCAAAGTCGCATGGCGAACCTGCGTCGTCTCTCTTAGGCGTAAACCCGACGGATCTCTGGAACAACCAATGCCGTCAAAACAAACGCAAAGATTGCAAGAATCAGCATCGCCTTAGCCATTCGTCCTCCCTTGCGATTCAGCATAACCCATGCCCGAAGATCGCGTTGCATAAGCACGCTGCAGCTTCGATCCGTGCTGACTGCGTACCGATCACCTGTTCCGTCCTTCCGCCAAAAACTGCAGCTGTCGCAAAATCGGCCCCTGATAAACTTGGTCCTTTAAACCCTCTTTCAAACAAAGTATAATTCGGACGGTATGTCTAGACTCGTTCTAGCACTCGCAGGCCTAATGAGTGCTGGCGTGTCGGGGTTGCTGCTTGTCCAATGCGCAACATCACAAGAGGCACCGCCGGCAAAGGCATCGCACTCGCTGCCTGATCATGTTTGGAAGGTATATACCAATGTGCGGTTCCAGTATAAGATTTGTTACCCCGAGGATCTCTTGGTTCCACAAGGCGAGGCTGAAAACTCTGATGGCCGGAGGTTTGTTGCAAAAGACGGTGGGAAACTCATCGTGTTTGGGCAGAACAACGCGTTGGATGAAACGCTGAGCGATCGATTCGAAGATACGGTTTCGCGTTTGGCCGGTGCTTCGGGCGCGGCGACCTACAAAGTGATAAAGCCGAACTGGTTTGTTGCGTCCGGCCAAAACGAACAGACGATCTTCTATACGAAAACCTTACTCGGTCACCAGCAGTTCAAGTCGTTCGAACTAACCTACAATAAATCGACGTCTGGCGTTTACAAGCCGGTAATTGGCCGGATCGTCAGCTGCTTTGCTGATCTCGCACGCTGAGCCGGTGTCTTCAGTCGTATTGATAGAGGTTATGCGACTTCATGATTCTCTTGAGCGAGGTGCCATAGTTGGGATCAGTTGCATAAACTCCCGTCAATGCATCCGCAAACGCGTCTGGTTTATCGACTAAAGTTCGCGCATGCGCATACGGGCTAGCCGTTGCTAGCAGCTGTCCATGCTGGTCAAATGCATCGTTGATCGAGGCGAATTTCCGGAATCGAGCGACGACCGTGATGGATTTACCATTAATCACCTCACGGGTATGGGCCTCCACGTAGGGTTGCCCCGCAGCGGCCTTAATACCGAATGGGTTGTTGCTGCCGCTCGGCATTGCTCGCCCCCAGTTACTCTCCAGTGCCCATTGCGCGAGCGTAACGGAAGCTGGGATATTCCAGGTTTGGTGTGAGGCTTTGGCCGCGGCGATCACGTCTGACGGGAAAGTGCCGCCTGCCGGCGTCGGTTTAGGATGTACGCTACCACCTCCAGTGAGAAAACGGAATGTCGCACCGCTTGGATCGACTCTCCCATCCGGTGGATTCATGTGCAGATAGCGACGCTGAATCTCTTCAATCGCACCTATGGTTAATGGTCCGCAGTGTCCGTCAACGTCCAGCTGACGGAGTGGAATTGGCAAATGATCGTTTATGAGCTGCTGAACTGCTAAAACATCATTTCGGAAGTTCTTTCCCTGCCGTCCCACCGAGCCTAAAATACGAACACTGCCTGGTGCCAATTTCATAGGCCCTCCAAAAACTCAATCGATCATATACTTTATCACGCGCTCTATGTCTGCCATAATTACTCAAATTCCGCCTTGGATGCCCTGGGCTTGAGGGCGTCCGACTCTTCGGCTGAAGTGTTTCCATGAAATCTGAAGCAGGCCCCTTGTAGGTTTGGGCGATGATCGAGAAAACGCGCTGAGAGGCACGGAAGCTCTCGATCAGAACGGACGCAAAAAGCTCAGCTTAATTCTCGAACGTGTTCTGCTGTGTTCGGGCCACTTGCTTGCTGAGAACCCGAAAATTGGCAGTCGTCTGAACTTTCTGTTGACGAATGAAATCCGGAACTGCTATTCAGTGGCGGAGATGGTCCAACCTGCGAAAGCGCTTCCTTCGACACAGCAAATCGAGATCTGGCGCATTGAACGGCTCGTCGAGTACGCGCGCAACCCGCGCAAGAACGATGCTGCTGTTGATCGGATGTGTTCCTCGATACGGGAATTCGGCTTCAAAATCCCTTGTCTCGTTCGAAGCAACGGTGAAGTCGTGGACGGACACCTCCGCCTCAAGGCTGCGCGGAAGCTCGGAATCACCGAGATTCCAGTGATCCTCTGCGACGAATGGACGCCGGCGCAGGTAAAAGCGTTTCGGCTGATGGTTAACCGGTCGGTCACTTGGGCCGACTGGGATGAAGAGCTACTCGCTCTCGAGCTACAGGAAATCCGGGAATCAGACTTCGATCTATCGTTGACGGGATTCGATCCAGGCGAGATCGACAATCTGCTGGCGCTGGATGACGAGGAAAAAGCTAACGCCACACCGCCGCTCCCCGAAACGCCGGTGTCCCGGTCAAGCGATCTATGGCAGCTTCAGGCGCACCGAGTGCTCTGCGGCGATGCGACCAGCGTCGAAGTTGTCGGACGGCTCCTGGGCGAGCGCAAGCCGCGGCTGATGGTTACTGATCCGCCCTATGGCATTGAGCTGGACTCCGAATGGCGGGATCGCGCCGGCTTGAACGGCCACGGGCCAGCAGAGCCGAGCTACATGAAGAAGCGCACTAAGGGGCACAACGAAACGAGCATCTCGGGCGACACTCGCGCCGACTGGTCGGAAGCCTTCTCGCTGGCGCCGAGCCTCGAGGTCGCCTATGTCTGGCACGCAAGCAAGTTCACACGCGAGGTCCTAGATGGTCTGCTGCGAATCGGCTTCCTGCACCACCAGCAAATCATCTGGAACAAGGGCCGCACGGTGCTCACCAGAACCCACTATTGGTTTCAGCACGAACCCTGCTGGTACGTCAGAAAAAAGAACGCGCCGTGGCATGGCAAGGCTGGCGAGAACTCGACCATTTGGGATTCGGCATCGCCCAAGTTCATCATGGGTGGCTCCGATGAGGAGAAATACGACCACCCAACTCAAAAACCCATTGACCTGATGCGGCGCCCGATCCTGAACCATCTTCGGCGTGGCGAACTGGTCTTTGATCCATTCCTGGGCAGCGGAACGACTCTGGCAGCCGCCGAGCTGACCGAGCGCGTCTGTTATGGCATCGAGCTAGATCCGAAATACGTTGACGTAGTCATCCAACGCTGGCAGCAGTTGACGGGCAAGCAGGCTACGCTCGACGGGGACAGCCGGACGTTCGATGACCTTGCGCAGGAGCGCCAGGGAGGATCGGAATGAATCGCGCGCTGCCGCCGGGAGATCGCGGACATAGAAAAGCTGATTCTCTCGGGCCATTCGGATCTGCAAGGACTATGCCTCGCGCTGTCGGACTGGTCGGCGGAGTTGAGGATTGTGGAGAACGAAAAACGCCGCCAGGCAGATGCCCAGCGGCGCGAAAGAAGCAAGAAAGGGGAGATTCAGGCTTTGAACGAGTAAATGCGCTCTCCTCCTTCTCCCTTGGTCGATGTGACGGTGAGGCCCATTTTCTTACTGATCGTGCCGGACAGGAAGCCGCGCACAGAATGGGCCTGCCAGCCGGTGGCTTTCATCAGTTCCTTCAGTGTGGCTCCGTCTGGGCGTTTCAGCAGGTCGACCACCTTGCCGGTCTTGCTGCCGTCGCGGACGGAGCTGGCTTTTTTAGCTCCTTTGGGCGTTTTCTTGGTAGCACTGGCCTTCTTCCCCGACCTGGTCGTCTTCGTCGTAACGTGGGCGCTCTTTGGCGCAACACGGGCCTTCTTGTTGGCTTTCGGCTTCTCGCCCGTCGCCGCGGCTTGGGCGTTGTTTTCTTCCATACTCGATGCGTTCATGTTGAATTCTCCTTTGGCGGTGATAACCGTCACGACATGGATCACTCCGGCGCGCCCGGAAAGCAAGCTAATTCTGAAAAGAATCGGGAAAGGGGATGGAAAGGCGATGCAGCGGGTCCGCGCTCAGATGACCGCAGATGAGAGGTCACGGTGCAAAATTCGGGCGCAAGAAGGAGGAGGCGATCGTCGCCCTCCTGACGAACCGTACGATCGAGGAAGCCGCACGCGCGGTGAACGTCTCGACAAAGACACTCCTGCGGTGGCACAAGGAGCCCGAATTTGAGGCAGCATACTATGCGGCGAAGCGGGCGGCCTTTGGCCAATCAATCGCGCGGCTGCATCATTTATCCAGTGCCGCTGTTTCGACTCTGGGCAAAGTCATGCTGGATTCGGCGACGCCCCCGGCTACCAGGGTTCGCGCGGCCGACAGCATCCTGGACCACACGTCCAAGGCGATCGAGATTGAAGATATCGAACGACGTGTATCGGAATTGGAGCGGGCCGCGGAGGAATCAAAGCGCGACGCGAACGAGGGCGTGAGTCTGGGACTCCGGCGCCGCATTACCGAGAATTAGGTGATCAAGAACACATCGGGAGAGAACCATAGTGTCAAGGGCTCTAATGGCGAAGAGGGTATCTCGGTTGGAGCGCGCATATCGTCGGCCAACCCAGACCGAGCGTGAGCGCATTCTAACTCGCCTGTCTGTGCTAACGCCAGTCGAAAGGAGGGAGAGGATGAAAGTTTTGGCCGAGCGAGTGCTACAGGCTCGCGGAATCGAGCCGGCCATCGGCGAGGACCCTGTAAGTGCGGCACTCCGAACTCTGCGCCAGTCGGAGCCTCACTCAGCGATCTGACTCGGAAAGCCTGGACCAAATCCCGGCGGTTACGCGCGCAGGATTTGATAGACCCGCTCGCCCGCTTGGTTCTTCGAAG
>Ga0210386_10000361_pt1 | contig 42256 bp, 36 predicted proteins | sample IncBWH32OmetaG_FD_160091 | JGI IMG/M metagenome (GOLD analysis project Ga0210386, IMG submission 160091) | Forest soil microbial communities from Barre Woods Harvard Forest LTER site, Petersham, Massachusetts, United States - Inc-BW-H-32-O ...
GATGATTGCGCATGTGAAAACGGACAATGGTCAGCCTGCGCCAAAAGAGATTCTGTATAAAGGCGGCGAGCTGGCGTTTTATCAGCCGACGATCAAGCAGCAGACGATCTTCACCGCCGGGGCAAACCGCCAGCAGTACGAGGGGTTTTTGACGCTCGGCTTTGGCGGTAGCGGCAAAGATCTGGCTGCAAACTGGAACATTAACTTCCAGGGCATGGAAGCGATCAACGGCGTCCAAACGGCGAAGCTCGATCTAACGCCGAAGCAAGCGGGCGGCAACAATATGTTCGCGCACATCACCATCTGGATCGATCCGGCGCGCGCCATTTCGCTTAAGCAGGTGTTCTTCCAGGACAGCGGCGATACACGCACCGCCATTTACTCAAATATTCAGATGAACAATGTCCCTGCTTCGGCTTTCGCCATCAAAATCGCGCCAGGCACGCAAACGGTCCATAAATAAGTGGGCCATCAGCGCTGCTTTGCGGCGATTGCCGATGTCCATGGCAATCGCTGGGCGCTGGAAGCGGTCCTGGCCGATATTCGCTCGCGATCCATTACCACCATCGTCAACCTGGGAGACGATCTCTACGGCCCACTCGATCTGCATGAGACGGCTGCGCTGATCAGTAAGATTTCCGGTCAGCGTGTGCAGGGCAACTGTGATCGTAGGTTGGTGGAGACGGACGAGATTGATTCGTCCAGCACACTCGCGCACAATCGGGCCACGCTTGCTGCCGATGAGCGCCAATGGTTGGCGGGAGCGCCGAAGACGGCCTTCTTTGAGGATATTTTGCTCTGTCATGGCACGCCGTGGCGCGACGATGAATATCTGCTCTGGAAACCAGCGACTTCGGGTGCGGTTCTGCGAACGGAAGATGAGCTGCGGCATCTTCTCCAGCTGATTGAATATCCGGTGATTCTTTGCGCGCACTCGCATACGCCATTAACCCGCAAACTGCTGGATGGGCGGTTGATTGTGAATGTCGGCAGTGTAGGAATGCCTGCTTATGCGGACGAAACGCCTTTTCCCCATACGATGCAATCCGGTTCGCCGCATGCCCGCTACGCGATTCTTACCAGGACCAGTGATGGCTGGACTGCGGATCATATACCGGTTCTCTACGACTGGGACTCAGCCGCAACATACGCTGAAGGAAATGGCCGCCCGGACTGGGCGGCCTGGCTCAGAAGCGGGACCGCATAGCAGGTCTATCCGCCTGCTGCAATCTTCTCCGTTTGCTGCGACATCTTTGCTGTGCGCTCTAACTTATCCCAGTTGAATGGGCGTCCGTCGATGGCACGCTTGAGAGTTTTGAAGAGCACGAGTGAAAATATCTGGCGGTAAGAGAAACGCTGCAGCCAGATATGGAAGAGCAGCCAACCGTCGCCTTTGTTTGCCGGATGACGCCGCTCCAGTGCGAAGGCCAGCACGGACGTGACGAAATCGATGAGGAGAAACGTAAGGAAGTAGACGAGCAGCTTCTCGAAGCTGGCTGCGCTTGCTGCCTCGGGGTGGTAATGTTTGTTCCACCAGTACTGCAGCAGTCCCGCGACAAACATGATGTCAATAAACGGCGAAACCAGAGGTAACAGAATCTGGAAGATCGCAATATTGGGCAGGGCAAACAAACCCATCGCACGATTTGTCCGGAAGGCCTGCTTGTGCTTGAAGACAGCTTGCAGAATGCCGAAGGACCAACGGAAGCGCTGCCGCATAAGACCGTTCATTGTCGTCGGTGCTTCGGTGAAGGCGAGCGCGCGATCCTCATAGATGACCTTGTAACCCTGTTCGAGCAGGTTCATCGTCAGGTCAGCGTCTTCGGCCACAGTGTTGATGGGGTATCCGCCGCCTTTGATGGCCGCGCTTGTGCGCCATGCGCCGATGGCTCCGGGGACAACGGTGACCACGTTGAAGAGATCGAGAGCGCGCCGCTCAAAATTCTGGCTGGTGATGTATTCGAGCGCCTGCCAGCGTGTCAACAGATTCACCTTGTTGCCGACCTTGGCGTTGCCTGCAACGGCTCCCACGTGTTCATCCGCAAAGTGGTTCACCAGCCTGGAAACCGCGTCCGGAGCGATGACCGTATCAGCATCGATGCCGACGTAGATATCCTCCTCCAGTTGCTGGAGCGCAAAGTTCAGAGCCTCTGCTTTTCCGGCATTGTGCTTGGTCAGAACAGTCAGTAGTCCGGATGCGATTTCCTCCGGATACGCCCGGCGCACCACTTCATAGGTGCGGTCTGTTGAGCCATCATCGATCACGACAATGCGCATGTTTTTATAGTCGGAGTGCATGACCGAACGCACCGTGCGCACAATGACTTTTTCCTCGTTATAAGCGGGAATAAGCACGGCAACCATCGGCTCGAAGACGCCCACATCGGGGATTTTGCGGTGTCTGAGACGGTCGATGAGTGCAAATAAGCCGACGAGGATCAAGCGCGAACTCATCAGTACATCGCCGACGAAAAAGACCATCACGACAAAGTGGCTGAAGAACCCGAAGATGAAGAAGGCAACAGAATCGATGCGTGCCTGCCAGCGCAACTTCGGCGAAATAGGCGGCATCACCTCTGCAGTAGTTTTGCCCATCAATTCGGAGACCGGAACGAACTCATAGCCTTTGGCGCGCAACGTAGTGATGAGCAAAGGCAGTGCCGCGACAGTCACGGAGCGATCGCCGCCGCCGTCGTGCATCAGGATAATGCTGCCGCGAAAATCAGGGCGGTCTTTCATGGACGCAATGTCTGCAAGCACCTTGTCGACGATCTCCTGCGGCGTCTTGCGTGGGTGCTCATTCCAGTCATCGGTGTCGATCTTGTTCCCGACAATGATGTAGCCCATTTGTTCAATTTTGTCGGCGGGAGCGGCCTGATCGTTCGTGTCGGGTTCCTGGTCGATTGAATAGGGCGGACGGAAATACAGCGGCTGTCTGCCTAGTTCTGCGGCGAAGAGGCGTTCCGTAAGGTTCAGTTCCAGCTCAAGCTGGCGCTGAGAAATTTCGCTGATGTCGGGATGCGTGAAGGTATGGTTGCCGATTTCGTGGCCTTCGCGTACATAACGTTTCAGCAGGCCCGTATTTTCCTGCGCCTGCTCTCCAATCACCATGAAGGTGCCCTTCACGTTGTACTGCTTCAGGATGTCAAGGATCTTCGGCGTCCAGGTCGGATCCGGACCATCGTCAAACGACAAAGCGAGCTTTTTAGGCTGATATCCATACTGCCCAATGGTGTAGGAGTGCGGCAGCGATACCATGTGCTCGTCGGTGACAGTGAAGTTGTCAGCATCCATGCTGATCGTCCGGCTGCCTCGCTCCGGGCGGGCCACAATGCGCAGGATGTCGCCTTCACCTTCGGTGCTGACATCGTGGCCTGGGGGTACATCCTGCAGCAATTGTGGTGCATCGGAGGCGCTGGGATGATCCCAGATTGCCCACATGGAACCGTCTTCTTCACCAAGTCGCCACAGGGCAAAGGTTCTCAGGCCCATCTGCCGCGCGGCGCGTAATTCGTTCAGCGTGGTCACGCCATCCAGGAACCAGACCTGGTGGCGCACATGCGCATCTTCATCGTCATAGGCAAAGTGAGGGTTCAGCTCATCACCTTCCAGATGCACGTCTGCGTCGGCATCGGAAGCCCGCTGCCAAGCCTCCTGAACGGTCAAATCCTCGGTGTCCAGAACTTTACTGTTTGGTTTCTTACCTTTTTCCGGCAGTGGCGTTGACCAGTCATAGCCGTAGTTTCCGAGCGCGCAGATGACCTTCTGCTTTGGAACGATCTTGAGCACATGAGTCAGGTTGCCTTCAAACCAGTCCTGGGCCGCAACGGGGCCTGGGCCGCTCGATTCCTCATGCTGGTCATAGTTCATTAGAATGATGCCGTCGCTGTTCTTCGAAATCGACTTCAGAACCTCGTCCGGCGTGCTGACCTGCACGTTTACATAGAGCCGCAGGTTCTTGGCGTGTAGATCGTTGTAGATCTCGCCGAGCCACGCGGCATATAGCTTCGCGTCTTTCTCCGGAACCTGCTCGAAATCCAGACAGATGCCGTGATAGCCAGGGTTGGCCGCCAAAAACTTGTCGAGCTGGATGTGCAGACTTTCGCGAGCCGTGGGGTTTTCCAGCATCTGTCCGATGACGTCGCCATTCCACTGGCCGGCGATGGTGTCGTAATCATTCAGCATGGGGAAGACCTCGGTGTCTTCCTTGGCCGCTGCGATCGTGCGGGCAACGCGGTTTTCCGGGTCTACACTGTGCACGCCCGCCGCATCGACCACGTCATATACCTGAACGGGAAACAGCGACGTTGAGCCGCGCAGCTTGCCGTCGGCAGAGCTTACGTGCAGCCAGTCGGGAAAGAGCAGATCGATCTGGTGAATATGTGCCTTGAGCGAGGAGTAGCTTGGCTCGTCGTTGACGTAAAATGCCGCGCGCAGACCTTCGTCTGAATTGAGCGGAATTTCCGACGGCTTGCGATGCGTCCGCCGGTGTGCAGTGTGCTGCGCTGCTTTCTTTAGATCCAGCTGCGGTTTGAGAGCCTTATAGTTGCGCTTCTGCGAGGGGAGCAACAGCTCCGGTAGCGATTGCCGCTTGATGACGCTGAAAGAAAAGCCGGCCAGCACGATTGTGAGTGCCACAGCCAGTACGTCAAAGACGCGTCGCAGTCGTTTCCAGCGCTTTCGCTGCGGATCATAAAAAACCTGTTTCATTTGCTCTCAGTCTTCTTAGCTATCTATTGTATTGGGTCGGCCCTTCGTAAGGACCTCAAGCCCTTGTATGATTCAGGAGCATGCTGGCTGCGCTTCCTCGCAAATGGTGGATTGCTCTTTTTGCGCTCGCTGCCGGGGCCGCACTGCGGCTCTGGTTCATCCACGCCTACCCCGAAGTGCAGGGCGATCCTTTAATTTACGGGGATATTGCCAAGAACTGGATGCTGCATGGCATCTATGGGCTTTCGGGTTCTGATGGTATACGTCCTACATTAATTCGCCTGCCCGGCTATCCGCTCTTTCTTGCTCTCTCTTTTCGTCTTTTCGGCATGGAGCACTACCACGCGGTTATGTACGCGCAAATCGTCGTGGATCTGGTCTCCTGTCTGCTGATAGCCGGCTTTACGGCCAGCATCGCATCACCCCGCGCTGCATGGATCGCTCTCTGGCTGGCTGTTCTCTGCCCATTTACCGCGAATTACACCGCGACCCCGCTTACCGAAACGCTGGAAATCTTCTCCATCGCCCTGGCGCTTTTCAGTTTTGCCCGCCTATTAGAAAACCCGGAATGGCGCTGGGTGTTGCTGTTGTCGTTTGCTTTCAGTTATGCGGCCATTCTTCGGCCCGACGGCGCATTACTGGCAGTCGCATTCTGCCCGGCGATTGTCTTTTACGGGGCGAAATTTTGGGGAACACGGCTGATGTTGCGCATGGCCGTTGTCTGCGGGGTGCTTTCAGTTATGCCATTCATTCCATGGGCGATACGCAACTGGAATACTTTTCACGTGATTCAGCCGTTGGCTCCCCGTTACGCCATGGACCCGGGCGAAGATACGAACCCTGGTTTCAACCGCTGGACGAAAACTGTCTGCGCCGACCTCACCTGTACATGGGAAATTTACTGGAATGCGAACAGCGACCCGATGCCGTTCGAAAATTTGCCGTCTCGCGCCTTCGATTCGCCGGCTCAGCATGAAAAGACAAAAGAACTCTTTGACGATTATAACAAAACGACGACACTCAGCAGGGATATAGACGACCGTTTCGCTGATCTCGCAAAGGAGCGTGTCGAGGCCAATCCGCTACGCTACTACGTGGGCATGCCGCTGCTGCGAGTGGCGAATATGTGGCTACGTCCGCGCACGGAACTGCTCTGGATCGAGCTGCGCTGGTGGGAGTATTCCAAGCATCGTGCAGAGACGAGGTTTGCCTTGGCCTATGCCGCGATCAATCTCGCGTATATCATTCTGGCCCTGATAGGCCTCTATCGCTGGCCGCGTTTTGCCGGAGCGATGCTGCTCTTTATTCTGCTCCGCAGCGCATTGCTGGCAACCATTGAGGCACCGGAGCCACGCTACACGCTCGAATGTTTTCCCATCCTTATTGCGCTGGCAGGCGTAGCCTTTGAACGCAGAGGAGCTTTTTTGCGCCTGCCGCTTTGACCTGAGAGGGGTTATGAACCAGACCGCGTGGAACGCCGTCGACGAATACATCGACACTCAGCTTGTGTCTTCCGATCCTGTGCTGGATGCCGCTTTGGCTGCCTGCACCTCGGCGGGATTGCCGGCCATCAGCGTAACCCCAAGCCAGGGGAAATTGCTGCATTTACTGGCTCGCCTTCAGGCGGCGAAAAACATCCTTGAAATCGGCACTCTGGGTGGCTACAGCACTATATGGCTGGCGCGAGCGCTGCCCGCCAACGGTCGCCTCATCACCCTTGAAGTCGACGCGAAACATCTCCGGGTCGCGATCCAGAACATTGCCCGCGCAGGATTGACTGAGATGGTGGAGCTGCGCGAAGGAAATGCGCTGGAAACCTTGCCGGAACTGGCAGCGGAAGGGCTCGAGGCCTTTGACCTGATTTTTATCGACGCCGATAAGTGTAACAATCCAAAATACTTTGAATGGGCACTCCGGCTCTCGCGTAAAGGCAGCCTGATTATTGTGGACAATGTTGTGCGCGATGGCAGGGTCATCGAAGCCGAGAGCACAGACGCTGATATTCAAGGTATTCGCAGCCTGTTTGAATGGATGGCCGCCGAGCCGCGCATTCTTGCTACCGCGATGCAAACCGTAGGCAGCAAGGGCTATGACGGTTTCGCCATTGCGCTGGTCATCGGTTAGACGCCAGTGCGCGGGAACCTGTCTCGCTGCGTTCAGACCCAGCCTCCGTCGATGATGTAGCTTTGGTTTGTAATCGCGGAGGAATCGTCCGCCGCCAGGAAAAGAACGAGGCGGGAAACATCGTCTGGCAAGAGTGTGCGCTTGATGCTTTGGGCGGCCAGAATCTCTTTCTCGTATGCCGGGCTCCACCACAAGCGGCGTTGCCGTTCCGTGAGGATGGCGCCAGGCAACACGCAATTCACACGGATTCCTGAGGGACCGAGTTCACGAGCCATGGTGCGCGTGAGGCCAACGATGCCGGCCTTTGCCGTAATGTAGGCGGGAAGCCCCGTACTGGGAATGATCCACGAGATCGAGCTCACATTGATGATCGAGCCTTGTCCGCGGGCCTTCATTCCCGGTGCCACAGACTGAATCGCAAAGAAGTGGTGGCGCAGGTTGACTGCCATCATGTTGTCCCAGTATTCCGGGGTAGCTTCCTCCCATGCGTGACGCTCGTCGTTCGCTGCATTATTCACAAGCACATCAATGGAGCCAAGGATCGCTGCGGCTCGTTGAATAGACAACCGCAGCGCGGGGATATCTGTCAGATTGCAGGGAATGAAGACAGGCGCGTGCTCGACACTACCGGCGAGCCTGTCGGCCAGCTCTCTCGAAGCATCCTCTGCTATATCAAGGAAGGCCACTCTTGCGCCCTGATGTGCAAAATGTTCGACCATGGAGGCCCCAATCCCGGAGCCGCCGCCTGTGATGAGTACTCCTCCGCCGCTGAGACTGGGGTAACGGGCAAAGCGGTATTCCATCATCGTGAAATTCCTTTTCTGAAGCTTTCCTCGCAGCATGGTATAGCAAATCCATGGCTGCGTTCGCTTTAGGAAAGAAGCCTGAAACCGACCGCTCCTGGAGCGGAAAATAGTAGTAGAATCATCTCGGTTTTCCCAGTCATAAGGGCCAATCCACATTCACAAACGCGATTTGTGAGTAAGTTCTCCTGGTACTAACGAAAGAAATGGAGGTGTGGTATGGGTCAATCCCATCAAAGGTAGCGTAGAAAAAATTGGCAGCCGGGTAACACACAAAGACGGCAAAGTAAGAGTCGAAGAAATCGTCCGCATATCGATCGAGCCAACGGACGAGCAGCAGAAAACCTTCAAAGAAAACCCAATCGGGCTGATCAAGAATCTGCTCACTCAGGAAGGCCATCCTTTCAGGGATGTGAAGAGCAAGAAGATCGTCTCGCACCTTCGTTCCGAGTGGTATCACATCGAATACGACGCGTCCGATCCAGACGCCGTCTGCTACTGGATCAATCCAGATGACGGCTGGTAGGAAGGTTCCTGTTCGGGCCCTGAGGAAGCGGCAGAATTGCGCTAAACTGATACGTTATGGCTACCGCAGAAATCTCCACCGTTATCCTGCCGCGTTCGCCTCAGGGCGAATTTCACAACGAGCCTTTTGTCGATTTCTCAAAGCATGAGAACGCGCATGCTATGAAGGAAGCTCTCGAGCGCATCGGCGACTTGCTTGGTCATGAATACGAGCTTGTGATTGGAAGTGAGCGTCTGCGTACTTCCGGCAAGATCGAATCGCACAATCCTGCGAAGCCGGATCAGATTGTCGGCATCCACCAGAAGGCCGGCGCGGAGCACGCGGAGAAGGCAATGCAGGCCGCGCTCAAGGCCTTTGAGACATGGAAGGTTGCCCCGGTGGAAGAGCGGGCATCGCTGCTGTTGAACGCGGCGGAGATTATCCGCACGCGCAAGTTTGAATTCTGCGCATGGCTGACATACGAAGTCGGCAAGAACTGGGCGGAGGCCGATGCCGATGTGGCCGAGACCATCGACTTTCTTGAGTTTTATGCGCGTGAAGCGCTGCGTCTCGCGCAGGCCACCACACCAATTCAGTATCCCGGCGAACGCAATCAGCTGCTCTACGTTCCGCTGGGTGTCGGAGCGGTCATTCCGCCGTGGAACTTCCCCTTCGCCATCATGGCAGGTATGACAGCTGCGGCCATCGTGACTGGGAACACCGTCATCCTCAAGCCGTCGAGCGATTCCCCGACCATCGCTGCGCGTTTCATCGATGTTCTGGAAGAGGCAGGCATGCCGCCGGGCGTCGTGAATTTCTGTCCCGGCTCCGGGGCGACTTTCGGAAATGCCATTGTGCAGCATCCAAAGACTCGCTTTATCGCCTTTACCGGCTCGAAGGAAGTGGGCCTGGATATACACGAGCGCGCAGCCAAACCACAGCCCGGTCAGATGTGGATCAAGCGCACTATCCTGGAGATGGGCGGCAAGGATTCGATCATCGTCAGCCCGGATGCCGAGTTGGATGATGCCGTTGCGGGTGTGGTCGCGTCTGCCTTTGGATTCAGCGGCCAGAAATGTTCAGCCTGCTCCCGTGCCATTGTGGAAGAACCGATTTACGACATCTTCGTCGACCGTGTCCGCGAGCGCGTTGCGCAACTGACGGTAGGTGATCCAACAAAAAATCCGAATATGGGCCCTGTGGTCAACGCTGGCGCTCTGCAGACCATTCTTGGCTACATTGAAACTGGCAAGAAGGAAGGCCGACTGATTGCAGGAGGCAATGCGGTGGAAACCGCGGAGGGCGGCTATTTTCTTGAGCCGACCGTCTTTGCCGATGTCGCCCCGGATGCGCGTATCTCGCAGGAAGAGATTTTTGGCCCTGTGCTCGCGATCATCAAGGCCAAGGACTACGACGATGCCCTGGCTATTGCGAATAACACCGAATATGGCCTGACGGGCGCCGTCTATACAAATGACCACGAGAAGCTGAACCATGCCCGTCGCGCTTTTCATGTGGGCAATCTCTACTTTAATCGCAAGTGCACCGGCGCAATGGTGGGTGCGCACCCGTTCGGAGGTTTCAACATGTCCGGAACGGATTCAAAGGCGGGCGGTCCCGACTACTTATACCTGTTCACGCAGGCCAAGTCGGTTGCAGAAAAGCTGCGCTAAAAAGAGTGCAGGGCCATGACTAAGGGCCCTGCAACTAAAAACTGCTCTCTGACGCTCACTGGCTGAGGCTAGACCATCTGCATCAACTGGTCGCCTACGGCTGCTGCCGCCGCTGCCAGCATTTTGTGGTGGATGGTAAATAATGCCAGTTCCAGCCGATCTGAGACACCTGTTTTGTCATAAATACTGCGCAGGTAGTTTTTCACGACCTGTTCGGTCGTTCCCAGGCGTATCGCGATTTCCTTATTTTTGCAGCCCTGTACGATCAAGGCGACAATCTTCATCTCTTTCGAGGTCAGACGGTCGCGCACGCGCGCACCCACTACGTCCTCTTCCGGCAACTCAGAGTTGCTGGAAGCAGGTTGCTGGAAGCGTTCGCCGCCAGCCACGCGCCGCGCGCAGTCAAGGAGCGCTGGCCCGCTCACGTTGCGATATACCAGCCCCTGCACGCCAGCTGTTAGAAATGGCTGAGGCTGATCGCTGTTTTCCAGGATGGCGATTGAGCGGCTACCGGCGTGGGCAACGCGCTCAACTAATATGGACAGGTCTGTTTTTAAGGTGGATGCAAACATCAGCACTACACCGCGAAACGCATCAATGGCCTGATACAACCGTTCTGAATCCGGGCACTGAGCAATGATGCGAAAATCGTCTTCCATGGCCAGAATTTTCGCCGTGCCTGCGCGAAAAATTGCCTGATTATCCGCAAGAATAATTTTGTTCATGTGGGTGCGTCCGTTCCCCCGTTAACGAATGCGTATGTGCTGTGTCCAACGAAAGACACAGGGTTTATTGTCGTACGACTTGTATGTAACTTAAAGGATTTATCCCCGGTCACAATACTTCATCGGCTTCGGCAGAAATTTCCCTTCCCTAAATGTCTCGTTTCCGGACATCAGGGTACGGAAAGGGCCTCTTTCTTACGAAAGAAGCCTAATACAACAACTTTTTGATTTTGTGAAAGTAAGCGTACATGAGAAGGATGGTTTTTGGGAATGAAAATAAAAAAAATTTGACAGCGCCCCTCGACAATTTTCAAAAGCTGCGGTTATGAGCCGCTTATCTTTCCGTGTCATTCCCCTTTACACTAAGGATGCATGCCTAAGCCGGTTATTCTCGCAGTAGACGACGACATCAGCGTCCTTGAAGCCATCATTCAGGACCTGCGCCGCCAGTATGGGGCAAACTATCGCATCCTGCGTGCAGGCTCCGGGCAGGCGGCTTTGGATGTTTGTACGCAGCTTCAGCAGCGGAATGACGCGGTTGCGCTGTTTCTTTCCGACCAGCGCATGCCGGGCATGACGGGGGTTGAATTCCTGGAAAAGGCGCAAGCCCTTTATCCTGAGGCAAAACGCGCGCTCCTGACCGCCTATGCCGATACCGAGGCGGCGATCAAGGCCATCAATACGGCCAAGATCAACTACTACCTCACAAAGCCCTGGGATCCGCCGGAAGAAAGGCTTTATCCGGTGCTCGATGACCTTCTGGAAAACTGGAAGGAAGGCTATCGTCCTCCATTTGAAGGACTCCGCGTGGTCGGCCCGCGCTGGTCACTGAACGACTACCAGGTGCGCGATTTCCTTTCACGCAATCAAATTCCTTATGTGTGGCTCGATCCCGAAAAAAACGATGAAGCGATCCAAATGCTGGAGCGCTATAAGCTCGACGACCGCAAGCTGCCGGCTGTGCTGTTTCCGGATGGTACCTCGCTGGTGCAGCCCAACCAGACCGAGCTGGCTTCACGTATTGGACTGAGGACGCAGGCTGAGAAGGACTTTTATGATGTGGCGATTATCGGCGCCGGACTTGCGGGGCTCGCGGCTGCGGTCTATGCCGCATCCGAGGGGTTGAAAGCTCTGGTGATTGAGCCGGAAGCGCCGGGCGGGCAGGCCGGCAGCAGCTCGCGGATTGAGAACTATCTTGGATTCCCATCCGGCTTGAGCGGGGCAGATCTTGCCCGCCGTGCCTTTGTGCAGGCATCCAGGTTTGGCGCTGAATTTCTAACCCAGCGGGCTACCGGCATCCGGACGGAAGCGCCGTACCATTTCATTCAGCTTGCCGATGGGCGGGAAATCTCCTGTCATGTAGTGTTGGTCGCGGTGGGGGTCAACTACCGCAAGCTCAATATTCCCGGGATCGAACGCTTCGCCGGAGCGGGGGTCTATTACGGCGCCGCCATGGCGGAAGCTATTTCCTGTCGTAACGAAGATGTCTATATCATCGGTGGTGCTAATTCTGCCGGACAGGCTGCAATGCATTTCTCGAAGTACGCTCACAAGGTTACGATGCTGGTACGTGGCGACTCGCTTGAAAAGAGCATGTCGAAATATTTAATCGATCAGATTGCTGCCACATCCAATATTGAGGTCCAGACGTGCGCCGAGGTCCAGGAGGTGCAGGGCAACGGGCGTTTGGAGTGCCTCAAGGTACACAATTCGAGTGGGGATTGTGTTTGTATGGCTTCGTCTCTGTTTATTTTTATTGGAGCGGCGCCGCAAACGAGCTGGCTGCCTGAGGGTATTATGCGCGACCCCAACGGGTTTGTACTGTCGGGGTCCGATCTACAGATGGAAGGCAAGATGCCGAAGATGTGGAAAGAAGACCGAGCGCCGTATCTGCTGGAAACCAGTACGCCGGGCATTTTTGTCGCTGGCGATGTGCGCCACGGTTCGATCAAGCGGGTGGCCTCCGCCGTCGGTGAAGGCTCGATATCCGTCCAGTTTATGCACCAGTATCTCGCTCGTTTTTAGGAACGCAACAACACGAAGATGGCCCAACAACTCGTATCCGTCGACGCAAAAAAAGTCCATGCCCGGGATCTATATCCGGAGCTGCGCAAAATTTCCGCTTTTGCTCAAACATCGGAGCAGGACCTGGATTGTCTTGGCGATCTTGAATTGCTTGAGGTTCCGGCAGGCAGCGTCCTTTATCGCACTGGCGAAGGGCCGCTATATTTCTGGATCGTGTTCCACGGCGAACTGCGTGCTTACAAGACCGACAGCGATGGTTCACAGACTTATCTCAGCTCGGTCCAGGAAGGCGACACATTCGGCGAAGTTCCGATTCTTGTTGGGCACTCGACCCCGACAGCCACCTGCGAGACGGTTACCGACTGCACGGTCGGACGTGTTATCCCGGAGATTTTCTGGCAACTCATGTCGACCTGCCCAGTGGTGCGAAAAGCGGTTCTCGAAAACATGTCGCGCAGACTGGAGTCTTATACCGCGCTCACGCTGCATCGAGAAAAGCTTATCTCGCTCGGGACGCTTGCCGCCGGACTCATGCACGAGCTTAATAATCCTGGCGCCGCAGCGAAGCGCGCCGCCTCGCAGCTGCGGGAGAACATGACGAAACAGCAGGAACTGAGCCTGCGTATGTCCCGCGCGCAGCTCTCACCTAAGCAGTTGGAATGCCTGGCACAGTTGCAGGAAGAAGTATTTACCCCTGCCAAACATCAGGCAATGAGTTCACTGGAACAATCCGATGCCGAGGAAGCGCTTACCGAATGGCTGGAAAGCATCGGGGTAGAGAATGCGTGGAAAATGGCTCCCACGCTGGTGGCCGCGGGCTGGTCGCGCAATGATATTGAATGCACTCAGCAAGCGTTTCCTGCGAATGTTCTCTCCGATGCGCTGAACTGGCTCGAAGCGCTCGTTTCGAATATGCAATTAGTCGGGATGATTGAAGAGAGCATCGCGCGAGTTACCGAACTGGTCATGGCGGTTAAAAAATACGCCTACGAAGACAAAAACAAACAACACAAGCTTGATGTTCACGACACCATCCACAGCACACTTACCATCCTCGGTCACAAATTCCGCCAAAAACAGATCACGATCGAAAAGCATTTCGCGCCGGACATTCCAGTGCTGACCACCTGCGGCACCGGCATCAGTCAGGTCTGGACGAACATACTTGACAACGCCATTGACGCTTCTCCGGAGCCGGGGAAAATTACGGTTCGGACCTGGATTGAGAACAGCTGGGTCTGTGTCGGCATTGCCGATCAGGGTCCTGGCATTCCCCCTGAATACCGCGCCAGGGTTTTCGAGCCGTTCTTTACTACGAAGCCCGTTGGCATCGGAACTGGTTTAGGCCTTGATATCGCGCATCGTGTAGTGACTGGCCATTATGGAGGCCAGATCGGCTTCACCAGCGAGCCGGGCAAAACGGAGTTTGTCGTGAAGCTGCCGATCGCTGAATTCAAGTCAGCTATATAGCAAGCAGATTGCGATTCAGCTATAAGCGAGCAACGCGACAAGCCGAATTAACTCGTCCCGATCTCGAGCGCTTAGTCCCGCCAGCATTGTGCGACATGTTTCGATCTGATTTGCACGAATCTTAGCTACCAATCGCAGTCCGGCAGATAAAAGCTCAATGTGGACCACCCGGCGGTCTCCTCCGCGTCTTCGCCTGCCGACAAGTCCTCGATTTTCCAATCGATCCAGTGCAGACGAGATGGTTGAAACCGGCGCCCCGACAGCCTGGGCAATCTTGCGCACATTCCACTCGCCAGGCTCCGCAAGCACCACCAGCAAACCCACGTCATTCGCATGCAGGTCTGCATAAGGGCTTCCAGCTATCACGCTGGGCTCAAGCTTAAAGCGACGCAGAATTGCGGCCACCCCGCGGTCCATGGCAAGGGCTTGATCGTCGCTGACTGGCTTCGCGCGGGAGGAAACTTGTTTCACTTTGGGCATGATACTGCACTGACGGAAGATGACGCTTCTTGCGGTTCTTCGATTTATGCGCAGTTGTGTTGACGAAATAAAACGGTAGTCGTATATTCCGATTATCGTAATATACGAGGAGTGGAATATGAGTTCTTTGCGAGGCGCCCGCTTTGCCTTCCTTGCCTTCTTCTTCCCGGTCAGTCTTGCTCTCCAAGCCCATGCTCAAGCCTGCGCTCCGCCACGAGGGTTCGTCGATATTCCGGCTCCTGCCCTTGCGCCAGTGGAGCAGCTCGTTTCGCATACCGAAGAGATCACGATCGGCCGCTCTCTCGCCGTGGTCTTGAGTGCCGCCGACAGGCCGCTCAAGGACACAATTCACAAAACGAGTGCGCTACCCGGAGTTTCCGGCGACTATATGCTGACCAAAGGTTCTTTTGGGGCTCCGGGATCGCGCCGGATCACCTGCCTCACCGACGGCTCCACACTTGAGGAGCAAGTGCTGGCGCGTGATCAAACGGGCAATTCATTTCATTTTCGCTATGTTGTTTGGCACTATACAAGTTCGCAGGCGCGCCCCATCGAGTACGGAGTCGGTGATTTTCGATACACAGACGCAGGCGGTGGACGCACGCACATCACCTGGACATATTCCTTCAAGCTGAAAGAAGATCGCTTTCCCGGCTATTTGGGAGCGTTTGGCCGCTATCTTTTTCGCGTAGGCTTTCTGGATCGTCAATACGCAACCATGATGCGCACAACATTGGATGGAACGAGAAAGAACGCCGAGCAATAGAAGCTTATTTCAGCGCAATCTCATCTTGAACCCTGCTCTCAGAAAAAAGACTTCGGCAACCTATACGCTGCGTTCGCGTTTATCCGAACGTAATACAGGAGTCGAAAATTAATGAGATACACAACCGCAGGATTGCTCACTCTCTCAGCCCTTGCTTTGCTAGCAGGATGCGCCAGTCGTCCAGCATATTATGTGGCTCCGCCATCACCAGCCGCAGCGTATGCGGAACCGCCACTCATCCAGACCGGTCATCAGAACGGTTTCGCAGATGGGCTGAGTATCGGCGAGCGCGACCGTATCGAAGGCCATAGCTATCGTCCGACGAATGGCGACAGGTATGCCAACACTCCCGGATACTATCCCCAGCTCGGTGGCCCATTCTGGCAATATCAATCGGCCTATCGTGATGCATATATGCGGGGATATCACAAAGGCTACTCCCGCGGTTAGGATTGGCCGTTGCCGACCTCTGAAACGGGCAGGACCGTTCCTGTACTATTCCATTGCAAGCGCAATCAAGGGCAACGACTGCCCATCAGGAGTTTGTTTCATGCAAAGCCGCATCACCGGAACCACCATGCCTGTTCTCGAGTTGCTGCTCGAACCGAACGAGGCCGTTATCTCGGAAGCAGGAGAGCTCTCCTGGATGACCAGCTCGATCCAGATGATGACGCACACGCAAATGGCCGGTGGCGGAGGATTTTTCGGCGCGATACGCCGCGTCGCCGGCGGCGGAAGCCTTTTTATGACGGAGTACCGCGCATCGGGCGCAACCGGCGAGGTGGCTTTTGCCACCAGGGTTCCCGGCCATATCGTGCCTGTCGAAGTAGGAGCGGGCCAACAATACATCATTCATCGCCACGGCTTCCTCTGCGCCACTTCGCAGATTGAACTCGGCGTTGCCTTCCAGCAATCGCTGGGCGCGGGCATCTTCGGCGGAGACGGATTCCTGTTGCAAAAAGTGAGTGGACAGGGGGTGGCGTGGTTAGAGCTCTCGGGCGAGCTGATCGTGAAGGATCTTGCCGCCGGTGAGACACTTCGCGTTCACCCAGGCCATGTCGGCGCTTTCCAGGGTACTGTCTCTTTTCAGATCACGCGCGTCCCCGGCATTCGCAATATGATCTTCGGCGGCGACGGTATCTTTCTTGCCTCGCTCACCGGCCCGGGAAGAGCCTGGCTGCAAACGCTGCCTATTTCAAAACTGGCGCATCAGCTGATGCAATATATGCCAAAGGAACAGGCACGGCAGACGACCGAAGCCGGAGTGGTCGGCGGCATCGTAGGTTCGCTCCTCGATGGCATAAAGTAGCGTGACAGGTATTCCCGTTCACCGTCTGCTCAGTCAGCCAATCGTTCTTCCATGCCGCGTTTTGCAACCACAGGAGCGCCGGATGACCAGCTCTACAGGAAGCACGATCTTGGTGCCTTCTTCGGGGAATTCGCCACGCTTGATTCGGTCGAAGAGCAGATTCGCGGCGACGCGGCCCAACTCCGATGCAGGCTGGCGCACGACGGTTAGCGTGGGGTGCAGAATTTCGGCCAGCTCGAAGTCGTCGAAGCCAATAAGTGCGATTTCTTCCGGCACGCGAATACCATTTTCCAGCAACGCGCGCAGGACATAGCGGGTGGTGAGATTGTTGCCAGTGAAAAACGCTGTCGGCGGATTCTTACTCCGCAGATAGTTGGAAACCAGCTCTGCTGTCACTTCTTCTGACGAGCAGTCGAAGGTGGACTCAGGATCGAGACGATTCTCCAGCATGGCCCTTCGATAGCCTTCGAAGCGGGCGTGTACTGTGTATAAATTCTTGTTGAATCCCAGAAATAAAACCCGCTTATGTCCATGCTGCTGAATAAGGTGTTGCACTGCTCGCCTGGCGCCGCTCTGGTTCTGCACTTGTACGGAGTCGATGCGCTCATCATGGACCGGCCGGTCGAGCGTCACAATGTGCGTACCTGCGAAGTCCGACTGATTGACGCGCGATTTCCGGATGTCCGCCGGAATGATTACCAAACCTTCGACATGTCGTTGCAGCATCGATTGAGCTTCTGTGTACTCGGCTGCCGGGTCTTCATTCGAGGTGGTCAGGATGACGGAATATCCATGCTCACGAGCGACCGTGTTGACCGCATGGGCGCAGGTGGCAAAGAACGGATCGTAAAGATAGGGGACGATCAATCCGATGGTGCGAGACTTGAGGCTGCGCAGCGCACGGGCCATCTCGTTTGGGCGATATCCGAGCTTCTCGATGGCACGATAGACTCGCTCGGCCGTTTCTTCTGTAACATTCGCAGATCCGTTGAGGACACGAGAAACTGTCATGGTGCCCACGCCAGCGACCCGCGCGACATCATTCATTGTGGGTTTGCGTTCCATGCGGTTCCAGGCATGCGTTAGAGCACTAACGCATTACGACCATCGCATCCGTTGGAAGTTGCGTCAACCAGAGCCTGTTATGCCCTAAAGTTCATCACAGGCGTCAAGACTGGAAGAAGGGAAGCATCGCGGCTCCCAGCAAGCCGGAGTCCGGACCGAGTTCGGCAGGCAAGACATTCGTTTTCGACTTCTCCAGCACAGAGGGATTTTCAGGCTTGGTAAGGCGGTAGATGTAGCTGCCGCGTTCCAGTTCCTTGAACATTGCCGGAGCAAAGAGATCCCATGCCGCAACGACTCCTCCTCCGATCACGTAAAGGGGAAGGTTGAACGTACTGACCAGACTCGCCAGCCCGATGCCAAGCGCCTCACCGACGCCATTGTAAATCTGCTGCGAGCCGGTATCTCCGGCGATTGCCGCCTCGGCGATACTGCGTGCGGTGACTGCAGGAAAACCATTCCGCGAATTTGCACGGACCATTTTTTCTCCTGCGCGGGCAATGGCAGTAGCGGATGCATACTGTTCCAGGCATCCATACGTTCCGCAACCGCAGAGCAGACCGTCGTGGTAAACAGGCACATGCCCAGCTTCGCCGCCCATTCCGGCAAAACCGTGCCAGACGCGGCCGTTCAAAATAATCCCGCTGCCTACGCCGGTTCCCAGGGTTAGCATGCAAAGGGATTGGTAGCCGGATGTCCTGCCTGAACCGGCATGGCACTCAGCCAGGGCCGCGGCATTTGCATCGCATTCCACGATGACCGGCACCTGCAGGCGGTTTTCCAGCTCCGTCTTCAGCTCCAATCCTTCGAATCCGGGAAGATTAGGCGGTTGCAATAACCGGCCGGCCGGCAATTCGAGGGGGCCCGGGCTTCCCAGGCCGACGCCCACCAGATGCTGACGCCCGCCACACTCAGAGACCAGCTGGTGCACAGCTGTGCACATGTCGTCGAGCACGGCTCCCGGCCCATCCTGAACGCGTGTAGGGGTCGTGATCGCTCCCCGGCGCTCCCACTCAGAAGTAAAAGCTGCAATACGCAGGTTGGTGCCGCCCAAGTCAATGCCGATCGAAAAAGTACTCATGCCATGCTGTCCAGATACCTATTGATAACGTTATCACAGCCTAAAGAAACAATCATGATCCTATTCCTCCCTCCTCATAGACTGCTTCTCGTACTCATTTGTTCCAACACTGCAGCTTCGTCAATTTATTTCGGGATTACCCTTTGAGATTCCCTGTGGAATTTGTGCGCATCCACAGCAGCGATCACGTTATAGTTTGGTTGGCGACTCTCACGACCTTGCTCGGGCGTGGCAAAGACTGACGCGTACAGAAATAACACTGGCAGCGGCTCTGGGCTTGCGGAAGAAGAGCTAGTGGACGAGTTTCTTCGTCCGGCGGTTCCTCAAGGCACGCGATCGCGGCGCCCTGTTCCTCGGCTGCAGGAGGATGAGCCGAAGGATGATGAGGTATTTCTTCGTTCACGCAAGCGTGTGCCAGTACGCAAGGGTATCGTGCCGGCATTTTTCACGAAGACCCAAGCAGGGCGTATTGTGCTGGCAGTGTCGATGCTGGTGGTGATCGCACTTTTTGTTCTTACGGGGTTGGCTGTAAAAAACTTTCTCGATCACGATCCTCGCTTCCGCATCGACTCCTCTTCGTCGATCCAGATCGACGGGAACAGTCAGTTGACCCGGGCTGACCTGCTCACAGTCTTCGGTTCCGATATCGGCCGCAACCTATTCTTTGTTCCGCTTACCGACCGCCGCAAGCAACTGGAACAGGTACCCTGGGTGGCGCACGCCACAGTCATGCGCCTTATGCCGAACCAGCTTCGGGTGGCCATTGTGGAACGCACACCGATCGCCTTTGTCCGGGTTGGCAACAAAATCAAGCTGGTCGATGCAGATGGCGTCATCCTCGATATGCCGCCTGCTGCGCTGGCCGGCAAGCATTATTCGTTTCCCGTGGTCACGGGCATCAATCCGCAGGATCCGCTCTCGGTCCGCAGGCCGCGCATGCGGATGTATCAAAAATTCATGAATGAGATCGATTCCAGCGGCGAGAAGCTTTCGCAGCAATTAAGCGAGATCGACATCTCCGATCCGGAAGATGTGCAGGGACTGGTTTCTTCAGCCAAGTCCGATATTCTGCTTCACTTCGGCGAAGACAATTTCCTTAATCGGTGGCGCGAATATCAGTCTCACCTTGCCGAATGGAAACAGCAATATCCCAATCTGGCAGCGGTCGACCTGCGCTATGACCGGCAGGTGGTACTGAAGATGGCCGACAAGACGTCGTCTGACAGCGCGTCAAGCACCTCCTCAAGCGCTGCAACGCCATCACCTTCCGCGTCGCAAAAACAGCAAGCTATTAAAGCGAGGCCGGTGGTCCATCCCTCCAGGAAGCGAGCATGAGCCAGAAGACTGAACATTTGCTGACAGTGCTCGACGTGGGAAGCGCGAAGACGCGTGTGCTGGTCGCCGAGTTGCACGATGGAGCGCTGCGTTACCGTGGGCATGGCGTCGCCGACTCGACAGGCGTGCGAAAAGGGCTGATCGCCGAGCTGAAACAGGCTACGCAATCGATCAATAAGGCCGCAACGGCGGCTGAGGCCATGGCGCAGGGCACGATCGACAGCTGCGTGGTCGGCATCGGGGGGCCGCATATCCGTGGCGTCAACAGCCGTGGCGGCGTCAGCCTGGGAACGCGTCTGCGCGAGATCACGCGTGAGGATGTTCGCGCCGCCGTTGATCGCGCGCGCTCCGTATCGCTGCCTTCTGATCGCGAGATCATCCATCTGCTGCCGCAGCAGTTCATTCTCGATGAGCAGCCGGGGATTCACGATCCAGTAGGCATGGTGGGTAATCGGCTGGAAGTGAACCTGCATATTTCGACGGCTTCAGCCAGCGCGCTGCAGAGCGTGGTGACCTGCGCGAATAAAGCCGGCCTGGAAGTCACCGAATCTGTTTTTGAGGCGATTGCCGCAGCGGAAGCGACTGTCTCCGCCGACGAGCGCGAGCTTGGCGTCTGCCTCATTGACATCGGAGCCGGATCAACCGAGTTGGTTGTCTTTTTTGAAGGCTCGGTGGCGCATACTTCCGTGGTTCCGATCGGAGGCGACCACTTCACCAACGATCTTGCTGTCGGGCTGCATGTCTCCGTGCCGGAAGCCGAATGGATCAAGTGTGAATATGGGCATGCGGTGGTCACCAGCGTTTCGTCATCGAACGAAATTGAATTGCAAGGGATGCCCGGCCACGCGCCACGAACGGTGCGCCAGCGGTACGTGAGTGAAATCCTGGAGCCGCGCGCACGCGAGCTTTTCCATTTGCTGCGGGACAACCTTCGCCAGGGCGGCGTGCTTGAGGCCCTGGGCGCAGGCTGTGTGCTCACAGGCGGCGGCGCTCGCCTGCCCGGTCTGCTCGATACCGCTGAGAGCTTGTTGCGTGTACCCGCCCGCATTGGGACACCGGTGCCGCTCTCACGGATGCCGGAAGAGCTGGTGGCGCCGGAAAATGCCACATTAGTTGGAACGCTTTTATATGCCCACCGCACTAGCGTGACCCGTGCGGCGGAAGACCAGGGACTGCGCGCGAAACTGCGCGCCATCTTCGCAGGAAGCTTGTAGGAGCCATTGCCCATGAATCCGTCAGAAGAAATCCGCATTCAATATCACGAACAGCTCCCGACTGGAGCGAGGATTAAAGTCATTGGCGTAGGTGGTGGCGGCGGCAACGCAGTCAACCGCATGATTGCCGCGCGCGTGGAAGGCGTGGAATTCATCACCGCCAACACCGACGCCCAGGCGTTGCAGTTGTCGATGGCTCCGGTGAAGTTGCAGCTGGGAATGAAGCTGACCAGCGGTCTGGGCGCCGGTGCAAACCCCGACGTGGGCCGCCGCGCCGCGCTTGAAGACTCCGAAAAGATCATTGAAGCGCTTGAAGGGGCGGACATGGTCTTCGTCACGGCTGGTCTGGGTGGCGGCACAGGTACGGGCGCTGCTCCGGTCATCGCGTCCCTGGCCAGCGAAATGGGCGCGCTCACGGTCGCCGTGGTCACTCGGCCTTTTGGATTTGAGGGCAAGCGCCGCATGGCACAGGCCGAACGCGGCATGCAGGAGCTGCTCGACAGTGTGGATACGATGATTGTCATTCCCAATGAGCGCCTGCTGGACGTGGCCAAAGATGCAGGGTTCTTTGAATCCTTCCGTATTGCCGACGATGTGCTGCGCCAGGGGGTGCAGGGCATTTCGGACATCATTACCATTCCGGGTATCATCAACCGCGATTTTGCTGACGTAAAAACGACCATGGCAGGCATGGGATATGCCGTGATGGGCACAGCCCTCCGCAGCGGGGCAAATCGCGCGATTGAGGCAGCGCGAGCAGCCATGGCCTCTCCGCTTCTTGAAGACGGCGCAATCGATGGAGCGAAAGGTATCCTCATTAATATCAGCGGCTCCAGCTCGCTTAAGTTGAATGAGGTGAACGAGGCATCGACGCTGATTCAGAATGCGGCGCACGAAGATGCGAACATTATCTTTGGTGCTGTGCTCGACGAGAACATGGGCGACGAGGTGAAAATTACGGTCATCGCCACTGGTTTCCGTCAGGACATGCCCGAGCGCCGCGAACGGCTACTGAACGCCGCGCTGCGTGAACCGGCTACGCATCGCGTGCACATCGAGACTCGCGTAGAAACGCCACGATTCATGAGCGAGGCAGAGGACGAGGAACCGCGCACGTACATTCCCGTATCCACTGCAAAATCCTCAATTCCAATTACGTCTCAGTCTGCGGTCTCTGCACAAGTCCCGGAACCGGTATATGCTCCGGAGCCTGAACTGGTTGCCGAGCCGGAGCCAGTGGCTGTAGCCATCGCGGAACCGGTTCCGCAAACCGATATTTTTGGACACGCGCACGAAGAGGAGCCTGGCGAAAATTTGGACATCCCGGCGTTTATGCGCCGCGGAGGTTTGTAAAATAGAGAGGGATGGGTATAGTGGAGGGCATCCACTGTCCATCCCTTTGTAAAGAAGCACCTTTATGACATACCGTCTTTCTTAGATAATGCGGGTTTATGTTCTCAGGAGAGGATCAGGCTAAGTCCCGTAGAGGACATAAAGGGTGCCATTTTGGATTTGTGGTAACGCAAGAAAGATATTTAAAAGACATTTATTTGATTTTTCAGGCTGTTTCTGTGCGTAAGATGCAACGAGGGCATGTTGAACATGCCCTATAGAGTAGCTGGGTTCAGGATGAAATATTGATGAAACGCATAGCACACCTCGCCTTCCTGTTAGGACTGATGTCGCTGCCGCTTGCGGCCGACACGACAACGCATCACACGACCCGCCACTCGCGCACCCACGTCCAGGAATCTGCCAACGCCCAACAGCACATTGCGCATATGCAGCATAGCCATCGCGCGGCCCACATTAGTACAGTTTCGCTGGCGACTACCGCAACAAGGCATAGCAGTGCGCGCCACGCCAGCCTGACTGCACATCGTCACCGGACGTACGAGCGTTTTACCGGCAACTCCTTTGCTGCTGTCGATCTCACTAATGGGGATTCGGTTGGTGGAGAAGATCCGGTTGTGCGTCAGGCAGCGCTGGATGCTCTCGGCAACATGAATGGTACCGTCGTTGCCATCGATCCGAGCAATGGCCGTATTCTGGCCATGGTGAACCAGAAGCTCGCACTCTCCAGTGGCGCCGAACCATGCTCGACCATCAAGGTTTCCGTCGCGCTCGCGGCCCTTGAAGAAGGCGTCATCACCAAGGACACGCCGGTCAACCTTGGTGGCTCATACCATATGAACCTGACCGAGGCCCTCGCGCATTCGAACAATCTTTACTTCGAGACGCTGGGCCGCCGGCTCGGCTTTGAGCGCGTCCGTCACTATGCCAACCAGTTTGGGCTCGGAGAACTGGCGGGTTATAACATTCCGAATGAGCAGCTTGGCGTCTATCCCGATCAGGAGTTGCCGGAGAGCCAAGGCGGCGTAGGCCGCATGTGCTCATTTGGCGAGAGCGTTTCAATGACGCCGCTTCAGCTCGGCGCGCTGGTCGCCTCGATTGCGAACGGCGGAACGCTCTTCTACCTACAACACCCCACCACTCCAGAAGAAGTCGTCAACTTCCAGCCACGCATCAAGCGCACGCTCGATATTGCCAGAATCATCCCTGAAATTCAGGATGGCATGCATGCTGCTGTCGAATACGGCACCGCTCGTTCGCTGCGCGCCAACTTCAACCAGTTCCCGGTGATGGGCAAGACCGGCACCTGCTCCGACAACGGTACACGCTTCGGCTGGTTTGCTTCTTATGCCGATACGCAGTATGGCCGCATTGTGACTGTATTTTTTCTTGAAGGCGGGCGACCGACCTTCGGTCCCAAGGCTGCTGAGTTAACGGGCATTTTCTATCGCAATCTGTGGGACAAGAGCTACTTCGCAGCCAAACAGGCATCGGAGACGGCCACGAAAACCACCACCGGCGTCAGCGAATAACGCATCCTGATTTACGAACAGGACGGCCTCCACAGGGAGGCCGTTTCTGTTTCAGGTACGATTCCAACGTGATGAGAATTCTCACTGCTGACGAGATGCGTACGACCGATCGGCTCACCGTAGATCGCTACGGTGTCGCCTCACTCGAACTCATGGAGCACGCAGGCCACGCTGTCGCCCGCTTTGTGCTGCGTGAATTTTCTGATGCGCAGCGCGTGACCGTCCTGTGCGGCAAGGGCAACAATGGCGGCGATGGCTTTGTAGCTGCTCGTGTATTGGCCGAGGCAGGGTGCAAAGTGAAAGTGCTGCTGCTCGGATATCCGGCCGATATGAAGGGCGACGCCAAAATGATGTTTGAGCGCATGGAAATGGCTCCCATGCTCGCTCCGGATGAGGCATCGCTCCAATCGGCCCAGGTGATTGATCTGCTGAATGAATCCGACCTGTTCCTCGATGCCGTGGTCGGAACTGGTTTCAAGCCGCCGCTCAAGGGAGTGGCTTTGGCGCTGCGTAATCAGATCAACGGCCTTGCAACACCTGTGATTGCGGTCGATCTTCCCTCCGGATGGGACGCGGATTCTCGCGAATATCTCGTGGACGGAGCCTATCGAGCCGATGCCGTTGTCACGTTCACCTCGCCAAAGTTGGCCCACGTCAGCGGCAACCTGACCAACAGCGCCGGCAATCCAATTGTCGTCGCGCCTATTGGATCGCCTGATGAGGCCGTTCAATCTGACCTGAATCTCACCTGGGCGGGAGCCTCGAAAAAGATTGCAGAAACTCCGCGTCCCGCGGAGAGCAATAAAGGCAAATTTGGCCATGTGCTGGTGATTGGAGGTTCCTACGGAAAGGCTGGCGCGCCCTCAATGGCTGCACTCGCGGCTCTGCGTACTGGTGCAGGGCTGGTAACCGCAGCTGTGGCTCAACCGCTTCTCGATGCGGTGGCGAGAATCACGCCCGAACTGATGACCATTCCGCTTCGGGCAGGCAGCCAGGGCGAAATCAGCAGCAGCAATCTTGACCAAGAAACGCTGAAAGAGCTTTTAGATAAAAAGACAGTGCTGGCGATCGGTCCAGGGCTGGGACAATCGGCGGAAACCGAAAAATTCGTGCTGGGACTGCTCGAAGCGACCACCTTGCCGACCGTTCTCGATGCCGACGCTTTGAACATCCTTGCCAGACATAAAGACAAGCTCGATGGACGCAATCGTCTGCTGGTGTTGACGCCGCATCCGGGCGAAATGGCGCGGCTCGCCGGAATCAGCACGAGCGAAGTACAGGCTAACCGCGAATCGCTGGCTCGTGAATTTTCGATGAATTATCATGTCACGCTCGTGCTCAAGGGTTGGCGCACATTGATTGCACATCCCGACGGCTCCATAGCCATCAACACCACGGGAAATCCAGGTATGGCCAAGGGCGGCAGCGGAGACATCCTAACCGGCATTGTGGCCGCAATGCTTGCTCAGTATCCGCATATTGCGGGCGAAGCGGTGAACGCTGCCGTTTACCTACATGGGCTGGCCGCCGACTTCGCCGTTCGTGAGCAGGATGAACATACTTTGCTTGCCACTGACACGATTGCGCATCTTTCAACAGCTTTTCGCTTTCGCTCAAACGACAAAGACGGGTATGTTTGGATACAGGGGATGCCGCGATGACACAGGCCACTGGCACGAAAGTTCATGAGTTCGAGACCAACAGCGCCGCTGAAACGACTCGCGTGGGCCACGAGATCGCGAAGCTGCTCACACCTCCGAAATTTCTGATCATGAAGGGCGATCTTGGCGCAGGCAAAACCACACTCGTCAAAGGCATCGCCGAGGCGCTCGACGCTGCCGACCCGGACGAGGTCACGAGCCCAACCTTCACACTGATTCACGAATATGAAGGTACGCGGCACGAAGACGGCGAAGAGAAGCCAGTCATGCTCTACCACCTTGACCTGTATCGCATTGAGCAGGAGCGACAACTGGATTCGCTTGGCCTGGATGAAATTGCCGCGCCAGACAGCATCGTGCTCGTCGAATGGGGAGACAAGTTTCCCAGCGTAGCGAAGCGCAGCAATGGTGAGATCGTGATGAAGACTACGGGCGGCAATTCGCGCAAGATCACGCTCACGCTCAGAGACTGATCCTCAAAATACTTATCTGCAAATGAAGTTGTCATCCTGAGCCTCGGCTTTCTGAAAGGGAGGCCGGCGTCGAGGACGTGTAGCATCACTTGTAGTTGGCGCGAAGCGTCCCATAAAAATCCACTCAAAGGTGGAACCAGCCAGCGTGTCGCAAGCTATCGATTCGCCGCCCTTCACGACTCACCATGACCTTAAGCAGACCCTCGGCACCTGGCAGCTCTGGGGCATCGCCGTCGGGCTCGTCATCTCCGGCGAATATTTTGGCTGGAGCTACGGATGGGCTACCGCTGGCACCCTTGGGTTTCTCGTTACCTCGCTGCTCGTCGCAGCTATGTATACCACCTTCATTTTCAGTTTTACCGAACTTACCTGCTCCATTCCCCACGCAGGCGGTCCATTCGCTTACGCCCGTGCAGCCTTCGGCCCCGTTGGAGGCTACTTCGCAGGTGCGGCCACGCTGGTTGAATTTGTCTTCGCGCCGCCCGCCATTGCTCTTGCCATCGGAGCGTATCTCAATGTGCAGTTCCCGTCGCTTGCTCCGCGTCACGCTGCATTGTGCGCCTATCTCCTATTCATGATGCTGAACATTCTCGGCGTTCAGATTGCCGCGACATTCGAGCTTTTTGTCACGCTGATGGCGATCTTTGAATTATTGGTCTTCATGGGCGTGGTTGCGCCCGGTTTTCGCCTTACTAATTTTCTTCATGGAGGATGGGCAGGGAGCAACCATTTCAGCCCATATGCCATGCCTGGAATCTTTGCAGCCATTCCGTTTGCAATCTGGTTTTTCCTGGCGATTGAAGGCGTTGCCATGGCCGCAGAAGAGGCGAAAGATCCGAAGAGATCGATTCCGATCGCGTATATAGCGGGCATTCTCACTTTGATCGCCCTTGCACTTGGCGTCATGCTTTTTGCCGGGGCGGCAGGCGACTGGACGAAGCTGTCGAACATCAACGACCCGCTGCCGCAGGCGATGAAGATTGTCGTCGGCGCGCGCAGCGGGTGGCTGCACATGCTTGTGTGGCTCGGGCTGTTCGGCCTGGTCGCATCTTTCCACGGCATCATTATCGGCTACTCGCGACAGATCTTTGCACTCGCGCGCGCAGGCTACCTTCCACGTTTTCTGGCGAAGGTGCACCCCCGCTTCAAGACGCCGTGGTTGGCGATTCTTGCCGGTGGTGTTGTGGGCATCGCTGCTATCTACAGCGACCAGCTCATCACCTTCGGCGGACAGACGCTTACGGCGAACATCGTTACCATGTCTGTCTTTGGCGCGATCCTCATGTATATCCTGAGCATGCTGGCGCTCTTCCGGCTGCGCAGCAAACAACCAGACCTGCATCGTAGCTACAAAACGCCGTTTTATCCCTACTTCCCAGCCTTTGCACTCATTTGCTCAATCGTCTGCATGGGGACAATGCTTTACTACAATCGACTTGTTGCACTCGTGTTTATGGGACTGCTTGGTGTTGGGTTCCTATACTTCTTACTTACGCGTCACCAGCGCGAGCAGGCGGCAGATTAGCGTATGCTCTACACGCACACCTTCGGCAACCGCACCTGGACATTCAGTGATCTGAAGTCGCTGCTTGCCAAAGCCAGTCCGGCGCGGTCCGGCGATCAGCTGGCAGGCATTGCCGCAGAGAACGATGAGGAGCGCATGATGGCGCGCATGGCGCTCGCCGAAGTCCCGCTTAAGCGCTTTCTCGAAGAGGCTCTGGTCCCATATGAATCCGATGAGGTCACGCGTCTTATATTCGATTCGCATGACAAGAATGCTTTCGTTGAAATCAGTCATCTCACCGTGGGCGGCTTCCGCAACTGGTTGTTGAATAACACAGCGGACACGGAAATGCTTACCCGCATCGCTCCAGCGGTTACGCCCGAGATGGCCGCTGCCGTCTCAAAACTGATGCGCAATCAGGATCTGATCCTCGCAGCGCAAAAATGCCGCGTCGTGACGCGCTTCCGCAACACCATCGGTCTCAAAGGGCACATGTCTGTGCGTCTGCAGCCGAACCATCCGACGGACGACGCAAGGGGCATCGCCGCCTCAATGCTCGACGGCCTGCTCTATGGCTGCGGCGACGCGGTCATCGGCATCAACCCTGCCAGTGATAGCCTTGCCGCGGTCACAACGCTCCTGCACATGCTTGACACGTTTCGCGAACAATACGAAGTGCCGACACAATCCTGTGTTCTCGCTCACGTCACCACAACAATGTGGGCTATGGAACAAGGCGCGCCGGTAGACCTCGTCTTTCAATCCGTCGCCGGGACGGAAAAAGCAAATACGAGCTTCGGCGTAAACCTCGCTTTATTGCAGGAAGCGCGCGAAGCCGCGCTGGCGCTGAATCGTGGGACGATAGGCGACAACGTGATGTATTTTGAAACCGGGCAAGGAAGCGCGCTTTCCGCCAATGCGCATCATGGAGTCGATCAGCAGACCTGCGAGGCCCGTGCCTACGCAGTAGCCCGCGTGTTCAAGCCGCTGCTTGTCAACACCGTTGTAGGATTTATTGGCCCTGAATATCTATATGACGGCAAACAGATCACACGTGCGGGACTCGAAGACCATTTCTGCGGCAAACTGCTCGGTCTGCCCATGGGTTGCGATATCTGCTACACCAACCACGCGGAGGCCGATCAGGATGATATGGATACGCTGCTGACGTTACTGGCCGTCGCCGGCGTCAATTTCATCATGGGCGTGCCCGGCGCCGATGACATCATGCTCAACTACCAGAGCACCTCGTTTCACGACGCGCTCTATGTGCGACGCATCCTCGGCCTCAAGCGCGCACCGGAATTCGAGGCATGGCTCGAAAAGATGGGGATTACTAATCGCGAAGGCTACCTGGTAGATCGTTTGCCTGCAAGCGCCACGCGGCTGCTTGAGAACACATGAGCGAAATCATCCAAAATCCGTGGACGCGCCTGCGTAGCTTTACCAGCGCACGCCTCGCCCTTGGGCGCACCGGCGATAGTTTGCCTACAAATGAAGTTCTGGAATTCAGTCTTGCCCACGCCCAAGCCCGCGATGCCGTTCACAACGCGCTTGATGTGGAAAGCCTCGCGAATCATCTCGCCGCATCCGGCTTCAAGTCGATGACGGTACAAAGTGCCGTCCGCGATCGCGCAGAATATCTCCGGCGCCCAGATCTGGGCCGCGAGTTAAACGAAGCAAGCCGTTCGATGCTGGGGGAACAGCTCCTCCATGAGAATTGTCATTTTGAGCGCAGCGCGGAGCGCGAAGTCGAGGGATCAGTAGTATCTACGAGTCAAAATCGGAGCGGGGCGGCGGCTTCCAATTTCGATGCTGTTTTCATCGTTGCCGATGGGCTCTCCGCCATTGCGCCTGCGCGTCATGCCGTTCCTGTGCTGCGCGAAATCGCCGCCCAGCTCGAAGGCTGGCACATTGCGCCCATCATCGTTGCAACGCCGGCCTGCGTTGCACTTGGCGATGCAATCGGCGCATTACTCAAAGCAGAGATGACAATCATGTTCATCGGCGAACGTCCCGGGCTCAGTTCGCCCGATAGTCTGGGCATCTATCTGACCTTCCAGCCACGTATTGGCTGCACGGACGCGGATAGAAATTGCATCTCGAATGTTCGTCCTGAAGGATTGGGATATGAAGCGGCCGCTCACAAACTGCATCACTTGATGTTCGCCGCGCGTGCATCCGGCCGCTCAGGGGTTGCGCTCAAAGATGAGAGCGTGTTGCGAATTTCAGCGACGGGACACTAGAAGCCCATGATGTTGTAGCCGCAATCCACGTAAACTATTTCGCCGGTCACACCGCTTGCTAAATCAGATGCAAGAAAGAGAGCCGTGCCCCCTACCTCGGACTGCTCTACGTTGCGGCCCAGAGGCGAGCGCTCAGAGTGCGCTTTCAGCATATCGCCCAGTCCGCCAATGCCGCGCGCGGCGAGTGTTTTGATCGGCCCGGCGGAGATCGCATTTACGCGAATCTTCTGCTTGCCCAGATCAGCAGCCAGATAGCGCACCGTTGCCTCCAGAGCAGCCTTTGCCACGCCCATCACGTTGTAATGCGGAACGACCTTTTCCGCGCCATAGTACGTCAGGGTTAAAATACTGCCGCCCTCGGTCATCAACGGAGCCGCTGCTCTGCTCAACGCAATCAGCGAATAGACGCTTATATCGTGAGCAATTCTGAAGCCTTCGCGCGTTGTCAGCAGGAAATCGTTCTTCAGCTCATCCGCAGGCGCGAAGCCAATGCTGTGCACCAGCACGTGGAGCTTGCCGTAGCGTTCTTTCAACTGATCGAAGACCTGAGCAATCTCCACGTCATTCGACACATCGCACTGGAAGGCCTCGGCACCCGGCAACTCGGCGATCAGTCCTTCTGCTTCTGCCTTCAGACGTTCGTTCTGATAGCCAATGGCGAGCTTCGCACCCGCTGCGTGCAGCTTCTGCACAATCGCCCAGGCGATGCTGCGTTTATTCGCTACTCCAAATACAACGGCAACCCGTCCTTCAAGATTCAACATGAAACACTTCCCTCCAAACCAGTAAGGATATCAGCCACCGAGGTCCACCAGCCCCACTCCGTCGATTGTTTCGCCAAGAAATCGCGTTCCCAAATGCCGGAATTTATTGGCCGAATCCGTTGCATAAAACCGTCGCAGACCTGCACCTCTGATTTCCGTTTCCTCATTCAGTGCAGCTGCTACCTGGAGCGCAGTGACTTCAGCCGAGTCAATGACCCGCAGCGCAGGTACAGTGCGTTCAATCTGCGTCCGCAGCAGCGGGTAGTGCGTGCATCCCAGCACCAGAGTATCCGGTGTAAGCTGCGCCTGCCGCGCCTGCTCCAGTAATTCCAAGAGATAAATTCGCAGCACCTCAAGCGTCACCGGATGCTCGATCCAGCCTTCTTCCACCAGCGGAACCAGGAGCGGGCATGCTTTTTCAAAAGCACGCAATCCGCGTTCCCCGCAGGCAGCCTTATAGGCATGGCTTTGCACGGTAGCGTCGGTTGCAATCACCAGCACGTCGCCAGTCTCTGAAGAAGCCTGCGCCGCATTTGCGCCCGTTTCAATCACACCCAACACGGGAACGCGCACCGCGTCTTTGATTGCATCCAGCGCCAGAGCGCTCGCCGTGTTGCAGGCAATGACCAGAAATTCCGCACCCTCTTCAACCAGGAAGCGAGCGCTGGAAACAGCGTAGCGCGCAATCGTCGCCTGCGACTTCGATCCATAGGGCAGCCGGGCCGTATCCCCGAGGTAGATATAATCAGCGGCAGGAAGCTGTCGCATGAGCGCGCCTAAAACCGTCAATCCGCCAACGCCGGAATCGAAGACGCCAATTCTCACTGACGCACCGCCGTCTGCGTGTCCGACGCAAGATAGACGCGCGTAAGATCGGCATGCCCGGCCAGTGTATCTTTTTGTTGTCCATCAACCAGAAAGCGCACCTCGGTTATCTGCGGCAGGTTCGCGTGCAGTGTCGCAATAATGGAAAGCAAAGTCAGCGTCTCCGGTTCAATACCTGAGGGTTGAGCCTGCACAAATGCGGCATTCAGATTCACGACAGCCATCTCTCCCGGGCCGCCGTTCGCCCCTTTCTGTTGCGAAACAGGCATCAGAAATACCTCGTCGATTCCTGAAGCATTTGCAATCGGATGTGTGGATTTTGGGGCCGCATATTCTTCCAACAGCTTCTGAATCAAAACCCGCGCTCGCGCATTCACATCCTTCGGTAAAGGAAAGCTGCGATCTACAGGAATCAGCGATCCATCGAGATCATTCGCGACCAGCAGCGTGATCCTCTCCGTGGGCGCGCTCGATGGTGCGCTCAATGGAAGGCTGTCTGCGGCCATCATGAGACGGTCGTGGGCACGCTCTCGCATGCGGATCAGCACCACCGCCATCACCACGGCGGAAAGCAGCATCACCCAGAAGAGAATGCGCTGGAGACGAGAAATCATGGCTGCTGTCTCCAGTCATTCTTCCACTGCGTCAGAGCCGCCGTTATCGCGTCAAGGATTTTGTTCTGGTAGTCCGTGTCCGTCAACGGAGCAGCCTTGGTCGTATTGCCGCCTGCCAGTGGTGCGATTTCCACCGCAACTGCGGGGCAAGCAAAGCTATCCATCGGCTGGAGAGATGTTCTGCCCAGCGTGACAGGAACAGAAGCGTGCCCGAGCGCGGAATTGATCTCCGAAGAGAGTCGCAGGCTCTGCGTTATGTAAGCAGACTGCGCGGTCTGCCACGGCAAAAATTTTGAATACGGAGCAGGGCCAAGCGAAGAAGTAAACAGATGCACCCCACTTCCTGTTGCCGTGGCATGCAAGGTAAGACACGCAGCGGCGAATGCATGGTTGGCAGTTTCCGCGCGCGTCAACATGGAGACAGTTGTATCGGCATCGCGGGTCGTGACAACCTGAATGCCATGAGCCGCCAGCGCCTGACGAAGCCGGATGGAGAATCCGAGCGACAAGTCCTTTTCAGGCAGCTTGTCGCTGATGCGTGCGCCAATGTCGCTGCCGCCATGCGCTGCATCCAGCACGATGACATATTGCGGCTGCACCTGTGCCCTGGCCGCTGAAGGCACCGCCGGCATCTTCCCCATGTCGGGCAGGCTGGATTGCGGAGGAGTATCCTGAGCCGCGGCGGCCAAAGCCGCGAGCGGCACACACATATTAAGCGCAACGCGCCTTCCCCAGCGCTTTAACTTAATCCAGTGGATAGATCGCAAGGCCACTCAATAGTTTAGGGAAAAAGTCGGTAGATTTCTGCGGCATCACTTCACCTGCAAAGGCCACCTCGCGGAGTTGGTCCATGGTGACAGGATTCATCAGGAAGGTGACATCGGCCTCGCCGCGTGCGACCTGCTCGACGGCCTCACCAGCATCCCGCAGATAGCGCAAATTCGTCTGTTCGCGGATCGCTTCCGGAGTAATGCCGAGAAGTTGTTCCAGCACCAGACCGTGCAGCTGCGCCACATCGAGTTGCCGCTGCCGCTCAGAGAGATTGCTTAGCGCTTTTGCGGTCGCTTCCGACTTCGCTTTCAGCAGATAATTGCCGCTCCGAGTTACTGCCAGCAGCGCCGTTCTACCTTTGCCTGCCGCCGCAAGCTTTGCCTGCAATTCCTCTGTTTCAAAAGCAGATAATTGCTCCACATCAAAATAGGCTTTTGCCTGTTCAACAAAGACTGCGGGATCAAACTTAGCCAGTCCAAAGACCACGCGATGCGTCGGCAGAATCACCAGACCCTCGGCATCCATGTTTACGAAGGTCATCATCACCGCTGCTTCCGGATAGGGCGGCTGCGGTAGTGAATAGCTGTTGCGCTCACTGGAAGCAGGCTTTGCAGGCGCATGTTCTTTCGAATAGTTGAGCGCCGTTTCATAGCGATGGTGCCCGTCCGCGATGATCAATTTCTTGTCCGCCAGCTCGCTGGTCAGGATATTGATCGTATTCGGGTCATTGATCTTCCACACGCGATGCAGCACATCGTATTCATCGGTTACTTCAATATCCGGTACCGCATCTTCATCAAAGAGAAGCTTTTCGGCCGTAAGTCCCGGATCGGAGTACAGCATGAAAATCTGCCCGAAATGCGCCCGTGTGGCGCGCAGCAGGTTCAGGCGGTCGGATTTTGGCTTGGAAAGCGTCTGCTCGTGCCGGAAAACCACACCTTCACTGTAATCATGTAATCCGCCCAGTCCGATAAACCCACGTCGTTCCAACACTTTGCCATTTGATCCGGGCACGGGGAACTTTTGTGAATACGCGAAAACGCATGGCTCGGATTCCTGGGCTAGAACACCGCTCTCACGCCACTCGGCAAAGTCGCGTGCGGCCCTGGTATACACATCGCCTGTTTCCTTGCCATCGAAGAGTTCGGGCAAGCCCAGAATAATGCGAACAAGGTTATAGGGACTTTTCTGGTAATAGGCCTGCTGCATGGCAGGGGTGATCTTGTCGTAAGGCTGCGTGACACAATCTTCAACGCGGACCTGAGAAGGGTTGTAACGTAATGCGCGAAACGGATAAATGCGGGCCATGCGAGCGGTCGTAACTCCCGAAATGCCAGAGATTTACTGGATAACTTATCTTTTAGTACTGATTGCATTGTATCCCACGCATTCCAAGGAAATCTCCGCAGTGCTAACCATTCTCGGTCACGATTCACACATTCAGCACGTCTATTCAGCACGTCCAGAGAACGTTTCACGTAATTGTTTCTCTGCCATCGAAATCTTCGTAGACTAGTTATCACACTGCCGTGCTACGATGCTGCTCTAGGTAAGAAGGACGAGGGTACAAACCCATGGCGCTCTCGCTTGGGCACAAAAACGCTCGCTCTACCCCAGGAACTGCATACGGCCCCCTTGCAGTCATTCCTCTTCTGTTGCTGTTTGCCTGTTTCGGCTTCTACCAACCGAAGGCCAACGCGCAGGAAGACGAGATCAACCGCGTTCACGTTCCGCCGCCCGCGCCAAAACCCGACCCCAGTAGTTCCCAGCCCGCACTGATCGAAGGCGATGCAGCCATGACTGCGCGTCGCGGTGAGCGCATCCGGGTCGATGTCAATCTGGTGCTCGTTCCTCTGATCGTGACCGATCCCATGGATCGCCTTGTGACCGGGCTGGAAAAAGAAAACTTCTTCCTCTATGAAAACAACAAGCTGCAGGCCATCAAAACCTTCTCGCAGGAAGATGCGCCTGTATCGATAGGCATTATCTTCGACCTTAGCGGAAGCATGGCCAACAAGGTGATCCGGGCACGCGATTCGATCTTTCAGTTCATGCACACGGCCAACCCATATGACGAATTCTTCGTCATCGGTTTCAACGACCGCCCTGAGCTGATCGAGGACTTTACCTCGTCGCCGCAGGATATTGAAGCACGCCTGGCTTCCGTTCATGCCGAGCATCGAACGGCCCTGCTCGACGCCATTTATTTTGGCCTCAACAAAATGAAGCAGGCAAAATATGAGCGCCGTGCCCTGCTCATCGTCTCGGATGGCGGAGACAATCGCAGCCGCTACACTGAAAACGAGGTCCGCTCCACGGTACGCGAGTCGAATGTGCAGATTTACTCGATCGGTATCTTTGACCCCTATGCGGCTACAACGGAAGAGCGCCTCGGCCCAATGCTGCTCAACGATATCTGCAACGAAACGGGCGGTCGTCTCTTTCGTGTCGACGATGTGACGGAAATGGGCGACATTGCGGAAAAGATCAGTGCCGAACTCCGCAATGAATATGTACTCGGATATAAGCCGGACGATAACAAGAAGGACGGCAAGTGGCGTAAATTGAAAGTAAAGCTAGTGCCGCCACCAGGGCTGCCCCAGCTTACTGTTCATGCTCGTACCGGATACTATGCGCCTTTGCAATAAATGGCTTATTTTCTTTCTTTTCCTACTCGTTACGTGTTCCCTTGCGGTCAGGGCGCAGGCGCCTGCGCCATCCAATTCAGGGCAACAGCCCGCCGCTGCGTCTTCTCAGCAGTCTCCTTCCAATCCGGAACAGCAACCTTCGCTCACTGTCGATCGCGATCCAGTTGTCTCACCCGACGCTGCCGATAATCAGCCGGTCAGCCCCTCAAACCCCAACGCGGTCAGGCCCGGAGCCACACTCGAACATGGCCAGAGAGGCGGTTTTACCTTCCGCCGCGACGTCGATGAAGTCGTGCTCAATACCACCGTTATCGACGACAACAATCATCTGGTAAACGACCTCAAACAGGATGATTTCCATGTTTTTGAAGATGGAGTGCCGCAGACCATTGCATCTTTTCAGCATCAGGACATTCCTGTTTCGATGGGTATCCTCGTCGACAACTCCGGTTCCATGCGCGATAAGCGCGAAGCAGTGAACACGTCCGCGCTCAATCTGGTTAAAGCCTCGAATCCGCAGGATGAAGCCTTCATCGTCAATTTCTCGGACGAAGCCTTTATCGATCAGGACTTCACCTCGGACATCAATAAGCTGCGCGACGGCCTCGCGCACATCGATTCAAAAGGCGGCACTGCTCTTTATGACGCTATAGTGGCCTCAGCTGACCAGCTCGCCAAGAACGCAAAGCGCCCTAAACAGGTTCTGCTTATCGTGACGGATGGCGAAGATAACGCTTCCAGCCTCAACCTTGAGCAGACGATCCGCCGTATACAGGATTTACAAGGCCCCGTCGTCTATTCGATTGGCCTGCTCTTCGGTGACGAGGGTGGTGGCCGCGAAGCCCATCGTGCCAAACGGGCATTGCAAATGCTCTCAAACGAGACCGGCGGCATCGCCTATTTCCCACGCTCGCTTTCCGAGGTTGATCAGATCTCCGCCGAAGTCGCGCGCGATATCCGCAATCAGTACACCATTGGCTACCACTCGACGAAGCCGGCCAGCCAAGGCGGATACCGCCAGGTGAAGGTCCAGGCAAGCGCACCGAAACATGGCAAGCTCAGCGTCCGCACACGCAGTGGCTACTACCCGAAAACTGACAGCAAAACCAGCCTCGCTGATACTGCCGCGCAGAAAACGGCGCCGGCTAAGAAATAAGCCGACGCTGCTTTTAATTGATGTTCATGTGCTCTGGCAGGGTAAGAAGATAGTGGCGGAACTTACCGGCTTTCCGTCACGGGTATCTCCTTGACCTTTGCTCCAGACAACGTCTCCCATCCTCTGCGCGACAGGTCCCACCAGATCAGGTATCCGGCGATAGCAGCCACCACTATCAGCACAGTCCCCATAATCCAGTCGCCGAAGATAAACTTGCCCAGACCGAAAAGAGTTCCGAAGACGAGCAGGCAGCCCATGGCTGTATCAAACGCGTTCGCGCCAAAATCCCGTACCTCGGGCAGTTCCGGAGCAAGCTTCGCGATATGTTTCCATCCGTACACTGCCGGGTGCACGCGCCGGTAGAAGCTCAGCAGCGTTGCTTCTTTCTCCGCGGGCGTGATGAACGTCGCAACCAGCCACACAATAGTTGTAACGCCTGCGGTAATCAGTGTGGATTTAGCAAAGACGACCGCATTATTGCCGGTAAATCCGACGCGCGATAATCCGAGTGCTACGAGCGCGGCAACGATCATCGCAGAAATCTCGCTCCACGCATTTACGCGCCACCAGAACCAGCGCAGGATGTAGACAGCGCCCGTGCCCGCGCCCAGATTCAGCACCAGCTCCCATCCGGCGCTGATCGACGTTAGCTGACTGGCTACGTAACCGCTCGCCAGGACCAGAATGACCGTGATGATCTTGCTCACAAAAACGTAGTGCTTTTCGGTTCCCTGGCGCACCCAGAAGCGGCGGTAAAAATCATTCACCAGATATGAAGTGCCCCAGTTGAGCTGCGTGCCGATGGTTGACATATAGGCCGCAAGGAACGCCGCCACCATCAATCCGCGCAGTGCTGGAGGCAGGTAGTCACGCAGGACCATGACATATCCCTGCTGCGGGTTGGCTGCGTAGGCTGCACTCGGATGCAGTCCGCCATGCGGCGAATAGACCGCCAGCGCTACCAGTCCGGTCACAATCCATGGCCACGGGCGAAGCGCATAATGCGCAATGTTGAACCACAGGGTCGCGCCGAGAGAGTGCTGCTCGTTCTTTGCGCTGAACATGCGCTGTGCCACGTAACCGCCGCCGCCCGGCTCTGCTCCCGGATACCACGCCGCCCACCACTGCACGCCGATATACATCAGGAAGGTCAGCAGCGGCAGCGTCCAGATATTTGCAGTCGTCAGTCCGGCATGAAAGTCAGGTAGGAACGACATGACATTGGACGTTGGCTGTCCGGATGCCCGCGTTGCCTCGCCCACGACGGCAAGCTGCACTTTGAGTGCGTGCATGCCACCAAGATCAACAACGGCCAGCCAGGCCAGCACGATGATCATGGTCATCTTCAGCGCGAACTGGAAGAGGTCCGTCACCAGAACGCCCCACAGGCCGCCGATAAACGTATAAAGCCCGGTAAAGGGAACAAGGATAAAGATGCAGATGGCCAGCGCCGTGTGCCGCGGATCGCCGAGTGTATAGTGCAGCAGCGCATGCCCGCCAATGCTGAGCTGTAAAACCCGTCCCTGCGCGATCACCGGTCCCAGGACCACGGAGATAATGTCCACCATCGCCCGCGTGACCCATCCGAGGATGAAGCAGTTCATCAGCAGGCCCAGATAGATGGCTTTGAAGCCGCGCAGAAAGGCCGCAGGCTTGCCGCCATAGCGAATCTCGACTAATTCCACGTCTGTCAGAATCTCCGCGCGCCGCCAGTAGCGAGCAAAGAAGAAGACGGTGGTCATGCCGCTCAGGCACAAGCTCCACCAGATCCAGTTGCCGGAGATGCCCTGCGTTGCCACAAGACCGCAGACGAGCAGCGGCGTGTCCGCGGCAAATGTAGTCGCCACCATGGATGTGCCGGCCAGCCACCAGGAGACATCGCGCCCAGAGACGAAAAAATCCTCCGTCGAGCCGCTTGACTTGCTGCGATAGTAAAGGCCAATGAGGAGGTTAAAAAGCAGGTAGCCGGCTATGACGAGCCAGTCCGTCAGGGTTAATGACATGGATTTCTCTCTGGTGCGGAAATTCTAATGGTGAAAGCAGTATATACAGGTTTACAGCCAACAGGGAAACATCTTTCCGCGTGTCTTCACTCTACGCTTGCGGCTGAAGTCCGATCGAGCGAAATAGGTCCAGCAGCCTGGGAGCCGCAATGTTCTGATAATCGGTGGTGAGAAGGCCGAAAGTTTCGGGTGCATCATACTTTCTGCTGTACCCGCTCGATTGCATGCCGTTTAGCGGCCAATAGCTCCAGCCGACTTCAGGATGTTCCTTCACGTAGCGCACAAAGCCCCGAATCCAGGTGCCATTTGGATCGCTTCCGCACGGCGTGAGTGTCTGGCAGGTGCCGAACTCGCCAATCCACAAGGGAATGGCTGGTTGTGTATGCAGCAAAAATCCGGCGCGCTCGTCGAATGTCGCTTTCAATTCGGCGTAATTTTTGTAGTGTGTCCCGAATGAATAGGCATGAGGAGAATAGACTGCGCGATTGGGCAACTTCAACACGATGGGAAGTTTCTCCGCGCCGCGAAAATCCGTCGAATACTGCGGTCCTTCGATCATCACGAGCAATTTCGGATTCACAGTGATCACAGCATTCCCGCCTCGTTGAGCCGCAGCATGCCAGTCGAATTTCTTGTCTCCGCCCCAGGTTGCGCCGCTGCGCAGTTCGTTGCGCAGATCGACGCCGACTACCCACGGCTGCTTTCGATAGCGGCGCACGATTGTCATCCAGTCGGCCAACCATGCGCTCTCCGGATACTGGGCGTTATACCAAAGCCCGTTGTCGTCATCGTCCTTGCAGCACCAGTCGGCGCGACTCACATGGTTGTCCAGAATGACCATGATCTGCGCCTTTGCCAGCGCGTCGATCACGGCATCCATGACCTCCATTGCATGCTTGCCGCGAAATTGTGGATTCGCTTTGATCGCATAATCAGAGACGAGCGGATTTTTCTCAAGCGTCTCATTCGCCCACGGCAGCCGGACTGAGTTGAAGCCCATGCTCTTGATCAGACCTACGATTGTCGTCAAGGGAACATGATCAAGCCCGCCCGGGACGTACTCTTTCTCATCGAATCCGTACCAATTCACTGACATGAGCCGGATGGGATGACCGGCTGCATCCATGATTTGATAATTACTCGTATGCAGAGGTAATTGCGAAGTCGCTTGCGCGATACAGAAGCAAGCAGGGAAGAGAAAGAGTAGAACAACAAGCCGGAGACTCATGCGCAACAGCATATCTCGCGTGGTCACAAGTTTGTCTTAGAAACGAGGTTAGGAGTTCAATCCTTCTGGCATGTGGGGCACCAATAGACGGTGCGGCCGGCCAGATCGGCGCGCTCGATTTTTGTGCCGCAGACGAAGCAGGGCTTTCCATGCCTCCGATAGACGTAATGCAGTTCTTCTTCAAGCACAGGATTGCTTTTGTGAGGGCGATCCTTTGCCCGCGTCGTGACATAGCGAGTATTCTTTACGCCTTCATGCAGCAGTTTCCTGGCATCGTTCCAGATGCCCTTCAGCGCGGCTGGCGTGACGTTTTTTCCCGTCCGCAGCGGATGAATGCGCGCACGATAGAGTAGCTCGGCGCGGTAGATATTGCCGATGCCTGCAAACACAGATTGGTCCATCAGCAGGGCGCCGATTGGAGTATTGCGCTTTGCGATCTTTTCGAAGGCCGGTTTTGGATCGGAGCCGGGAATCAGAGGATCGGGACCGAGTCGCTTAAGCAGCGATTCCCATTTTGCCTGCGTGAAGATCGAAGTATCGGTTCCGCCGCGCAGTTCAATCCAGTCAGTTTTGGTGTAGATGCGCAGCCGTAGTGCGCCTTTTACAGGAGGAAGGGGCAATTTGCCCTCTTTGAAATCTCCATACATGCCCAGATGCACATGCAGAATCAGGTCGCGGCCAAAGTTGTAGCCAAGGTGCTTGCCCACCGCATCGACGCCGATGAACTTGCGCCCATCGAGCACCTCGGCATCTGGAAATCCGCCGTTCGGAGAATCCACGTGCACGCGCTTGCCTGCGAAGGCCACGGCATGGCGTTCAGCAAAGCGATGGATTTCATTTCCTTCAGGCATAAAGTTTGGATGTCATTCTGAGCGAAGCGAAGAATCTATTATGAAGCTTGTGTCGCTCGCACGCCGAAATTTTTCTGGTACCGGAACTGTTGGTTGAGATTGAGCCTAAAGGGCGCGGACCGATGCGGCTACCGTTGCATCGCATGGATTCTTCGTCGCGATGCTCCTCAGAATGACTCGGTATGGACGGGATTGGCTCTATTCATCCTTGCGAAGAGTTTATGGGAAGGGAAATCCGCTTTTGTCGCCGTTCATTTTCTTCCTGCATGCTTTGGCCAGGCATCAATATTTGTCTGCCCCAATGTTCGGCTAGATCATGCCATTCAGAGTTTTTCGCTTCGATCAAAGCAATTTTCTTTGCTCGCGCCCAACCTTTAATCGTTCTCTCACGGTCGATGGCCGTTGCGATGTCGCCGAATTCCTCGAAATAAACGAGTCGATTGCAAGCGTATTTCGAGGCGAATCCGGACTTGATGCCGCTTCGATGTTCTAATACTCGCTTATAAAGATTGCTGGTGACGCCGGTATATAGTGTCCCAGTCCGCCCACACAGGATGTGAACCCAACCTCGCCTCATTCGGCCAGACTACGGGAGTCATTCTGAGCGAAGCGAAGAATCCATACGATTTTCAGCCAGCCACACACTAAGGTTTTCTGGGCACGAAAGAAGATGTGGAGAACCATGCCTGAAAACCATACCAAGGCGGACTATCATCGCATGGATTCTTCCTCCCGTTTGTCGTCAGAATGACTCAACAACCACAATTAATTCCAAACCATATTTACAGGGACGGCTTCGATCCGGCAGAAAGTATCCGGCTCCATCCTGTTCAGCTGCGCTTTGAATTTTTCCGCTTCTTCGCGCGTGTTGAACATAAGGGTGTTGTACACCAGCCCAGCTCGCAACTGTTCGCATTTCCAGAGGGTATCAGTCATTTCCACAAGTACTCCAATCTTCTTCTATTTTTATAAACACGGGGGGCGCGCTAACGTTTCGTTTGAGCGCGCCCCAAAGTGTTCCCGAGTTCTATCGCACTCGTTATTTTTTCTCGTCAACGTCCACGTATTCCGCGTCGATGACGCCTTCGTCTTTCTTCTCTTCCGTCGTGCCGGCTGCCTGCGCTCCATCTGCTGGAGGAACGCCTGCTCCTTGCGCGCCAGCCGCATTGGCCTTGTACATGGCTTCCGCCAGCTTGTGCGATGCGGTGGTCAGCTTCTCCCGCGCTGTATTGAGATCAGATGCAGAAGGCGTGCCTTCGAGCGTCTTTTTTGCATCGGCCAACGCGGTTTCAACATCGGTTTTGTCGCTGCCGGAGACCTTGTCGCCATTCTCCTTCAGCATCTT
>Ga0210386_10000364_pt1 | contig 42175 bp, 41 predicted proteins | sample IncBWH32OmetaG_FD_160091 | JGI IMG/M metagenome (GOLD analysis project Ga0210386, IMG submission 160091) | Forest soil microbial communities from Barre Woods Harvard Forest LTER site, Petersham, Massachusetts, United States - Inc-BW-H-32-O ...
AGCTTGTACTGCGCTTTGGCTGCGCTACGGGCTATCATTTCAATTACAGCATACACATTGGGGTTTTTACGGTATCCGTCGCGGATATATGAGCGTGGGTCGTCGCCAATGTTATATATGGCGCCTTCCTGCACATAAGCGTAACTTATGCTGACGCCCTTGGTTCTGATGTTATTTTTCTCATCCGCTTTCCTTGCAGGGCTGCGGCTTTGGAGTTTTTCTAAAAAAAAACCTAAAAAAGTTTGTTTCTGTTTCATATTGTTTTTATGTTTGTCATGTTTTCATGATAGTGGTTATCATCTTTAAGCCCTGTTCCGACTCGTCGGGATGGGGCTTTTAGCATCAAGCCCCGGAGGGGCTTCTTCCTCAAATACATTAGGGTGTGCATTATTATAAGTGGTTAAGAGCAAATTTAAATATTATGCTTACTATACTAAACAATAAAACACATTAGATATCAACAAGCCCTCACGCTACCCTTATATGTAAAAAGAAAGACCCGAAGAAAGAGCCTGAAAAATGCGACAAAACCTTTGCCTGATAAGGCCTTCATAGCTCTTACTTAGCTAAAACTTGCAAATGATAAACATTTTAGTTATATTCGTCCTTCCTTATTCATTGCTAATGGACTCTTTACCAATAAAATACCTTAAAAAAGGAATTAATAAGGCCATTAATTAGTGCAACATGAAACCCATAGTTTGTATCATTTTTGTTTTTTTGTTCGGCGAAGCCAGCTTCGGTCAAAACAAGGCTGCTGATTCAAGTGAAGCAATTCATAAAAGACTGATCGGTGACTGGAGGTTTGTAAAAGGCAAACAAAAAGGCATTATGAATATCAATGGAGATACCATTACCTTTTCTGATCCGCAGGACGAGAACCATAGAAAAGAAATTTTTAGCATTACAAACCAATGCAGCAACCCTATATTTACCGATATGGGTGATGAAGGTATGGGATATTATTTAAAGTACTATGTAATGATACACGGTAAAAAGGTATACAATTATATGGAAGTGAAATCGGTAAACGATAGAACACTATGCCTTATTGGTGATGACGTGGAGCTAAGCAATTATATATTGCAACGTGTGGTGCCTGAAGAAAAGGCAATGAGTTCTAAGTAAACTTTTATTCTTATTAAAACCTATACCCGAGTGTAAAGCCAAGCTTCACATCCAAATAGGTATTATCTATTGTTTTGCTTTGCACGGTTGCGTATGGAATAAAGGGGCCTATACTTCCATCAAACGGATTGGCATAATAACCGGTTTCATGCAGGTGAATTGTTTTTTCGCGCGAGCCCAGACCACCGAACATATCTAGTACAAAATGTTTTTTACGGTATTGGTAACCCATTACAGCATCAAAGCAAATCATGTGCACTTCAGCAGTATACACATCAACTTTTTGCCCATCGCCAACACTTACACTCCCCAGGTTTTGCCTTAGCGGATTTATTACCAGATCATCTATACCTTGTGTAAATCCTTCGGTATCCTCAGCCACAGCAGTTATTTTACCAAAATTGCGGTAAAAACCTTCAAAACAGAAATAATATTTTTTAGCATCATCAAGGTATTGCAATACACCTGCACGTATGGTATACCCATGGCCGCCCGTGTTGGGGAAATTCTGATTCCCGCTGAAATCTTCATTATAACCTGCGCCCAGCACAATGCCAAAATTGTTTTGCAGGTTATACTGAAAAGACAAACCTTGTTCGCTGAACAATAATCCCGGGTTTATTTTAATGGTGAACTGGTACGCCAGGTTAGTATCTGCAACAGGTGTAAAGTCAGGTAATGCCGACAGTGCAGCTTTCAGTATAGAATCTTTTTTTGCTGACTCTGGCTGTGCTGCAAGAATAACACTACTCAAAGCAAGTACAGCACATAAAAGGTATTTCTTTATCATGCATACCAAATATAGGAATAATGACTTTACCTACCCTAGCTGCTTACTACTAAATATATTATTTTTACACACAGTAATGACACCGCAAACACAAACATTTGGCCTGGGAACAAAAAAATGGTGGGCACTGGCTGCTATATGCATACTCACTTTTATATGTTATCAACGAACATTAAATAACCAGTTCACCAATTGGGATGATGATGTATATGTAACACACGATACCATTATACAAACCCTAACGCCCGATCACTTAAAATCGATCTTCACGCAAGATATTACCCGGAACAACTACCATCCGTTTTGTATGATGTCGCTGGCTATTAATTACCAGTTCACCAAACTGGCGCCTACTACCTATTACCTTACCAATATACTTATTCATATAGCAAATGTTATACTGGTCTTCTTCCTGTTAACCAAATTCTGTGAGATACTGAAACTAAAAGAAAATGATTCATTTCTGATAGCCATACTTGGCGCTTTGTGGTTTGGTGTGCACCCCTTGCATGTAGAATCGGTATCGTGGATAGCTGAACGTAAAGATGTACTATATACATTCTTTTACCTCCTCGGATTAATATCCTATATCAAACATCTTAAATCAAGTAATAAGAAATGGCTCTGGATAACTTTCGGCCTTTTTGTCTGTTCATGTCTTTCAAAACCTATGGCTGTTGTGTTTCCACTTTCCTTGCTTGCCATCGATTATTTGTATGGCAGAAAAATTGAATTGAAACTGCTTACACAAAAAACTATTTTCTTTCTGGCTGCTATGGCCTTCGGTTTGTTTGCTGTTTACACGCAAAACAAAGCCGGCGCCATTGCCAGTTTTAACAAACTCACCCTTGGTGAACGAATTATGTATGCATCATACGGCTTCGATATGTATCTATATAAACTATTCAACCCAAGTTTTCTTTCCACATTCTACCCTTATCCTTATCGTTATGTAGATGGTAGCCTGCCTTTTATTTATTATGCTGCACCATTTATAGCCTTACTGGTAATAATAGTTCCGCTTGTATTTACCTACAAAAGAAATCCGTTTTACTTTAAGATAATTGCATTTGGCATGGGGTTCTTTATTGCCAATATAATTTTTGTATTGCAGTTTATTTCATGCGGTGCAGCTATTATGGCCGACAGGTATTCATACGTTTCTTCTATAGGTATAATTTTCATAACTGCATTCTTCGTAAGTGAATTGAGTAAACGTTACCCATCTGCAAAAACTGCGCTGCTGACTGTTGTGTTTGCTCTTTCGGCTATACTGTCATACGCTTGTTACGAGCGCACTGCAGCCTGGCATAATTCAGAAACCCTGCTTAGCGATGCCATAAAAAAATATCCCTACCGTGCATTACTATCGTACAAATGGCTGGGCAACTATTATATGGATAAAGGCGATACTGACAAAGCGCTTGAGAACTATGGTGTGCTTGGGCAACTTAATGCAGCCGATGCAAAAATATACGACATACTGGGCAATATATACCGAAACAGGAACGACAGTAAAGATGCTATGACATATTATGCCAAGGCAATAGAGAGCGAAAAGAATGTATATATAACCTATGTAGACAGAGCAATAGCCGATGCTATGCTGGGCGATAGTGTAAACTGCACGAAAGATTATGTACAGGCTTTGCAATTAAATAGCGATGCAGAAAAACGAATGGCAGAAACAAGTTTTAACATGGTGCAGGCGCAAAAAAACAAACCAAGTATACTGCAATACAATGCATTGATACTGGTGAACCCGAACAACCCTTTCTATTATTTTTACAGAGGTGTAGCCCAATTTAACGCCGGTAATATGGGCGGATCAATTACTGATTTTACGTCCGCTTTGAAATTTAACTCAAAAGATGTATTTCCGAATGCAGCCTATAACCTTGCTATTGCTTACGATTCTATTGGTAATGAACAGGCTGCCCTGCAATATCTCAATGCCGCCGCAAAGGCAGGCTTAGCACCTAAACCGGGACTTATTGAAAAGGTACAAAAGAAATTAGCAGCCGGTCATTCCAAATGACGCTCAACTAAAACAATACTTATTTTACCCTTTCCGGCAGCAATTACTAAATTGCCTTTCCTTGCTTTTCTTACTACATGAAAGCCTTTTTGATCAGCCACCGGGTTCCATACAACGCCACCATCGAATGAAACATCCGTTCCATCCGGGCCACATGTAAGTACCAGTTTCCTGGTTAAGAACTCTACACACTCCCTGTATCCACCGGTAGTTGCAACAGGCGCGCTCCATGTTTTACCTGTATCAGTAGTATAAAAAGCATTTTTATTTTTCAATGTATCGTGCCTGAAATCGCCACCAACTATAACCCAGTTTGAATCGCCGTTAATTGCTACCGAAAAAATTCCCCTACCTTCTTCAGCTTGAATAATTGGGGTTGAAACACTTCTCCAATTTTTGCCTTCATCTTCCGACACCAACAGGCGCGATACTTTACCACCTGTACATATCATTACATTATTCTTTCCATAACACCGTATGCCGGTTCCGCTTGCTGCAAACGATGCCTCACCCTTATTCATTAAAGGCCTGCTTTCTTTTGGCAATTCCTTCCAGGTTTGTCCTCCATCTTCTGTTTTGGCTATAAAAATATGTCCATCAACAGGGTCACCATATATAACACCTTCATATTCGTTCCAGAAATCAACTCCGTCAATAAAAGCAAGTGAGTCTTTATTCATGTATACAGTATCCCATGTAACACCACTATTACTTGTCCTTAATACAAGTGCCGGCGAACCGGTGTTTGCAATTACAGCTTCTTTAGCATTGAATGCATATATAGTACGGAAATCCATTTTCCCGCAGTCCTTCACCGTAATAAAATTCCAGGTTCTACTTCCGTCAGTGGTTACACCAACAACTCCATTTCTGCCACTTAGCCATGCCACCTTATCATCAACTACCGATAGACCACGGAAAGAACAATTAGTATCGACAATTACTTTGGTAAAACCGATTTTTTGAGCTAGCAATAATGAACATGAGAAAACGAACAAATAACAGGCTAAGATTTTTTTCTTAATACCCATTAAATATTACTGCTTAATAACAGTCAACTCTGCACGGCGGTTCTTTTGCCTTCCGTCTTCAGTGGTATTTTCTGCAACCGGTTTAGCCGATCCGTATCCTCTTGCAGCTACCCTTTCTCCATCAATTCCCTTTTGAATAAGATAAGTACGAACTGCATCGGCACGTTGCTGCGATAGTTTTTTGTTCATATAATCTGTTCCCACATTATCAGTATAGCCTGCAATTTCAACAGTCATTGTTTTACGTTTGCTCATTACATCAGCCAATTCATCCAACTCTTTGTTCGATTCAGCGCGCAGCACAGCATTACCGGTATTAAAGAACACATTGCTCAGCACATAAGTTTTAGATACTTCAACTGTTGCCACATTAAATGATTCTACAGGCTTACTGAGTATTTTAGTTGGTACAATGGCAGGTACTGTATCAGGTACAAAATTATCCCAGCCTTTTCTGTATTCATCAATAAAGAACTGGCTCACTCCTCTGTCATGCCCATGGTCATTTACAACAACTTTAATAAACTTCTTTTTGGTGCTATCGCATTTAATTGCCTTGTACCTTAATATTTCCGCACTAAGCATGGTATGCATTCCTTTTATATAGTAAATTGTATTTCCATGCAGATCGGTTGAACTCGAAATATCTCCCAGGCCGATATAGCGCAAAGAATCAAAATCGCTGGAATGCTGGTAAACACCAAGTTCAAGGTCATACGAAATACCTGCTGAGTCTACGTTGGCATATTCATTAAGTATTTGCTGGTATACTTTGGCTTCATACAGGTCAGGGTGTTGACGCTCCGCTTTGAATTCAGCAATTTGCTGGTTCACTTTTGCCTGCAGATCATTACTTGAATTATTTGCCTTTCTGTATTCAGGTGAATACAAATGAACATCCTCTTCCATAGTTAAGGCCGATTTCATGGAATCAAGATTCAGGTATTCTATATGTGGCGGAGCGCCTTCCATTTTGGTAACTATTTTATAAGTTATACCCGGCGCAAACCCCACAATATAATCGCCTGTGCTACCATCGCAATGGTATTGGCCTTTTACCTTTCCGGTTTTTGCATTACTCACTGTAATATCAGCTTTAGCCGGTTTTCCGTCAACAACTACTGTGCCAATGGTAAGTTCCACCATAGGCTTTGCACCCGGTATGCCGGGGCTAATGGTATACAAGTCCTGCTGGCCAAAGCCACCTTTACGGTTCGATGAAAAATAACCCTTTGTGCTATTTGCATTAAGCACATAATAACGGTCATCGTCAGGTGAATTGATGGGGTAGCCTAAATTGGTTGGAGTACTCCATGTGCTATCACCAAGGTTAAGATTTGAATAAAAAATATCGCTTCCACCCATACTCTTCCATCCTTCCGAGCTGAAGAAGAGAGTAATTCCATCAGTAGTAATGAACGGTGCATCTTCGTCAAGCGGAGTATTTATATTAGAGCCCAGGTTAATTGCTTTTCCCCAACTGCCATCGGGCATTAAATTCGACATATACAGATCTCTTCCGCCAATACCACCCGGCCTGCTGCTGGCAAAGAAAAGTGTTTTACCACCGGCAGCCAATGAACAACTACCTTCCCAGTATTTGGTATTTACATTCGGGCCTAATGCTTCAGGCTTGCTCCAGTGTCCGTTATATTGTGTACTTACATATATATCGCCACCATTTTTCGCCGTAGCATGAAAGGTGAATAATTGGTTACCGTCAGCTGAAATAGCTATACTGGCATCGTTACCTTTTGTGTCGAGCTCATCAATTTTTTCCGGTGTGGTCCAGTTATCGCCAAACTTGTGCGAAATAAAAATGTCTTCGTTGTAACTTCCCAGGCTATCCGGTAGGTTATTTCCATCGAGCAGGCCACCGGTGCTTTGCGGCCCCAAGTATGTATATATCAATTCCGACTCATCAGCAGTAATAATTGGTGCATATTCTGCAGCAGGTGTATTAACAACTGCACCAACGTTTTCAATCTTTACAGTTCTTGGCTTAGCTATCATCTCCTTAGCATTATTGCTGTATTCAATATACCGCTTTGCTAACTCCATTTTATCAGGCGCCGGGTTAGTGGCTATAAATTGTTTGAAATAGTCTATTGCTTTATCAAACTGGTAATTGATATGGTAGGCTCTGCCCAGGTAATACAATATATCTTCTGCATTGGGGTCTTTTTTGTACACATTCAATAAATAGCTTATCGATTTCTCTTTTTCGTCGGAGTGTATATAACATACCCCTGCCCTGAACAGGCTCATTTCATCGAGTGAATCGAGCTTAAGCATTTTTACATAAATAGCCAGTGCAGGATAAAAATTATCAGACTTAAAAAGATAATCTGCTTTTTCCCCATAAATTCCTAATAGTTCCTTTTGCGCGTGAGTCAGTTTTTGTTTTTGAGAAAAACCTGCGCTACTAACTACCAACAACAAAACAGCAATAGAATATATTTTTTTCATTTAAATATGTAATAGAATTTCTTTTGAAAACTGAGAAACTAAATTGCGCCTCCATCAGCACAAATGCACAATAGTGCAAACATACTATTTTTTACTTATTCTTCATAAAAAAAACAAGCTTTACCCACTACCTTTTTACCCTGTTGCTTACCAGCAACAAATACCTGATTATCAAAACCATCCTTTGTCCGCGGGCATACCATTGTTTTTCTTAACTTAATAGTAAAAGAAACTTAATATTTATGGTTAATAATTGGCGGCGGGCTGCTGCTAGATTTTTTCTTTTTTACAACATTATTCTTTCCGAATTTTATTGTAAGCCCCAATCCTATATAATTATACCCGTTATTCATTACCATTAGTTCGGCATTGAGCCCGAAAGTGTTGCCGACATAATAACGTGCGCCAGCATATAAGCCAAACTGAACCGTACCGGAATTTGCAGGTTCAGCACTATATGCTGAATAGCCCGGATCGTATAGTTTCATATAATTAGGGTCGGCAGTAGAAAACGAGTGCTGTGCAAATGCGTAGCCAACGGTGAAACCACCATACGGGTCGAGTTTAAGTTTGCGTTTTACTATAAAATGCAGGGAAACCCTTAGCATAGCAAATTCAAAAACATACTTATCAGAGTAAGAATACATGGTAACCTTATCGGTAAACACATCGGTTGAAGTTAAATAGGTTGCATAGAGCCCCCAGCCCAGGGCCGCAGTAGCTCCATTACTGGCTCTTTCGTATGTAAATATTAAATTCGGGCTTTGTGTGTATGCTTTACCCACACCATAGTCATAATATCCGCCAAGCCCTACACCGAGCCCTACTATGTTGTCGCCTTTTTGAAAAACCGCATTCGGATCCTGTGCACTGGCTGTATATTGCACAAAAAAAGTAAGTATTATTAAAATAACATATACTACTTTCTTTACATTCATTGCAAATAGCGCTAATTATTTCATCAATAATTCAAAACTGTCCAAAATATTCGAAAGCCAGGTTCTGTTTGTGAGATTATAACAGAAAACCAAATATAGCTAAAATTGAATTCTTTTGCACGAATTTATTCTACAATGAATTCACCGGACACCTTAGTTAAAACTTATGTTAAAGTTGTTTCCGTTATTTATATTATACCTTGGGTTAACCACATTATTGAATATAGAACCAAAGGTGTAGGTAAACCCTATACTGGTGAAATAGGTATATGACGTTGCTAACTGTCTAACCTGCAATAAAATTTCATCGGCCGTAGCTCCCTCAGCAGGCAAAAACAACTGATCGTGCACCAAACCTGCTGCACCATATAAGTTCAAAGTGAACCCTTCAAAAATATTCAGGTTAAGTGATATGGATGCCGAGAGGTTGTTTTTACTGAAATCGTAAAAATAATGCGAGCCAATAATTGAAGTATTAAGTGAGCCCCATGGTTCTTTATAGGTTACCGATGCAGTCAGCGATTCGCCAAACAGCAACTCCTTTGTTTTGCCGTAAATAGTTGTATCAATATATTGGTTATTCACCCCGTATACCGAATACAGGAACCTTAAAAGCCTGTGTGTAGCCTGGCTGTATGGAAAAACAGAATACTCAATACCCGGTGCAACCGTTTCAGATAACTTCAGGTTAGAAAAGGTTGATGTATACACTGGTATATTGAGTCCCCATGAAAAATGTTCGTTTATACTTTTTACATACAGAAATGAAAAGTTCTGGCTTTTTGTAGAACTGGTGATTGTTGAATCGGGTACTATATAGGAGTTGTTAGTGTACTGAGCGCTTACACTAAGGCTGATCTTCCATTCGGGTGTAATTTTTGTTGCAGAAAGAGATCCGCCAACAAAGCTGTACTTTGTCAGGTCCTGTGCGTTCAAAAATCCATTGGCACTGGCACTAAATACCCACGACTTCCACTTATCTGTTACAAGTGCAGTATTAGCCACCACTTTTTCAGTATCAGACATTGCTGAAATATTCAGTTTACATCCATAAGGTGTGCACGCAACATACCGGGCCAGGCCGAGTTTAACAATTTGCGCAATACTCTTTCGTGTACCTTCAGCCGTTTCGTATGATTTTACGCAAACCTTAAGTGTATCTGATTTCCCTGCAAATCTTTTCTGGCCTTTAAAAACAAAAGTGTATTCAGTACCACCACTACCAGTTTGCAAGGCTGAACCAATAACATCAACCTGTGCTTCCATTCTATCACGCACATAATTCACAAAGGTCATTTCGGTACGCAGGTAATCCATATCACAATATGCGCAATCCACAAAAATATTCAGGGCTTTATCTTTTTGTATGGCAGTATCGCTGCCGTTTTGCCCTTTAACCAGTATAGTAAATAGCAACAGGCAGGAAATAATAATTGACTTATTCATATATGGAGATTAAAACAATTAAAAAACGCAATAAAGCACAACACCCTTACATACTACAACTAAACCCGTAAAGAGTTCAATCTCAATGTAATGATATAACGGATTGAGCCGGCAAAAGATACAGTATTCACCGGATTATATATACGGAATGCAGGAGGCTACATCCACATAGCGCACCACTCCATATAGTAATGATATGCCCAATAAATTAATGAAACCAAACGGTGTATAAGTGTCATAGCACATATTATTTCTTCCCCTTCACCATAAATTCCTCAAGCATCTTATTGAAAAGTTCCTGCTGGTTCGGATCAACGAATTCATCCTCATGCGGAAAATCAGCTTCATTGTATTTATATATACTCCATTCGCCATTATTGTATTCCAAAGCAGTAAGGTTCTCTATCCAGTCACCGGAGTTCATATACGTTATTGAACCTTTATCGGTATGTATCTCTCTTATTTCGGGTTGGTGAATATGCCCGCACACTACATAGTCGTAGCCGTTTGATATACCTATATCGGCTGCTGTTTTTTCAAAATTATTAATGAACTTGACTGCGCTCTTTACACTATCCTTTATTTTTTTCGATAAAGATATTTTTCCTCTTCCCATCCAAACCGAAATATAATTTATGAACCGGTTGAGCAAGATAAGTGTATCATACCCAACTGCACCTAATTTTGCAAGCCATTTTGAATGTTGCATGGTAACATCAAATACGTCGCCATGAAATATCCAGGCGCTTTTGCCATTACTAAGTTTTAAAACTGTTTTATCTTTTATTTTCATTTTACCGATCTTTAAACCGGTAAATTTTCTCAGCATTTCATCATGGTTACCGGTAATATAGGTAACCTTTACCCCTCTTGTCATCAGGTTTATAATGCGCTTAACCACCTTCATATGCGATTGTGGCCAGTAACGTTTACTGAATTGCCAAATATCTATTATATCTCCGTTAAGAATAAGCCTGCCCGGCTCAATACTTTTCAAGTACCTACTCAGTTCCTCGGCATGGCAACCATAAGTACCCAGGTGTACATCAGATAATACAACTACGTCTACTTTTCTTTTCTCTGTGCCACCCATGGTGTAGTTTTTTTAATTCATTCTCAAGCCTTACAGAACCTTGATACAAAGTTACCCTTGCATGGAACCTTTCTCGCCTTTGCAATGCGTACCCTTGTACACACAGTTTTCAACAAACAAAGGTAAAACATCTAAGGCAACAAACCAGCAAAACTGCACCGTTCAGGTGCATTCTTAACAATTATTTCAAATGAACATATTGGCTTAACATTCAACGAAAGGGTGAAAAACACAAAATGCCGGCTATATGCCGGCATTTTTATAGATCAAAGGACGTATTACAATTTATACTGCAAACTAAAAGAGCCGGCAAAACTTAATATGGTGAACACCGTTTGCCTGGGTGGTGGAATATCACCAACAGGAAATCGTGTTAAATCAAAATTATAAATATTGTACTGCTGATAATTGTACATAAGGCCTGCCTTCAGCTGTAACGAAAAATGCTGCGATGTATTAACCGAGAATACAGAATTCACACTTGCATTGGCGCTCCTTTCCTTAACAGGGTCTGTTTGTGCACCAATATTGCAACTGCTTTGGCCATACGATCCGCCGGCATTAACTTCTGCCATAAGGCCGAATTCACCTGATTGAGATGTATAGACACCATAACGGGCATATATACTGCTTGGAACAATTGCTGAAAACTGGCCATATGGCCCCTCAGGAAAAATGTAATATGGAAAATTCCAGGGTGGTATGCTTTGAGAATAGTTGTTAAAGTTCAGCCCAAAGCATGTTCGGTTTGAAATATAATAACCTATACCAATATTTAAACTCAGGCTAAAATCCCAGGGGTTGCCTCTAAATGCATCGAGGTTTGAAGTATTAGTTTCACTTGCAGGGTCACTTGTACGTGTAAACGTACCGGTGCCAAATTCAATAATATTAGTACTAAGCACAAAATGCCCCTTATTACCATTGGGAAATTTCAATTCATTGCATGCATGCAATGTATCAGCATTGGGGGCTGCTGCAAGAACTATATTGCAACCTAAATAACATACGGCTAACACACTCATTACTAATTTCATTTTCATACTTATTATAGGTTTAGTGATGTACAAAAAACGAAGTGCATTTATAAATATTGTCTACTTTTAGTTTCTTACGAACCAATACAATAATATGAGGAGTAGCACCGTTTTGCTTTTTTTCGTTTTCCTGCTTATCAGCTCTATATGCGTGGCTCAGGCAGCCGGGCATATTTATTCTATTAAGCTGCGGGTTCAGTTCAAAGACACTGCCGTTTTTTGCGATTGCCCGCAAGATGACCATGCACAAGACAATGGCGGGCAGGCCGATTGCAATTCACTAAGTGATGTTATGATAAATATGTACAACGATACTAATCTTATACACACCTTCAATACCGACCAGACCGGTTATATACCCTGGTTTGACATACAGGAAGGAAAATACAAATTAGTATTTCATCAAAAAAACTACAATGAAGCAAGTATACTTGTCGATTTTACTGCAACCGATATACGAAACTCCATCCGCTCATTATCGGGCAACCCCATTCATTTTAAAAATGATGGCAACGCATACTTTATATGCATAATACTTGATGGAAAAGGTAATACACATGGCGTGCGTATTGTACCAAAAAAGAATTAATTAACGGCCAAGCGCTTTTTTTATAGTTCCTAAATGGCCGGTAAGGCGCAGATACGTTTTAAGCCAGTTACTATCTGCAAACATATCAATCCTCGGAATAGCCATAATACCATCGGTACCCGGAATATATGACCTCTGTTCAACGGTAAGGCCATATTTATAGCCACATTCTTTAGCCAGTTTCATAATACGTTCATTGGCTATGCCCAGTGGGTACGCTATGGTTTCAGGAAATTTGCCGCAAACTTTTTTAATATGCTCGCCCGATCTGCTAAACTCCTCTCTCACCTTATCATCATCTTCCAATAAGCTCAGTACGGGATGAGACATAGTGTGTGAACCTATTACATACCCTGCTGTGAATAGTTGTTTTACTTCATCCCAGGTCATCATCAAATTCTCAGGCATACGCACATCACCAAAATATTCTTTTGCCCTGTTAAACAATTCAGCAGCAGCAGCACTCGGCATACTTAAAAGTCGCCTCAGAAACACATCGCCATAACTTATCCTTTCCTTTTCCGACGAAAACTTTTCATTAATTCCTCCTTCAACATATTTCGCTTCAATTTTCAATGTATACTTATTTGTATTCACAAAAAGATTCTGAACCAGGTGTGGCCATGTAGGCATGCCGCTATCAATGCAATCGGTAACAATATAAAAAGAAGCAGGACATTTATATTTTTCAAGTACCGGCAAGGCATATTTAATATTGTCTTTAAATCCATCATCAAATGTTATGCAGGCAAATGGTTTTGTTGCATGTGAAATTTCTTTCAATTGCATGGCCATCAGTTCCTCAACTGATTTAACAATAAAATTGTCGCTTATATATCTCACGCATTTTTCAAATACAGAAACCCGGGTAGCGTGTGCCCATCTTCCTGTACTTTCTGAAACACGATGAAACAGAAAGATACGTATATCTTCGGGGGTTTTCATTTATCGGGGTTACGTAAATATACACAAAATCAACCAATCTTACCCTCTCATTTTCTTAACAGGCAAAACACAATACGAAATCGTAAAAGCATTCTATAGAATATTAAAACGAAGGGCAATTGATCGTTCTGAATCTCCTTACTTCAACAGCCTTATTTTTAGGATATTTCACGCTAAAAGCAAGCTTATATGTTGTACCGGCGCCTGCAGCCAAACCTGTTTTCCATTGCAGTTTACCGGTAGGCACGTCAAGCGCAGCGCCCGATATATCTTCAGCATCCACCACAATATCACTTTCCTGCGAAACAGGCAACTGATCCTGTATTTCAATATTCACCGGTACGGTTTTGTTATTCTTTACAACTATTTCATATTTATATGATTCTTTGCGGCTAGTGCCAATCAATTTCTTGCTTCCGAAATCTTCTTTTTTAGCACGGGTTACAAGTATCTGGTTATCTCTGCCCAGCGAAAGCTCAAGTGTGTCTTCAATAAACCTTGTGTTAATAGATGATTGCCCGATATATGCATTATTGAAATATACATTCATGGGGCCATCCATAAGGTTCAGCTTTTCCCAACCCGATACTTTGGCAATTAAAAATGCACTTCTGTCAAGTTTAGGCACAGCAATATATCCATACACAGCATCTAATGAATATGAAGTAATATCAACCTGGTATGGTTTCGCATCACTGGGTATGGTATATGGTGTAGCAATCGCAAACGTTGTATTCAGTTCTGAAACATTTACACTTTTGAAAGTTACCTGTTTACTTTTTTTAGATACAGTAGTCCTTGTAGAATCTAAGCGCCACATCATACTTTGTGTTTGCCCAACGTTGTTTTCATTCAGCAAACCTTCTTTATTCACCGCGCTTTCGTCATCTGCATCGTCAGAATTAGCTGAATAATTCAAAGTCCATGCACTGAGGTGAGGCCTTGTAGCGCTTTGCAAGGGGTCTGCCGTAGATAACGTTAATGGCACATTATCCCATTTAATACCGGTGTTATTATACACCTTGGCTTTATATTTCAAGGTAATTGGTTTTGTTACGTCTGTGGCAACCAGGTCGTACGCAGGTTCCCATCCTGCATTATCAACTATATAACGTAAATGCAGGATAATACTTTTATCTGCGCTTGAGTGTACCACAATAGTTACTTCTTTACGTTCGGGGTTGTTCTTATAATTAAGCTCCTGCAACTGACTTTGCATTAAGCTATATTGGGTGCTTAAATCTGTTTGTTGTTCATTTAATTTCGATATAGCATTATTTACTTCCAATGTTTTCTGCATGTAAAAATCAGCTGCTTTATCTATTTCCTGTATAGATGTTGGGGTTTGCTTATTTCCTATGTTTCTGTTCTCATTAAGCAAAGCACGTTCTGAATTATAAGCATCTATCTGGTTATTTAACGATGCAATTTTTGAAGTAAAAAGCGCCAACGAATCCTTAAGCAGTTTTACCCTGGGTTCCATCTTTTCAATATTCAGATAGTTCGATGTAGCTGTTACCGATAATACTTCAGCATCTCCATCAACCGAAACCTGTACACTTTGGTCTTGCAAATAGGCCGATAACTTTTGAAAAACAATAGTATTACTTCCGGCTTTTACATCCACCTGTTTGCTTTGCTTTATTTCAGCGCCATTCATATACACGGTTACGGCTTCAATTGGGCTACTGACCTTTATTGTATTTTCGTGCTGAGCAAAAGCTGATACAGAATAAACGAATGCAGGCAAAATTACATTGGTGAAACTTTTCATGTATAAAGATTAATGTATGCTTACAAATGTATGCAAAACCAGTAAGTTAACCCGTAATTCACCTAAACCGATAAAGTTAACGGCACAGATTGATTGACTACTTTTACAAATACATAATTCATATACCCTGCAAATGAAACCTAAATATACACTTACCCAGGTTATTCTTTTTGTTGTTTCTTTTTTATGGCTGAATACATCTGCCATTGCACAACCTATAACATCCGTTACAGGTTTTGGAAGCAACCCGGGTGCACTGAATATGTACAATTATGTGCCAGCGGGCATAAGTGGTAAAGCCCCTCTGGTAGTTGCCTTGCACGGTTGTACTGAAAATGCAACAACATTTGCTCAGCAAAGCGGGTGGAACAAATTAGCATTGCTGCATGGGTTTTATATGGTTTACCCGGAGCAAACATCGGCCAACAATAGTGAAACATGTTTCAACTGGTTTGATACCACACAAATAGAAAGAAATAAAGGCGAAGCCCTTTCAGTTATACAAATGGTTACTTATATGAAGGCGCACTATGCCATTGATACCACACAAATTTATGTTACCGGCCTTTCAGCAGGTGGGGCAATGACGGCGGTAATGATGGCTACCTACCCCGATGTATTTATTTCAGGCGCCGTAATGGCGGGTGTACCTTATTGGGCTGCTACCAATGCAACCAATGCACTATATATAATGGACGGATTTATGGTAAACACATATACACCTGCACAATGGGCTCAACTGGTAAAGAAACAATTTCCGGGTTATAAAGGAAAATATCCACGCCTTGCCGTTTTCCAGGGGACTGCTGACGCAGTGGTAGATACCGATAATACCACACAACTTATTGACCAATGGACTGAACTTAACCACGCCAACCAATCTATCGATTCTACGTATAATTCTTTTCAAGGCAATGCAAACATTCAACTGACCATATTTAACGATAGCTCTTCAAGGGCTGCTGTGTACCATTACAAAATTACAGGCATGGGCCATGGCATAGCTGTTGACACAGGCAGTTGCCCAACTCAAGGTGGCGCCACTAATACCTATGCTATCGAAGAAAAGAAATTCCATTCAACGTACTGGGCAGCCCAGTTCTTTAATTTAATTCCGGGGCCTTATTCTATAACAGGAAACATTACTGTAAGTTCATGTGCCAGTGGTGTGGTATACAGTGTAACCAATACAACAGGCTCAACATACCAGTGGACGGTTCCACCGGGCTGTACCATTGTAAGCGGACAAGGCACGAACAGCATTACTGTTAACTTCAGCACACACAGTGGCTATGTGCAGGTTGCCGAAACCGACAAAGCAGGGTGTGAACTTGATCCGGCCAAACTTTATGTGACAGTTAGCGGCACTACAGGAATCAACACAATTGAAAACAATACCGGTTCAATCTATTACAATGCAATGGAGAATAGCATTGTATTGCAAAACATAAACCCTGCTGATGTTAAATCAGTGCGAATGATAAATGTATTGGGGCAAGTTATAAATGAAACCGGAACACCGAATGACAATAAGGTGATGCTAACCAATAAACCCATTGCAGGTATTTATATAATTACTGTATATACTTCAAAACAGCAATTTGTAAAGAAGATAGCGATACAGTAAGTCTCACCTTGCTGATAAGAGGCCAATATGAACCCTTAACAGCTTTATTTTACAACCACAGGTTTCATAAACCTACTGTCTCCGGACACTCCAACAAACATATATGTGCCTGCTGCAAGTGGCGCGTTTGACATCGACATTGAAAATGTTCCGTTTTGAACTGTTAGTTGTTTTGCAACTACTTCGCGGCCCATCATATCATATATGCGAACATCAAGGGTTTTCACATCTGTTGAAGCTAATTTACCGTTCAGTATTGTACCATCAGTAGGATTAGGATACAATTCAAAGCCGGTATTTGCATTTATTTCAGCAATGCCTGTAGGGCCCGAATTGGTAACACTTACATTATCTAAGCCAACATCGGCATTACCTTTATCGGTAGCTATAAAACGAATAACACTTGTCGCCGAGGTTGCTGTAGTAGTAACAGTTTCTTTTGTCCAGGTTGCAATTTGTGCGGTATTGGTGAATAATGGCGTACCAAAAGTCTTTCCTCCATCGGTTGAAAGCTCAACATTAAATACATAAGGTGAAGGCGATGCTTCATTATGTATCATATAAAAACTGATCGTTTTAGTGCCTGCAGGTGAAAGATCGATATACAGATCGAGCGCACCCGTTGAGGCCGCTACGGCAGGTTCGTTATGAAACCTTGCACTGTGTGTAGCTCCTGTTGCTGCGGCCGGTGTATATGCCCCGCTGGTCGGGCTCGACCAGTCTTCGTAGGTATAATCATCTCTGTGCCAGAAATCATCGCCATCAGGTGTGGTGCCGCCAATACTGCATTTCCAGTTAATGCCCGGGACACGTTCAGCGCCACTGTTACAACTATCCATTACCCATGTTGTAAAATCATTTGAGTAAGGCATTGAAGCGTAAAAATAATTACATGGCAATACAACCGGGGTTGTTTTTGTATATCCCATTGGGGTATATGAAGTAAGATTTGAAATTGTATACGAACGGTAGGAAACCTTCCAGTCTACCGCTGAAGATTCGATAAGAAGCATAGTTCCATCTTCGTAATTGGTATCTACCAGGCGGGTATGTGAGCCGGGCAGGTCAAAAATATCGCCTTGCAATACGTCCATAGCACTGCTGAAAGTTGTACATATACCCGGCAAGGTATTTGTGCTTTGCTTGGTGGTTAAACCCCATGCACGTGAAACAAAACCTGAACAGTCTACCCCTAGCGCACAGTCTTCGCAGCAATCGCCATTGGTGCTGCAATCATCATCTCCGGCCGATTTACCTGTTAACAATGCATTGGTAAATGATGTAAGTGATGAAAAACCACCCCAGCAATATGGCATACCTACTTTGTTGGCCCCTACCGTAACCCAACTTGGTGTAACAACATTTCCACCTGCTGTACTGCAGTTTGTACCTGTAGTTATATTAGCAGAGGTTGTAGTAAAGGTATAGGTCGTAAAAGGTATAGCATTCAAATGTATTTGTGTTCTGGTTATCTGGCCAAAGCCCGAATAAGCACACAAGAGTAACACTGCTAAACCGCCTAAGTATGTTGTAACTCTGTTTTTCATAGGTTATATTTTAAAAAGAGTGAATATTATTTTTGGTTTTCTTTAACCAGGTGATCGTTGAAATGATATTTAACCGCTGTTATAGAAGCAGGATAGTCCTGCGCCTGATCGGCATTAGTTTCTGTAAGTGAAAACACATTAGCGCCATTTGCATCGGTAACCATGTTCAATAATTCACCACTTGCTTCCACTTCAATATCCTTATCAGATAATACATAATACGAATCGGGCAACTTAGTGCTTGATACCAGATTTCCTAATCCGCCTGCATTCAGTTCAATGGCAACAATATGCCTTTCAACCTGCACAGGGCTTTCAGAAACAAAGGTTTGCACATCAATGTAAATACGGGTAGCAGTTGCGCCAACAACATATACACCACCCACTTTTTTATCGGCTGTAAATGTTTTCTGGTAGCTGTTACCATTTGCCAGTACTACTTTCACATCGTAGTTATTACCTCCTGCAAGGCGTGTACCTACAAAATTACCTGCCGATGTTATCCAGCCCTTATGCCCTATAGCCTGGGTTGCAAGGCCATTCGCCTCTATTTCAACCGAATTACCTGAAGGTAATAATAAATAGGTAGCATTATTGTAACGGGTAAGCCTCATAACACCAAGGTAAGAACCCGGGAAAGGAATAGCGTTCAATTGCTTTCCGGTTACATCATATACAGTGACCATGTTTTCGGTAAGCACATAAAATTTACCCTTGTCAAAGGCAAAATCTCTCGGGTATAAAGCAACAGGAAAACGGCTTAACACTTGCCCGTTCCAATCGTTGGTTATAACAATTTCATTCGATGCATCTGATAAAAAAGCGGTGCGGTTGTTATTCATCATGGCAAATGAAGTAGCCCCAAGGTTAGCGCCCTGCACTTCTTTATATACCAGGCCGTTCTTAGCATCCCATGGAATACGGGAGACTCCCTTAACACTAAGGCCTTTTGTTTGGGTAATTGATGCCTGCGGCTGGGCAATAACAATAGCAGGCAAAGCAAATAACAACAATGTTATTTTTTTCATGATATAATGATTAATAAGATTATCGGAATCAGGTTGAGTGTGAGAAGAACTAAAGTAGGAAGTATTTTTTCTCATGCCGGTTTAAATGATCTGATACAATACTAGTCAAGAAAATGGTAAAAACCAAATCTTAGGACCTCTTTTTCTAAATACGTTTAGGTAGGCGAAAAAGCTAAATGGATTTAGGCATTGAAATAGAAGGGAGTTGGTTGAATACGGATAATCCCGGCAATAGATTATACTTTTAAAAACTCCCCATCAACAATGAACAATTTTGCACCCGTTTTTGTGTACGTTTTGTGCGAACTCAATCCATCAGATACCTGGTACGACATTCCTGCTTTCAGTATATGTTCCTTTCCATCTGCTAAGGTAGTTATCATTTCACCCTCAAGGCAATATATAACATGGCCTTTTTCGCACCAATGGTCAGCCAAATAGTTAGCAGAGTACTCCACTACCCTGATTCTCAGGTTGTCATATTGCAATGTTTTCCACAAGGCCATACCTGTTTCGCCTTTGTGTTCGGTTGCAGGAACTGAATCCCAGTTGGTTAGTTGAAAAGGTATTGGGGTGTTTTTCATACGAGTGTAATTATACACTCAAATATATGAAACAATCAGGATGCTTTATCTTCCTTATTGCTTTTCGTATCGTCAGATTTTGAATTTGCATTCACGATCTTCTCCCAGCCTCGTGTTCCGGCAGATACACCTAACACTATAAGCATAGCGTTCCACATATCGCCCGGTATTTGAATGGCCTGCAAACCTGCTTTGGCAAAATAGGGCATTAACACATAATTATTTATAACTACTGCCGAAAAGGTTATGCCCACTATAGGCCTCCAGCTCCATTGCAGCCAGTGTTCGCTTTTGGCTTCGGTCTGCATGGTATCGTTAACGGCTTTTATAACATCGTTGTCCTTATCGCGCATTTGCAATTCATAGTTGTATAAGGCCTCCTGCGCTTTTTGTTTTTCTTCAGGTGTTTTTACAAGACCGGTATCTTCCAGCACATCCATAACACCGCCTGTAAGGCCTTTATCGCCAAATATGGCTTTGCTTATTGCTGAAACAGGGTTTAGGCTATTTAGTAGTCCCATGAGTTATATTGGTTAGTCGTTAGTGAGTATTGAATAATTTTTAATTCATGAGTGCCCGGGCGAAAGAAAACCTATTGCTATATAAAGAACGTTTGAGAGTGGATGCTTTGCCCGGGCCTCATCATAATTCAATTACAAATGTAAACACAATGTTTACTATATTAAATAAAATACGCAATAGTTATAAACAACCATTATACCCTCACCCTGCCCTCTCCCACGCGGGAGAGGGTTGGAACCAATTAATTTGGGGCTGTAAATTCCCCTTCATAGGAGGGGTGAAGGGGTGGGACTCCCTGCTTGCTCCCGAGCACTCGGGACTAACCCGCGCCCACCATTTGCCTATTTAAAGCAAAATAACACGTAGCACTGCGTTAGGGATAGTAGCGTAAACCCCACAGCCGACCTTAGGAGGCGAGGAGTTGTAGCGTAAAGCCCGACCCGTAAGGGAACGCCCAAAAAGAAAATGTCGAATGCTGAATTTTGAATGTTGAATTATGAATGAGAAACAAGAGCTTAAACTTAATCTCAATCTTAGCCTAAATAAACCTACTCCTTAGTAGAAGCCCCCTTGAAATGATCGAGGGTATCTTTAAAGAGCACATTAAAAGTAGTAAGCGAACCGTAAATACCGGTAATGTATTGTTGTAAGTCAACCTTCTCTTCGTCAGTAAGTACCTTGTGAGCATTTATTTTTTGTTCCATTACACGAAGCTTATCGCGCACCATTACAATTTTATGGAAAAAGGTTTCAATAGGTACCTCTTTAGAAAGCAATGTTGGGTCTCCGGGCTTTAGCACCATTGTACCTTTGTTCCAACGCAGGGCCAAAGGCGACACTGAATTATCTTCTGCCAACCTGCGGTTAAGTATTCGTTCCAGTGCATCTTCAATATCGCTCAGTGTAATATTGCCTTCAAGCGGCATATCGGTATTTGCTTCAACAAGCTGCAACTCCTCAAAATTCTTGTTCACAATTTTGGTTGCCTGCGCCGACTTAAACCATATTACATAGTATTCATCTTCTATGGTTACTATAACTCCCTTGCCAAAACCAGGGTGGTCAACTCTCGATCCTAAAGTATATTCTGTGCTCATATTTTTTAATTTACATTCTTACGCCTTGTTTTATTTCAATTGATTCAATAACCCTTTTTGCAGCAGCCCTGCCAACGTCATCGTTATCCTGGTATATGGTAACTACCTGCCACATATTGCGGCCCTTGCTATACATTGCATTGGTAAACTCCACTCCAACTCCTTCCTGCTTATATGTTCCATGCTGAATAATTCCCGGTATGCTATCCTTCATTACACGTTCTTCAGTATAGTTAAAGTCTGTTGCTCCTGCGGAGGCCTTCATCTGGTTTACGGCTCCGTTCGCACCCACCTGTAAATTAAAATCGGGCAGGCCGTCTTTATATTTTATGCTATTTACAAGTACCTTAAACCCTTTTGCCGAACTATAATTATAGCAGTCCATTTCATCTATTACCTGCCTTACATTATCGGGCATAGGCAAATCGCCCTTTACCATTTTCTCAGGTGTTTCAAGCGTCAGCCCATAACTGCCATAACTTTCCTTTACCCATTTGGCAGTCAGCACATCATTTGCTGTTTTTTCAGAACGAAACCAATTTAACAGAGACATTCCACCATATTCGCTTATTAAATGAACAGTAGTATAACCCAGGCCACCCAATAATAAAACAACAGCTGCAATAATAATTGCAGTTACTTTTCCTGAAGACTTTTTGGTTTTAACCTGTGTTGGCTCTTCAACTGAAATACATACCTGCTTTTTAAAATCTTCAAATGTTGCGCCAGGGTTTTTCTTTTTCCATTCGCTGAACGAATTGTCGAGCGCCTGGTTACATTTATAGCAAACAAATAGGTTTTCAGACCTTACTTCGTTCAGGTGCCCGCACTTATTGCATTTTAAGTATACCATGCTAACAGAATTACAAGTAGTATAATGATTACTACCGTACTAAAATACTTATAAATTTAAAACAATACTATGCTGTACACTTATCATGTTCCCGGTTCGTTATACCTAATCTTTATATTTGTAATTATGAGAATGCTCCGCTTGCTATTATTCCTTCTGCTAATCTCTACCCGGCTAATAGGGCAGGATGATCATCTTATCATCTTATCCCGCTACGTAAGTTCATACGATATACCGGCAAGCAAACACATAAAACTGCCAGCCGGCGATTTCAAAAGCGATTCGGTACAATTTACCATAGCCATATTCGATGCCAATAACGATAGCGTATGGAATACCCCTGCAACCGATATGGTAGTTATAGCGCCTTACAAAGCCGACTCAGTTTATACACATATTGGCTGCCAGGCAGCGCTTATAGGCTGGCATAAAACAGTAACCGTTAAGGCAGGAAAATCGTTTTTCAGGATCAATTGCACTGAGGCCAATGCGGGTAAGATATTGGTAACCCAATTACCATACGACACAGCTAAAGCTGATGCTATGCTGTTCAACACCATTCCCGATATTGGTGTTACACTGCTTAGCGGAAAAAAGGATTCATTAAAGAACCTGCTTGATAAAAAGAAGTATACATATGTACTGTTTTGGGGTACCTGGTGCCAGAACTGCCTTGAATCGCTGAACAAATTGAAAAAAATATATGCTACTTATAATAGCTCTGTAAATATAATCAGCATGGATTTTTCAGATACCGACACCAACAAAGTACGCAAACTGGTGAAGGAGAAAGGATATAACTGGGCCCAGCTTATTTCAGATGAAGCTACCAATGAAGCATTTTCACAAAACGGTTACCCTTATGGTATACTTTTTGCCCCTGATGGTAATATTGTAAAACAAGGTATGAGTGTAAGCCAGATACCCCTCTATATCTCCCCAAAGCGGGGAGACTTAAACAGCCAAAAACAATAAACACTTAGTCTGAATTTCAACAGCATGAAACCAATTGATCGTTCTTTCTTCTTTAATGCTTCACCTGAAATTTTTGAAAGAGCTAAATTACTGAGGCAAAATGCTACAGAAGCTGAGAAAACATTATGGAAACGGTTGTGTAAAAATCAACTTCACGGCTTTAGGTTCAGACAACAACACCCGATAGGCAAGTTCATTGCTGACTTTTATTGTACAAATGCAAACCTGATAATTGAACTCGATGGGGAAATACATTTGAAAGAGGATACAAATGAACGTGATGCGGGACGACAATATGAGTTAGAAAGATTAGGCCTTACAGTATTACGATTCACAAATAAAGAAGTATTAGAAAATATTGAGAGCGTAATAGAAAGAATAAAGTTACATCTTCAATAACACTATTCCACCCTTCCCCGCATTGGGGAAGGTAAGGATGGGGTAAAACTTGACGAATATTTATAATACTCCAACCGCACTCATTAGTACATTGGTCTACTTTACGTATTCATAACATTGCCAGTACAAGTGCCTTTTGTATATTAGCAAAGCAATAAACTTCCTGACTTGTATAAACTGCCAAACATATACATTGCCTTAGGGCTATTACTTTGTTCTGTTCAATCACAGGCTCAACGTAATGATTCTGTTGTTATCCCTAAATCGGTAAAGGAAACGTTTACTTCTATTTACCCCGGCGCTACACATGTTAAATGGCAACGCACTTCATCATTTGCCGATGAAAACGTAAAGTATGTATATAAGGTAAAGTTTTTACTGGGCGATTATTCCATTGGAGCCGAAACCGATTCTTCAGGCAGCCGTTTTGCTGAATTTTCGCACCAGGCCTATATACCTGAAGGGGCATGGAAAAATTTCAAACCATTACTGCCGCAGGCTGAAATACTCGATTGCATCCTGGTTGATTCTACCATTGCCGAAATACAGGCAAAAGGATACTACGATGTGGAATTTACATATTCTGCCGATTCTGCCAATTACCAGGGCTATGTAATTATGGATTCCTCTTTCAACGTGCTTGAGGTGTGGAAAGATATTCCTCATAACAAACTACCTGCTGCAATAACAAAACAAATACAACAAGGCTTTACTACATGCACCTTCTCTCAGCAGGAAGGGACTATGATGGTAAAAGAAAAAGGAGAAATCACCTATTTTGTGTCGTTAATCATGCAAAATAATGAAGGTTCGTATTGGCTATTCTTTAATGATAAGGGGCAGCTTGTAAAAAAAGAGTCTCATACCTGGAGAATGGCAGGTTTATAATTTGTGGTAACTTAGTTGCCGTTTATGCGTATTAGAATCTGGATTTGAAAAAACATACATTCATATTATTTGCACTTATAGCTGCATTCTGCACTGCCCGGGCGCAGACTGATTCAGTTGTGGTGCCTGCTGCCGTAAAAGCGACTTTTGTTGCCACCTACCCCAATGCCACAAGTGTACACTGGAGGAGAACAAATTCATTCAGCAAAGAAAACCTGAAATATGTATATCGTGTAAAATTCCGTGAAGGCGACTATATTATAAGTGCTGCAACCGATTCAACAGGTAGCCGTTTTGCTGAATTTTTAAAGGAAACATATTTACCTGAAGGGCTATGGCTAAAGTTTATGTCGACCATGCCGGGCGCCGAAATAACCGACTGCAGTACCGGTAACCTGGGTAAGGTTATAATGCCAAAAGGCGGACATTATTCTGTTTCATTTATGTATACCGATACTTTGAACTATGAGGGCTGTGCCATATTCGATTCACTATTCAATGTGCTTGAAATTTGGAAAGACATTCCTCCATCAAAACTACCTGCGCCTGCTTCAAAACTGGTTGCTGAATATTTCAAACATTGCTCCTATTCACCCGAAGAAGGAAGTATGATGATACAGGCAAACGGGCAAACTACCTATTTCGTTTCCTTAGATATGGAAAAGAACCAGGGCTCGTACTGGTTGTATTTTAATGCCAAGGGCGAGATCATGAAAAAGGAAGTTCATAAGTGGAAGACGATTGGATTGTGATATAGTGGTTAGTCGTTAGTGGTTAGTTATTAGTCATCGAGATTCTTTAAATCTAAACATGAAGGGAAGGTGTTCCTTTATTTTAATGTTTGCCCCAAACCCCTGAAGGGGCTTAAAACCAATTATCATTTGTTATTATTAAGTACAACTTAAAGCCCCTTTAGGGGTTTGGGGTGTATTCGGGGTTGTAAATTCCCCTTTATGGGAGTGGTGAAGGGGGTTGTGCTCCCTGCTTGCTTCCGAGCACTCGGAACTAACCCGCGCCCACCTTTTACCTAATTGTCAATAAAGTTTTGCAATTGTCATTTTCAAAACTCTCATTTTCAGCCTATTAACTCCAAATTGTTATAATTTGTGTCAATTTTGAATTTTGCACTCTTGCTCTATTTGGCCATGAGAATCTGAGAAGCATTTATCAATAATTTATTTCAAAGAACTAAAGCAGTAGCAAGCACTAATAGTGCAAAGTTATAGTGAGTGTTTCTTTAAGAAAAGGGAAAAGTGTCACAGTTATTAACCACCTTGGTTTCTATTTCCAGTGCCGCCTTTTTACTTCTTCGTTTGTATTTGGGGCGGCATTTGCTCCCTGCTTGCCTGTGTTTTCTATACTCGCATCATTGGCAGCTAACCCGCGCCCATCTTTTGTCTATTTCTGAAATTCCTCTACTGGAAACTCTGTCATACTTACTCCTAATTCCCATTGATAATAACAATAAATAACAATAGAATGAATTGCTAAGATGCTTAGCGAACAACTCAATACCGAATTGAATATCAGTTTATTACTGTTATGTTTTGTTGCTAAAATTTATTGGCGACAAAATGGCAGTTATACTTTCTATTTAAGAATCAAATTGCTCAGGAGTGCACCTCTCATTTTGCTAATTCTGTTTTCATGAATCTTTTTCCCTTTCTCCTCAATCATCTTTATAACGATACCATCAACATGGCTGAACAACTTAAGATATTGTTCAAGAATTTCTCTCGTATTCGTTGTAGCAGATAGAGACTTGATATGATATGAAGTATTGCCTTTCCCTTCAAACTTAAAATAGGCAATCGCATGTTCATATACCGAATCGTCTCTATGGGCGATCCAAGAATTACGGATATTCATCAATAATTCATGCGTAGCTTTTAATGAAGTATCATTTGATTTAAAACATTCATTAGCGTCCAACTTAACAATTCCTCCAGTAAAACATTTGCAATAAGATATAATCGCTGCTATCCACATACCCTTGTATATTGTTTGCTCATCTTCTTGATTGGGATTTTTATTCTTCAACTCTATTAACTTATTGGTTATTCTAATTACAAATTTAATATCCTCGTGTAATAATAGATAAGCGGAGAAGTTTCTAGCCAAATCTGGTGGGAGTAAATACACTTTATTCCCTTTCTCCTCCTGTACTATTTGCATTTTAATTGCGTTAATTAATTTTTCTTTAGTTTCCATATATAAAGATGCTTTTGAATTACACTAATATAGCAAACATTCACTCTTATAGAATGGCAAAATTTGGAATAATTGAATATAAGTTTCGTTATATTTGGTAAAGAAACAACCAATAATGAAAACCATTCTACTTTTCATTCTTCTATTTAGTTCTTCACTATGCTCTAGAGCACAAAACAACCTAGGCCTTGTAACCATTAAGGCCCATAACCTTACCCGCCATGAAATAGATTCTGCATTAAATGGCACCTGGGATTATATTGCAAATGATACTGTTCATTTCCTCAACTTCAATCATCACCTTTTATTCCAGTATAAGGGTAAAGGTATTGAAGTGATTTGGGACAAACTTGACAAGATGTATAGTGTATATGGAAAGATCGACACCGTACTTTACAAAGCGTTTTCAATAGCCAGTGATGTTGAGATGGACTACTATGAATTAGTATATATTGAATCAAAAACAACACAGGATTCCTACGACACCTATTCAACTGTAGAATACCAAAGAATCTTCGGTTCAATAAGGTTACTTGGAGATACTTTAACTCTAAGCATTTATAATTCCGATACTCACAAATCTTCTGAAATTATATATCACCGCCTGCCAAACGAATCGGCTGAGAAATAAGATTTATGCCCATCATATCGTATATCTTTCCAAAAGCTCTTTACCCGATAATTTTTCACCCCCCAAAAACCCTTCCTGCCATTAATCATCTGCTGGTCTGACTAATATCATGCAATTCTCTGCCATTTTAGCAGACCTTTATGCTTGGTTCAAAACTTGATATGTCATAAGTAATTATGAATGTTGAATAAAACAAAGGAGATTTAAAATTAAAAGAAGAAAAGTCAGTCATTTAACATTAAGCATTCAAAATTTAAAACTAAAAAAATGAACTTAGATAAATTCACATTAAAATCGCAGGAAGCGGTACAACAGGCGCAGCAAATTGCTGTAGGCTTAGGTAACAACAACTTGGAAACAGGTCATTTACTGAAAGCTATTTTAGAGGTAGATGAGAACGTTACCCCTTTTCTGTTCAAAAAGCTGAACGTAAACCTGCCCATATTCAAGCAGGCACTTGACAAGATAATAGAACGGTATGCCAAAACCGATAACGCAACAGGGCAATACTTAACACCTGAGGCTAACCAGGCATTAATGAAAGCCGCTACGTTTTTAAAGGAATTTTCCGGAGGGATCCCTACGGGAAATGATGAATTTATATCGGTTGAACATTTATTGCTTGGCCTTATAAGTAATAAAGATGTGGTAAGCCAGTTGATGAAAGACAATGGCATGACAGAAAAAGACCTTAAAGCTGCCATTACCGAACTGCGCAAAGGAAGTACCGTAACCAGCAGCGGACAAGAAGAAACTTATCATGCGCTGAATAAATATGCCATTGATTTAAATGCTATGGCGCAAAGCGGTAAGCTCGACCCTGTTATTGGCCGCGACGATGAAATACGCCGTGTATTGCAAATACTATCGCGCCGAACAAAGAACAACCCTATTTTGGTTGGTGAACCCGGTGTTGGTAAAACTGCCATTGCCGAAGGTTTGGCAACACGCATTGTAAATGGCGATGTACCTGAAAACCTGAAAACAAAAAAAATATTCTCGCTCGATATGGCTGCACTTATTGCAGGCGCCAAGTACAAAGGCGAATTCGAAGAAAGATTAAAAGCAGTGGTGAAAGAAGTTACCGCGTCAGACGAAGTAATATTGTTCATTGATGAGATACATACCCTTGTGGGCGCCGGTGGTGGCGATGGAGCTATGGATGCTGCCAACATACTTAAACCTGCTCTTGCAAAAGGCCAGTTACGTGCAATTGGTGCAACAACATTGAACGAGTTCCAAAAGTATTTTGAAAAAGATAAAGCGTTGGAACGCCGTTTTCAAAAGGTAATGGTTGATGAACCAAACGAAGAAGATGCAATATCTATCTTGCGCGGTATAAAAGAAAAATACGAAGCTCACCATAAGGTACGCATAAAGGACGATGCCATTATTGCAGCCGTAGAACTTTCTCAACGCTATATAAGCGACCGTTTTTTACCCGATAAGGCTATTGACCTTATTGACGAAGCTGCATCGAAACTGAGATTGGAAATAAACTCGGTTCCCGTTGAGCTTGATGAAATTGAAAGAAAGATACGCCAGCTGGAAATTGAACGTGAAGCTATAAAACGCGAGAACGATAAACAAAAGCTTACACAACTCAATCACGATATTGCTGAGCTGAGCGACAAACGTTCGGGCCTGAAAGCACAATGGCAAAGCGAAAAAGATGTGGTGAATGCCATACATAAAATACGCGAAGAGATCGAGACCCTGAAACTGGAAGCTGAACAGGCAGAACGTAACAGCGATTTTGGCAAGGTAGCCGAGTTGCGCTATGGTAAAACAAAAGATGCCGAAGCCCGCTTAGCCGAAATGGAAAAGAAATGGGATGTTATTAAAGGCAAAGGTTCGCACATGCTTAAGGAAGAAGTGGACCGTGAAGATATTGCACAGGTAATATCGCGCTGGACAGGCATACCATTAAACAAAATGCTGCAAAGCGAAAAAGATAAGTTGCTGAACCTAGAAGGGGAATTACACAAACGTGTGGTTGGCCAGTTCGAAGCTATTGAAGCTGTGGCAGATGCCATACGCCGTAGCCGTGCAGGTTTGCAGGACACCAAGAAACCAATTGGCTCATTCATTTTCCTGGGTACAACCGGTGTAGGTAAAACCGAAGTGGCAAAAGCATTGGCTGAATACCTGTTCGATAGTGAGAACAATATGGTACGCATAGATATGAGCGAATACCAGGAAAAACACAGTATATCTCGTTTGATAGGTGCGCCTCCCGGTTATGTTGGGTACGATGAAGGCGGACAATTAACTGAAGCTGTGCGCCGCAGGCCATACTCTGTAGTATTGCTCGATGAAATTGAAAAAGCAAATCCTGATGTGTTCAATATATTATTGCAGGTACTTGACGATGGCCGTTTAACCGATAGTAAAGGCCGTACGGTGAACTTTAAGAACACCATTATCATCATGACATCGAACATTGGTTCGCATTTGATACAAGAGAACTATGAAGATGAAAAGCTTGACAAGAGTAAAGTATTTGAACGCACCAGGGAGGAAGTGTTCGACCTGTTACGTAAAAGCCTAAGGCCTGAATTTTTGAACCGTATTGATGAAGTGATCATGTTCACTCCGCTCGATAAAAAGGATATGAAAGCCATTGTTCAAATGCAGTTCAATGATGTAATTCGTAAACTATCGGGTGAGAACATACGCATAATTGCTACCGATGAAGCCCTCGACTGGTTAGCCAGCTCAGGTTTCGACCCTGCATTTGGTGCAAGGCCGGTAAAAAGGCTTATTCAAAAGCAAGTGTTAAACGAACTTTCGAAAGAAATACTTGCTGGTAAGATCGAACGCAACTCTGACATTGTTATGGATATATTCGATAACAAGATAGTGTTCCGTAAGCCGATTGAAACAGATGCAGCACCTAAGAAGTTAAAAGCAAAGAAGTAAGGTTTTGATGGAACGCAGATGACGCGGATTGGATAAGACTAATTAAGATAATATTTTATCATAAATAATCTGCGTCATCTGCGTTCCATTGTATTTTATTAGTCTTTAGTCGAAAATTTTGTATTTTACCCTCTATAATTCGTAATTTTTAATTCTTAATTTTTAATTACATAAACCCCATGGGCTACGACACACTTTCTGAAGCCATGAACGAGCTGAAGAAACAAGGATACACCGAAGACTTTAACCTGGAACAGGATTGCATTATTGGCAAAAACGGTAAGCTGAAACTAATTTCAGACGATTTTGTAGTAGATAAATTCTACCGGTTTGAAGGCGAAAGCGATCCCGGCGACGAAGCTATACTCTATGCCATATCGGTACCAAAACACAATATAAAGGGGATACTGGTAAATGGCTATGGCATTTCGGCTGAGCCTATTGCAAGCGAAATGGTTGAAAAACTGAAAACACATTAATGATAGAACGCAGATAACGCTGATCTGATAAGATTATTTAAGATCATGTTTTATCATAATCAATCTGCGTCATCTGCGTTCCATTGTATTTCATTTTGTATTTTTATATCTCTTAACCCATACTTACTCATGGAAAAGAAAATAACCAAGCACTACAGCAACGGAGAGGTAACCGTAGTTTGGCAACCACATGTATGCCAACACACTGGTATCTGTTTCAGGGGCTTACCCGAAGTATTTGACCCACGCCGCAGGCCCTGGATAGAACAACATGCCAGTACAACTGAAAAGATCGTGAACCAGGTTAAGCAATGCCCTAGCGGGGCCTTGAGTATATTAGAAGAAAAGAAATAAATAATTCATTTCAATTTCTTAGGCGTTCCCCTACGGGTCGGGCTATACATTCCGAGTCCTCGTCATTCCTCCTGCGGGCTTTACATTACCATCCCTAACGCAAATACAGAACTAGGTAAAAGGTGGGCGGGGTTAGTCCCGAGTGCTCGGGAGCAAGCAGGGAGCAAATGCCGCCACACAAAAGGAACGCCCAAATAAGAAACCCACCCCAACCCCTCCCGAGAGGGGATTTTAATACCCTACTTGATAAGAACCTTCACTTCCATAGCTTGGTTAAAATGCCTCTGCTCGTGGGCGACAATAATATCAAACGCTTTCTCGAGCTTGTAAACTATGTTCTTATTGGCAGGAGAAGATATCACTACACCTTTATCTAATAAGTCGCTACTACCTATAATTAATTGCTTTAAGTCGGACTGGTGCTTTTCAAATTTTATTACAATATCAGCAGGCAATGTGCTCTTCGAGGGCTCCCAAATAGGAAAGGTCTTTATCTTCTTTTTATTCTCAGGCTGAATCGATTTTAAGATAAGGTTCCCGAAGAAATTAACCATAAAACCCAGTTTACCCATAAAAGGTAAGGTATAGGTTCCGGCCTTTACATCTTTAATAACCGGGTAATAGGTTTCGTTTATTACAATTAAATGATCAATATTCTGGGCAATGCTCCAGGTACCCTCATTAGGTTTCCAGTTCAATTGCTCAGCCGACAGATTACCGAATTCTTTGGTGAATGCTGCAGTTATTGTGTCTATTTGGTTCGTCCATTTATCTATATTCATTTGCTGGAATTTATACATCAAATATAATAGAGTTTGAAGCCGGAATAACCACTTATTAATCTACATTAAGGTGCAAACATCGTTTCGGGTAGTACCTTTGTATTCATAAACAAAAACCCAATGAAAACAATTATTCATAAAGCAAATACAAGAGGCCATGCAGAGCATGGATGGTTAAACAGTTACCACAGTTTCAGCTTTGCCAATTACTATAACCCTGAAAGAGTACATTTTGGTGCATTGCGTGTATTGAACGACGATACCGTGGCAGCCGGAATGGGTTTTGGAAGGCATCCGCACGACAATATGGAAATAGTAAGCATACCATTGGAAGGCGACCTTGAGCATAACGACAGCATGGGTACAAAAGCTGTTATTAAACATGGCGATATACAGGTAATGAGTGCTGGTACTGGTATAGCACACAGCGAAATGAATTTCAGCAAAACAGCTCCGGTTAAGTTTTTACAGATATGGATCATTCCTGATAAAGAAAACGTTACACCCCGTTATGGCCAGGTGACCCTGAATGTTGCTGACCGTAAGAACAAATTACAACAGGTGCTCTCCCCTAACCCTGACGATGCCGGTGTGTGGATTCACCAAAGCGCATGGTTCAGTATGGGTAACTTCGATAAAGGCGTAAAAGCCGAATACACCATAAAGAAAAAAGGCAATGGCGTATATGCGTTTATACTGGAAGGCGATTTTACCATTAACGGTGAAAAGTTAAACCGCCGTGATGGTATTGGAATATCTGAGATCGAGACTGAGATTAAGATTCAGGCTGAGAGTGACAATGCGCAGATATTGCTGATGGAAGTGCCGATGTTACAGTAATCAGTCGTTAGTCTTTAGTTGTCAGTGGTTAGTCATCAATAATAAGTAGTAATATTGAATAAGTAAATAATAACAAACAAAATAAAAACCTATGAGTAACCAACATGAAGTATTAAAGAAAATAGCCCTTGACACATGGACCACGCAGATAACACGTGCCAGCAAATTATTTGAAGGGCTGACCGACGAGCAACTTGCAAAAGAAGTTGCGCCGGGTAAGAACAGCGCCTTTTATTTAATGGGGCACTTGACAGCAGTGCACGATGCAATGTTTCCTTTATTGGGGCTTGGTGAAAGCCTGCACCCTGAGCTGGTTGAAGTATTTATCAAGAATCCGGATAAATCGGCCTTGAAGAAACCAGGTGTGAAAGAATTAAGAGAATCGTGGAATAAAGTACATACACTGCTCAGCTCCAAACTTGCTGCGCTGGAAGGCGACCAGTGGTTTGAAAAACACACTGCCGTTTCAGAAGAAGACTTTAAAAAAGAACCTCACAGAAACAAATTGAATGTTGTATTAGGCCGTGCTGGCCATGCTGCATATCACTTAGGGCAATTGAACTTGCTGAACAAATAGCATACAAGCATTGCAATAAAACAAAGCCCTGAAGCAAAAAACTTCAGGGCTTTTTGTTTTCATAACAATGGCAACTCTATGCTGTAGCTGTTTTTTCTTCAGCAGCAGGCGTTTTCCACCATTGGTTTACCATATCAAGCAAAGCACCTGAATCAACATTCTTATTTTGAAGTTTGAACAGTGCAGATACCTGTGCATTAATATTATCAGCAAACTTACGGTTGAAATTCAGCACAAGGTTCAGGTGATCATTATATATGGTAGATACCTTTTCCATATTGCGCAATGAAAGCTCGGTAGATCTATGCAGATTCTCTTTCAGAATATTCAGTAATTTCTCAACACCTTCTTTGCTGGTCATATCTTCGTTTTTAATAGCTTCAGCAAACTTCTCGGTAAAGTCAACCGATACATCTATTCTTTTCTTGTGCGCGTCAATTATTGAATCTATTGTCTCTTCTGATAATTTAAGACTTTTAATAAAATTCGATTTGAATGCGCGTACAATAGCCGGATCCATTTCTTTTTCATATAGCACTTTGCTTATGGCATCGAAGGTTTTTGAATTGGCTTTTACTGCCGAATCAAACTGTTTTGAATTTACATCAACTAAATGTTTGATGCTTTCTTTTGATTTCTGTGAAACATTGTCTACTTGTTTTTTCAATGTTTCTGCTTGTTTACTGATTGTGTTTTTCATGATACGGGTTTTTTAATTATATTTTAGTTTTCAGGGTAAAATTACCTTGTGTGAAAAATAAAAACCATGAGCGATATCACTCACTCATATTATTTCTATCATCCACAACAAATGTACGTTGCAAAAACAGTTTTAGTATACGTTAAAAAGCCAGGTAAAAACACGTATTTTCCTAATGCACTGATTTACTTCTGTTACCGAAAATGAGGCAGAATAATGTTACGAATATTTAACACTAATTAACATTACGGAGATACAAATAAAGAGGTAATTACACAATCAGTTTTTAAATTCTCGGCTACTCACCTTCCCCAGATTCATCCTTTTTCCCTTCCAGCTTTTCAAAGTATTGCCCCTTGAATTTGTAAGTGATATGGCGAGCTGTCATTTTACCACCCTCGAGCACCACTGGTATTTGAATAGCTGTATCGGCAGTGTCGTATACAATTCCGTTATCCGATCCTGCGTCGCCCGATGCAATAACATCGTACTTATAACTGAGTTCATTATGCAAGCCTGTTTTGGTTTTTATAATATGCACAGTATCGTTCAGCACACCTTTATCAATGGTAAATACCTTTATACCCTCTTCGCGCATGGTAGGGTTATACCTGTTCAGGTAAGTAGTGAGGTAATATGTTTTACTATTTATCACTATGGTATATATACCATCAAAAAAGGCCAATCCGGCACCGCTTAAAGCAGTATCAGGGTGAGGCAATACACACGATTTCACCTCATCGTTGGTCTTAAACTGAAACACACTTTTATATGCAGGGCCGGCCAATACACGCCTTTCATTCCATACATAAATGCGGAACAGGCTATCGTCTGATGTCATTATGTTTATATCCTGGGTTCGTAACGACTTAAATTCCATGCCAATGGTTTGGGGAAATTTTGAAGTATAGTAAAGCATTTTATTTACACAAAGGCTATCTATGTGCACCATGGTAAGCATACCGAACAGCTTCAGTGAGTCGTGCCGGATCAGTTCATTAACCGAATCGTGATACGCTTTTTGGTCAATAAATGTGCTTATAAGGTCTTTTTCAACAGCTTTTATTGCCTGACCTTTTGCGGCACCGCAAATAAGTATTATTAAAAATGCAGTAAGTAGTTTTAACCTGCTCATTCAAAAAGCTTTAGTCAAAGATAGGTTAATTACGAATCGGGCAATAATTCGCAATTACTTTTTGGCCATTTGCTTTACTTCGGTAAAGTAATTATTCTTGAAACGGTAAACAGTATATGCTGTAGATATTACTCCATCGTTCCAAATAATAGGTACATAAAGCATTTTTGTTTCCTTATTGAAATAAATACTATGGTTTGTAGCGCCACTTGCATTTGCCAGGTGGTATTCAATATTATTTACAGCTGTACCATAGGTATCATTCACAATAATCTGGCATGAATCGTTAAGGCCACCTTTGGGGTCGCGTGCAAACACATCCATACCAATTGAGTAGTTTTCTTTAGCGTTGGTTGGCACTATGTATGTAACAAGGTAATACACCCTTTCTTTTGTTTTCAGAGTATACATATTTCGGTATTCACGGCCTTTTAACGCATTTGCATCCCTGCCTTGTATGCTCAATGCAGCTTCAATTTTATCACTGTTATTATACTGAAAAACATTTATAAAATTGTGATGGTCATTATTCCCATCGTCCCAGGCATATATGCGGAATGCTTTATCGTCAGATGTAAGAACAGTAAGGTGGTCATAGTATTTAAGGTATTCAAAGGCTTCTTTCATTGTAGCTGGGTAGGTACTTACGTATGACAAAAGTTTGCCTTTCAATATTTCATCTTCCGATGTGGCTGAATCCATATTAAAGCGCGACCTCCAGTAATCAACCAATTGGTAATGCGCTTCAAGATCACTTTGTATCTTCCACATGCTTTGCGCAAAGGAAAAAGAACTTGATCCGATCAAAACTGAAGCCAGCAGAAGTTTTATCTTTTTCATACTATAAAATTAGTGTACAAACATAGGAAAATATGCCTTAAATATAGCCTGTAATCTTATACGTTAAACAGCCTATATATTCATGCATAAGTATACCCCATGCTTCAAGGGCGTGAATATCGGGCACAAGCATATAGTCTAAATAGTATTTAGTTGGCCCGCCGAGCCTGTCGGTAGTATACGGCTGGGTGTGTATGCCCACTTTATTAAAACAACCTAAAGCCCTGCGCATGTGGTACCCCGATGTAAATAAGAGGTAACGGCCATTGGGGGCAACACTATCTAAAATACGTTTTGAGAACAACGCATTTTCATGTGTATTTCGTGAAGCCCCTTCCGTAATAAGTATAGAATCAGGTATTCCTATCTGCAATAGATACTCACGCAAAATCGGCGCTTCTACATTATGACCATCAAGGCTTCCCGAGCCGCCCGACAATAATATCTTTTTAATCTTACCTTGCTTATATAGCCTCAGCGCCTGTAGTAACCTATCTACACCACGGTAGAACTGAACACGATGCATACGGGCATCGTAATTTGTAATTCCACCCAGCACAATAGCAACATCATACTTGCCTTGCAAAGTTGAATCCTCAATAGCAGGAACTTCCCAGCGAACCATAAATTCATTCGCGATAAAACTGTTTGAAAAGAAATAGAATACTATAACCGATGCAATAAGAAAACGTTTTTTAAGGGGCTGTCTTTTTATAATTACACCCGCTACCATAAGTATAAACACCCAGCAAACCGGGTCGATAAGGAAATCTAATACTTTGGAAATTACAAAGAACATATTAAATCTGTTTATAGTTTTTATATTCTCCCGGCCTCCAGTTAAATGCCTTGCGTGTAAACCGAAACAGCCTTTCCTTCAACGAAAATTTCTTTTTGCTTTCATCATACACAAAATTCCAGTTCAGCATTTTTATGCGTGGCAACATAGCTGCAGGGTGTTGGCCGGTGAACCGGGCAAGCGAATCAACAGTGCTGTAGTCGAACGTAGCAGCCTGCCCTACATTTTTATCAAGCCACTCATCTTCATGCCACATTTTATTAAAACTCTTTTGTTTGTTCTGCTGAAGCTCGGGGTGCTTTACCCAGCCATAATGGTAAATAGTTCCACCCGATTGTTTTACATTAAGCTTTTCCCCACCATTCAGCAATTCTTCGTTTGTGGGTTTATGATCGAACTTACGAAAGCCCTGTGCATCTTTATATGAACGGATACGTTTATCGTTTCGTATTACACGTATTTCGTTGCGGTACCATTTATGCGAATCGCCAAGATAATCGTACGAGCCGTAAAAATGATTGTAATTGAACAGCAAACCATCCACACTTTTATCATCTTTCCATTTCAGCATGGCAGCACGTATGGTCTCTATATCTTTTTCATGTATCACCTCATCGGCCTGCAAATACACCAGCCAATCGGCATCGGCCGGAACGGCATCGAGCGCCTTGTTGGTTTCAATAGCCAGCAACACACCTCCTTTGCGAAGCGAATCGTCCCAGGTGCTTTCAATAACGTTGAGTTTAGCCGAGGGAATACTTTTTACCAGGTTCAATGTTTCATCTTCCGATCTGCCAACGCTTACTACTACTTCGTCGCATAATGGCAATAACGATGCCAGCGATTCCATTATTGGGTAATCTAACTTTATTGCGTTCCTTACAATGGTAAAGCCGACTACCTTCATAGTATTATATGCCGGTGTAAGTATGTGGTGTTATCTTTTTCAGCTCAGCCTTTACACTTGCTTTTACCTTAAGCCCGTCAATAAATTTCTCGATGTGCTTTTTGGTGATGGTAGCATTGGTGCGTGTAAGATCCTTAAGCGCTTCATACGGGTTGGGGTACCCTTCGCGCCTTAATATGGTTTGAATGCCTTCGGCAACCACAGCCCAGTTTTCCTCCAAATGATTGTTAATAGCACTCTCATTCAATATTAATTTATCGAGCCCACGTAAAACCGAACGGTACGCAATAACCGAATGTGCAACAGGCACACCCAGGTTACGGATAACGGTAGAATCGGTAAGGTCGCGTTGCAGGCGCGAAACAGGAAGTTTTGCCGAAAGGAATTCGAACACAGCATTAGCTATACCTAAATTGCCTTCGGCATTTTCAAAATCAATAGGGTTTACTTTATGCGGCATAGCCGATGAGCCAATTTCACCTGCTTTTATTTTTTGTTTGAAATAACCCATGGAAATGTAACTCCATATATCTCGGCAAAAATCTATATATATAGTATTGATGCGTTTCAGGCAATCGCACATTTCAGCCAGGTCGTCGTAATGTTCAATTTGCGTAGTAAACTGCTGGCGCTTCAAACCCAATTCAGCTAAAAAACCGTTTCCGAATACTTTCCAGTCTATTTGCGGATAGGCTGCGTGGTGCGCGTTGAAGTTACCGGTTGCTCCGCCAAATTTTGCCGATACAGGTATACTTTCCAATGAGTTCAATTGGTTTTCAAGGCGCTCAACAAACACCATAAATTCTTTACCCAGGCGGGTTGGTGATGCCGGTTGCCCGTGTGTATGTGCCAGCATGGGCACCTGCCTCCATTCATTGGCAAGTCTTGCTATTTTAAGCAAAAGCTCTTCCAGTTCGGGCAATATAATTTCTTCAATACTTTCTTTCAGTGCAAGCGGAACGGCAGTATTATTAATATCCTGCGATGTTAATCCGAAATGGATAAACTCTTTGTATTGAGATAACTTCAGCGCGTCGAATTTTTCCTTTATAAAATATTCAACTGCTTTCACATCGTGGTTGGTAACGCTCTCCAGTTCCTTTATTCGCTTAGCGTCCTTTTCAGAGAATTCGGTATATATCTTTCTCAGTTTTGCTGCCACATCTTTCTTCACTCCCTTCAATTGCGGAAGCGGAACAGCACATAATGCAATGAAATATTCCACTTCAATACGCAGGCGGTATTTTATCAATGCATATTCAGAAAAATACGCAGCCAGTTTGTCGGTTGTTTTGCGGTACCTGCCATCTACCGGCGATATTGCAGTAAGCGGACTGAAGTCTTGTATCGAAGCCATATTAATTAGTATAAAATCACAAGGCTAAGATACTAAAATTGCCACTCTGCAGGGTTTATTTTTCCTGTGTAAAAACCACTTTACCTTTAATACCATTGCTGCCATTAGCACCGGCAGCACCATCATTACCACTGTTACCGGGCATGCCAAATGGGCTACCTGCACCACCTAAGCCACCACGTCCGCCCTGGCCGCCTTTGCCACCTGCACCGCCGGTACCTGCTATGCTGGTTGCAGTTATTAAACTGAGGTAAGGTTGTGCTGCAGCCGTGTAACGTATTAAAATATCTCCACCATTGTAACCATTACCTCCATCACCGCCATTGCCACCATCACCACCATTATCTCCATTACCCCCCGGGCCCTGGCTGGTAGTAGTAACAGCACTTGTAGAACCATCGGCATTAACCACATTTTGTACACTTGTGGTTTCATCTCCTGCTGTGCCATCATCGCCCCAGGCGCCATCGGTACCCATTGTTCCGTTTGTTCCATTTGCTCCCTGGCTGCTTATGTTTATACTACCGCCTGCTGTATTAATTATGTAGTTGTACGTTTTTTTAGCGGCGCTATCATATACACTTACACTCATCAGTTTGGCATGAATAATAGAATCAAAATACACTCCGGCAGTTACATTAAGGCTATGCCCTGCGGCAGGTGATGATATGGCGCATTGGTATTTAGCAGCATAGTCGAGCCGTATCTGTAAAGTGTCCGTTAAAAGAGTGTCCTTCGCCAGTTTAGCTATCAGTCCGGCTTTGTCGTTTTGTATCTTATATGGGTCATCATCAATTTTCAGGTCGCCCATTGATCTTGAAATATGACTTCCATTTTCTCTGAGCACAAAATCCTGCAAATTTTTATTTACCGGCGCCCACTTATCGGTAAATGTTTTGTTGTCGAAAAAAGTACGTATGCCAAATTGAATATGGTCGCCCGGCGATTTTAAATAATTGCCCTGAGTAAGTATTTTAATTCCCGTTTCATAATTATACGGTATCTTTTTTGTCAGCAGTAGTTTATCTTTTCCGCCAAAAAACTTACGTGAATATATATTCACCGTAATTGAATCGTATTTTTTCCAGGTATTATTTCCGCCTATTAATATAGTACCATTTTTAAATGTACCGCCTGTAACCTCAACTTTGTATTTCGACCAGCCATCGTTCCCTTTGAGCAATCCTTTTGTGCGGCTTACAGTACCTTTTTGTAAAAAAGACAGAACACCAATAGGTAATTCATTACCCGGAACGCGAAGCGTATTTACATCGTACACCAACATTGTTTTTTGGATAGTGGAATCAACCTTAGCGGCTTTGGGTGATGATTTAGCATTTACGCCTATGGCAGCTATAGTTGCTAAAAATAAAAGTTTGTATTTCATAAATTTCCCTTTTTAAATATTAGCTTTCATGTTGATATAGACGCTGTTTCGTTGCGCTGCTTTTGTTAAAAAAGGTTAAACAAAAGTAACAGAAGATTTTTTATTTTTGTTCAACATCAATCAATAGCAGTACACATGAGCTTTATAAGGCCTTTAGTAATTCTTGTTTTTATTGCCATTGTGTCGTGCAACAATAACCACAGCAACACACTAAGTGCAATTACACAAGACACACAAGCAGCCCCTGCACCACTTCATATCTATTCAACTGCTTTTAAAGAAGGCGATACCATTCCTGCACTGTATACATGCGATAGCAGTAACATTTCACCACCGCTGCATTGGAATAACCCGTTTAAGAACACAGCAAGTTTTGCACTTATAGTCGACGACCCCGATGCACCTATGACCACATGGGTACATTGGGTAGTATACAATATACCTGCCAACGATACTATATTAATGACGGATATAGCCCATGTTTCAAACCTTGCATCGGATACTGATATTATTAATGGTGCCAAACAAGGTATAACAAGTATCGGAAAACCCGGGTATGACGGACCGTGCTCACCGAATGGAACCCATCATTACCATTTTAAACTATATGCACTTAGTACATTATTACAATTTCCTGCAGGCCTTAGTAAAAATAAACTACTTGCAGCAATGAAAGGACATATACTGGGAGAAGCTGATCTGGTTGGGCTCTACAAGGAAAGAAAAAAACTAAATTGAGGCATAATAAAATGACCAATATTTTGAATGTGCCTGAGGTGTATTAGCACGCAACACCTGAAATCTTTAAGAACAGCACAAGAATTTGATTATCAGGTATTAATACTATTTAATTCCGATTTAATCTATAGTTAACCTATTAACACCATTTTTTTCCGACATTAGCGCGCCCCAAAAACAACCTTGTTAAAAGGTATATACATAATAAAACTATACATCAGCCCTGGATGCTATGAAAAAATTACAATCGTTACCTGTTCGTGCCGCTCTATTACTGTTTGTTGTTTTTGCGGGAAACATAAAAGCACAGCTTACTACAACCAGGAATGGGAATTATGCATCAATGACCTACCTTGTAAATAATGTGTTACTGGGGAATAGTGGCATAACTGCTACAAACATAACCTACCAGGGCATTGATTCTTCCTTTGGATTTTTTAATGGCAGTGCATCTAATATAGGGATGGATACAGGAATAATTATGTGCAATGGTGGTATTAACATTGCTGCCGGACCTAATCAAAAAACATATGGTGATGTGAAGGATGGTAAATGGACTACTTTTGATCAATCAACTACCGATGGGTGGGCAAATGCGGCTAAATACCAGGATGCTGACCTGGCAGCTCTTGCAAAAACAAATATTGCGAACACTTTCTCATGTGCAATTCTGCAATTTGATTTCACAGCCAGTTCAGATACAATTCAATTTGAATAT
>Ga0210386_10000365_pt1 | contig 42145 bp, 32 predicted proteins | sample IncBWH32OmetaG_FD_160091 | JGI IMG/M metagenome (GOLD analysis project Ga0210386, IMG submission 160091) | Forest soil microbial communities from Barre Woods Harvard Forest LTER site, Petersham, Massachusetts, United States - Inc-BW-H-32-O ...
GTCATCGGGTGGCCGCCGCGGCTGAAGACATAGACGCGGTCTTGCGGGTCCACTGCCACGCCACCGACATCGGCGAAGTCCCACCCATCCGGCAGTCGCGCCCAGTTGGGCTGCACCTGGTAGGTGAAATCACCGCTTCCGACGATGGCGTTCATGGCAGGCGTTCCTGACGTGCGTGGTCAACGCAGAATGGTTGCGTATATTCCAATTATTGTAATATGATTGATCCGCATCCTGTCAAGCAAGCGAACCGATTTGCAACCGACATGAAGATTGTCAACGTTCACGCGCATGTGCTGGAAGCGGCCCTGTCCCAGTCCTTCGCCTACTCGCGCGCCTGGTACGCGAAGCGGCAATCGCTTATCGTGGAGATTGAGACCGATCAGGGATTGACCGGCTGGGGGGAATGCTACGGTCCCGCACGGATCAACGCCGCTGTGGTGCGGGAACTCGGTGCATTGGTGACCGGGCAGGATGCGCTGCGCACAGAAGCAATTTGGCACGACCTGTATGCGCGCTTCCGCGATCACGGGCAGAAGGGCGCGATCGTGCAAGGCCTCAGCGGGATCGACATCGCGCTGTGGGATTTGAAGGGCAAGTACCTGAACCAGCCGATTCACCGGCTGATGGGTGGGCCGGTGCGCGACAAGGTAACGGCCTATGCGACCGGGCTGTATCGCCGGGAAGGTGGCGATCCGGCCTGTTACCTTGCCGAGGAGGCGGCGGAGTACTGTGCCGAAGGATTCGGCGCCGTGAAGCTGAAGGTCGGTTTCGGTGTTGAGGATGACCTGCGCGCTGCGCGCGCCGTGCGCGCGGCGATCGGTTCCGGCACGCGCCTGATGATCGATGCCAATCATGCCTATGATTCGGTCGCGGCGATGGCGCTAGGCCGGCGTATCGAGGAGCTGGACATCAGTTGGTTTGAAGAGCCCGTGCCGCCTGAAGACATTGCTGGGCATGCCCGCCTTCGGGCGGCGCTGACGATTCCCATTGCCAGCGGGGAGTGCGAGTTCACGCGGCTTGGGTTCCGTGTGTTGTTGGAGCGACAAGCGATTGATATCGCCCAGCCTGATACCTGTGCCGCGGGTGGGCTGTCGGAATGCAAGAAGATCGCTGATCTTGCCTATGCCTTTGGCGCGCGCTTCATGCCGCATGTCTGGGGGACCGGAATCGCCACAGCAGCGGCGCTGCAGCTACTGGCGGTGATACAGCCCAGCACGCCGCTATCGTTGCAGCCGCAAGAACCGATGCTGGAATTCGACCGCACCGAGCATCCCATCCGTGCGGCGTTGTTGATCGATTCGATCGACCATCAGCGTGGCGTGGTGCGCGTGCCGCAGGGGCCGGGCCTGGGGATCGATGTGGATCGCCAGGCGCTGACGCGCTTCAAGTTGGCGTGACCGCCTCACCAGTCCCCGCGACGTGCCGCAGGTCGCGGGCTGCGCGCGTGGCGGCCGTCATCAGGAACGCGCCATCGGACTGGGTGGAAATGAAGCGCACGCCATCCCGGATGAATCGGGTCTGACGCGCAAGGTCGTTGTCGCCGCCGACACCGGCGTATTTGCCATGCGCCAACGCCACCTGTGTGATCCGCGCCACCGCGTCCATCGCCTGTGGATCGCCATACGCGCCAGGCTTGCCCATATCGGCCAGCATGTCGGTCAGTCCGACATGCAATACGTCGACGCCATCCACCGCGGCGATCGCGTCGATGTTGCGCAGTCCCTCCAGGCTCTCGATCATGCAGACCACCAGCGTGTTGGCGTTGAGCAACGGGATGGTCTCGCGCGACGGCAAGGGCCGATAGTTGAACATTGGGTAGCCAGTGGTCACCGAGCGTGCGCCGATTGGTGCAAACTTGCAGGCGCGCACGGCCCATCGCGCCTCCTCGGCGGTATTGACGTCGGGGAAGACGATGCCGGTCACGCCGTCATCCAGCATGACCGGCACATTCGGATCATGCACGCTGCGCACGCGCACTAGAGGCGCCACATCGCAGCCAAGCGCCGTCTGCGCGATGTGGCTGATGGTTTCCAAGGTGAAGATCGCGTGCTGGGTGTCGATGAACAGGAAATCGTGCCCGCTGGTGTGCGCGATACGGGCGATGTCACCCGATCGCGCCAGACGCACGATCATCCCCAGTGCGAGCTGATTGGCCTCCAGCCGACGGCGTACAGGATTGACGAAGTCCGATTCCATGGTGCCCAGCTTCAGCTCGCCGATGCAGCGGCGTGCGACAGTGCAGCTGGGGTCTCACCGCCGATCGTCCCGCGTGTCGCCACCATGGCAGTGACTGACCCCAGCACGGCCAGCACACCGCAGATGATAAACGGCAGCGTGAAGCTGCCGGTGCTGCTGACCAGATAGCCGGTCACGATCGGCGCCAGAATGCCGAAGCTGTTGCCGCCCAGGGTCAGGAACGCGAAAGCACGTCCCACATCATTATGCTCGCGCAGCAGGTCGTTGGTGAGCGCGAAATTCCACGACTGCGACGCGCCGCTGAAGGTCAGCCCAATTGTCAGCAGCACGATGACCATGGTGATCGAGCTGGCGAAGGGGATCAGCAACACCGTGGCGGTGGCAAGGTTGCCGAACGCCACCGCGTTGCGCCGCGCGCCGCTGTGCGGTGTGCTGCTGTCCAGCAGGCGGTCGCTCAGATAGCTGAATGCCACGCAGAAGATGATCGCCAATCCGTAGGGCAGGGCGGTGTAGACGCCGCTTTGCATGATGCTGAAACCGCGCGACATCTGCATGTAGCCCGGCAACCAGGTCAGGAAGAAATACGCCGTGTAGGTCATGCAGCCCTGGGTGAATGCTAGGCCCCACATGGTCGGCGACCTGAGCAAGCCACGATAGCCGACGGACGGTCCGATACCGGAACGTTCGACCGCGCGCTCGCTGATGATCCTGGCTCGCTCGTCGGCGCTCAGCCAGCTCGCTTCCTCCGGCCGATGAAAGACCAGCCACCAGATCGCCGCCCAGACGAGACCGATGCCGGCCGTGATGACGAAGGACAGGCGCCAGCCGAAATCGGTGACCAGCCAGGACACCAGCAAAGCCCCCACCAGGGGACCGGCGAGGGACCCGCTGATCCAGATGGCCGAGGCCAGGCCGCGCTCGGACCGTGGGGCCCATTCACGAATGACGCTGTTGGCGCCGGGGTTGACCGCGGATTCACCGACACCCAGGCCAAGCCGGCTTAGGAATAGGGTGGACAACGACGGCGCCAGGCCGCTGCACATCTGCGCAATCGACCACAGGATGATCGCGCCACCGATCGTGCGACGTGTGCCGAGCCAATCGGTGATCGCGCCCCACGGCAGCAGGCACAACACGTAGATCCACAGGAACGAGGAGAACAGATACCCCAGTGCGGTGGGATTGAGGTTCATTTCCTTGGCGATCGAGCTGCCGGCGACCGACATGTTGATGCGATCGAGCATGCTGATCATCAACAGAGTGAACAGCAGGGCATAGATGAATCCCCGTCTTGCGTTGGTCGGCATCGGTGTCCTCCTCCGCCCTCTGTCGGGGCGCTTGTGCAGCTGCCGAAAAAAGTCATATGAAATGATCGACCCTGCGTCAATCCAAGGGAGAAGGGCCTATGCTGGCAACATCCGGCGATGTGATTGCACAATCGGACGCGACCGGTGCTTCCGCTCCCCAGGAGCGGCAATACTCCTCGGTCACGCCACAGCTCGCCGCCAATCTGCCACGCGGGTTGCGGTCGGTGCTCTCCTTGGATGACCTGCCGGCGCGGGCGCGTAGGCGTCTGCCAGCGCGCATCTACGGATTTGTCGAAGGCGGCGTCGAGACCAATGCGGCGCGCGATGCGAACCGTGCGGCCTTTTCCGCCTGGTCGTTCCGTCCGCGGGTGCTGGTGAACACCGTCGCACGCAGCATGCGCATGGAGCTGCTTGGCCAGACCTATGCGGCGCCGTTCGGCATTGCACCGATGGGCGCGACCTCGCTCGTGGCCTTCGAATGCGAGCGTGTCCTGGCAGAGGCGGCCGGTGCGGCGAATATTCCGTTCATCCTGAGCGGCTCGTCATTGATGAAGCTGGAAGCCATCCTGAAGGCGAATCCGAACGCTTGGTTCCAGGCCTATATCCCCGGCGATCGCGCACGGATCGGTCCGCTGGCGGATCGGGTTACGCGTGCCGGTTATCGCACGCTGGTGGTCACGGTCGATGTGCCCGTGAGTGGCAATCGTGAGAACAATGCGCGCAATGGCTTCATGCTGCCGTTGCGGCCCGGCGTGAGCCTGGCCTGGGACGGCATCAGCCACCCGCGATGGCTGGTGGACAATCTGCTGCGCACGCTGCTGACGCGCGGCATGCCGCATTTCGAGAATGTTGATGCCGTGCGCGGTGCGCCGGTGATTTCCGCGCAAGCCGAACGCAGCTTCGGCCGCCGTGATGCACTGTGCTGGGATGACATCGCCTGGATCCGGGAGCGGTGGCAGGGCAAGCTGGTGTTGAAGGGCGTGCTGGCGTCAGAAGACGCCACGCGCGCCGTGCATACCGGCGTTGACGGCGTGATTGTCTCCAATCACGGTGGCCGGCAGCTCGATGGCGCCATGCCGTCGCTCGCCGCGCTGCCTGATGTGTGCCCGGCCAGCGGCGCGATGACGGTCACGCTGGACAGTGGCGTACGGCGCGGCACCGATGTGCTGAAGGCGATTGCGCTGGGAGCCGCGGGCGTATTCGTTGGTCGCCCGTTCCTGTACGCGGCGGCGATCGGCGGCCGGGAAGGGGTCGCGCATGCGATTTCGCTTCTGTCGCTGGAGATCGATCGCAATATGGCAATGTTGGGCTGCACATGTATCGACGAACTTGGCCCGTCACATCTTGTTCCGGCGTATCGTTCGGGTGCGGGTCCGGACTGATGTCTTACCCGATGGCAACCACGCAGCTCATCGCCGATCGGGAAGACGCACTGTATCAGGCGATGATTACCCTCGATTACGCGGCGCTGGATGATCTGCTGTCAGATGCTGTCAGCTACATCCACTCGACTGGCGCGGTGGAATCAAAAACCGCATATCTGGCTGGTCTTCGTGACGGGATGTACGAGTATGGCGCCATCGCGCGCATCAGCGGCAAGACGATGCTGTATCCATCTGTGGCGGTCACCACTGGCGTGATCGAGATGTGTGTAGGCGCCACAGGATTGGCGAAAAACGTGATTCAACTGCAGCATGTGCTGATCTGGCGGGAGGAAGCAACAGTCTGGCGTCTGCTATTGCGTCAGGCAACAAGAGTGCCCGCGACCCCAACGAGGGAGCCATCCGGATCGGCTCCATAGACGCGATTTAAAGGCGAACGGCAAATCTGAACCGGATCTCGCCATCCGTGCGCCGAGATCAGAGTGGAGTGTGCGTGCGCCGTTACCACACAATGCGCAGGGTGGCGTTCTTGTCGGCATCACCGCCTTCCGCGGGGGCTGGATTGATCAACTCCATGTCTCTCCGTACGCGTAAGTTCGAGGCATAGGCGCGGCCTCTATTGGAGGTCGCGAGATCTGGTGGAACAGATGTGTCACTCCGGACATTTCAGCGCAATGCGGCCGCGTGTAGGTTCCATGAACGCCAGGGCTTCGTCGTCATGAAACGGGCAGACGGCTCCAGGAACGAAGAGTGCGAGCCGGACGCGCTCCACCGCTGAGCGCCCCCAGAGTTGGCGTTACGATAGCGCCCGTTCTCTATATGTAACGGTCGTGTTTGCAAAAGGCACAATTCTCTTTCGAAGTCCGGATTGACGCCGATCCGCTGGCGCAGTGGGGGGCGCGGCGCATGAGCGCCCCGGCTTGCCTCAGGCATGCAGCCCCGGCGCCTCATGCCCGGTCCGCGCGACGTATTCCGTGTAGCCGCCGGCAAACTGGTGAATCCCCTCCGGCGTCAGCTCCAGCACCCGATTGGACAGCGCGGCCAGGAAATGCCGGTCGTGCGAAACGAACAGCATGGTGCCCTCGTACTCCGCCAATGCGCCGATCAGCATCTCCTTTGTCGCGATATCGAGGTGGTTGGTCGGTTCGTCCAGCACCAGGAAATTCGGCGGATCGTACAGCATCAACGCCATCACCAGCCGCGCCTTCTCGCCCCCTGACAGCACGCGGCAGCGCTTCTCGATCTCGTCGCCGGAGAAGCCGAAGGCGCCCGCCAGGGTGCGCAAGGACCCTTGGCCCGCCAGCGGGAAGGCATCCGCCAACGTTTCGAATACGGTGTGTTCGCCGTCGAGCAGATCCATTGCGTGCTGGGCGAAATAGCCCAGCTTCACGCTGCCCCCGAGCGTCACGGAGCCCGCGTCCGGTACCGTCGTGCCGGTCACCAGCTTCAGCAGGGTGGATTTCCCGGCGCCGTTCACGCCGAGCACGCAGCAGCGCTCCCGCCGTCGCACCAACAGGTCCAGCCCCTGGTAGATCACCCGGCTGCCATAGCGCTTGTGCACGCCCCGCAGGTTGGCCACAGCGTCGCCGGAACGCGGCGCCGGAGGGAAATCGAAGGCAACGGACTGGCGCCGCTTCGGCGGTTCAACGCGGTCGATCTTCTCCAGCTTCTTCACCCGGCTTTGCACCTGCGCGGCGTGCGAGGCGCGTGCCTTGAAGCGTTCAATGAAGCTGATTTCCTTTGCCAGCATCGCCTGCTGCCGCTCGAACTGCGCCTGTTGCTGCTTCTCGTTCAGCGCGCGCTGCTGCTCGTAGAATTCGTAGTCGCCGGAGAAGGTCGTCAGGGTGCCGCCATCGATCTCGATCACCTTGTTGATGACGCGATCCATGAATTCGCGGTCGTGCGAGGTCATCAGCAGGGCGCCGTCATGGCCGGCCAGGAACTGCTCCAGCCAGATCAGGCTTTCGAGGTCGAGGTGGTTGCTCGGTTCGTCCAGCAGCATAACGTCGGGGCGCATCAGGAGAATGCGGCCGAGCGCCACCCGCATCTTCCAGCCGCCGGACAGCGCGCCGACATCGCCCTCCATCATCTCCTGGCTGAAACCCAGGCCGTCCAGCACCTCGCGTGCCTTGCCGTCCAGCGCATACCCGCCGAGTTCCTCGAAGCGGGCCTGTGCTTCGCCAAAGCGTTCTATGATCCTATCGAGCTGATCCGCCTGATCGGGATCCGCCATGGCGTGTTCCAGCTCAGCCAGCTCGGCTGCCAGCCCGCTCACCGGCCCGGCCCCTGTCATCACCTCGGCCACCGCGCTGCGGCCCGCCATCTCCCCCGCGTCCTGGCTGAAGAAGCCGATGCTGACGCCGCGGTCGATCAGGACCTGGCCTTCATCGGGTTCCTCCTGGCCGGTGATCATGCGGAAGAGCGTGGTCTTGCCGGCGCCGTTGGGGCCGACCAGGCCGATCTTCTCGCCCTTCTGCAGCGCCGCCGAGGCCTCGACGAAGATCAGACGCTTGCCGTTCTGCTTGCTGATGTTGTCCAGGCGGATCATGGGTCCTCGGTGGCCGGGTCGGTTGCGGCGCGCTTATAGCAACTAGCTCGGGTCGCGAAACGGGGCCGGTGGCAAAATTGCGATGGACGGCCGATCTGGTGGCTGACCCTCCAACGCGGATCGGCAGCTCTCGGACGCACCGCGCCCATGGCGGTCACTTAGCGGCGTATGGCGGCTCCTCCGAGGCGGACGTTCGGTCCGCAGGACGACGCAAGGTGCTTGCCAACCAGTTGGCCACCGTACGCAAGCACGGCGGGCACATGCATGGGTCTCCGTTCATCACTCGCATGTCAGCTCAGATTAAAGTTTGAAGGCGCGGCGTTGCGAATTCGGATTAGATGGCCCGGTCGCCAACGGCTCCCATCGAACGACGCGGCCGCTGCTTCAGCCGACCGATCAACACATAAATGACCGGTGTCGTATACAAAGTCAGCATTTGCGATAGGAGCAAGCCACCGACGATGGCGATGCCCAGGGGCTGACGCAGCTCATGCCCGGCACCGGTTCCCATCGCGAGCGGCAGCGCGCTCAGCACCGCCACCAGCATCGTCATCGTGATCGGGCGCACCCGCAGCAGGGCTGCCCGCCGGACCGCGTGCATCGGCGACAGGCCGTCGATACGCTCGGCCTCCAGCGCGAAATCGACCACCAGGATGGCATTTTTCATCACCATGCCGACCACCAGGATGCAGGCGATTGCGGTCATGATGGTGAACTCGGTGTGCGTCAGCCACAGTGCAAGCAGCGCACCGAACGAGGTAGCGGGTAGCGTCGAAAGAATCGTCAGCGGGTGCGCATAACTTTCATACAGCACGCCTAACACGATGTACACCGCGCACACAGCGCCAAGGAACAGCAGCAACTGCCGCGTCCCCGACGCGCTCGCCTCGCCGGCCTCGCCGGTGAACTCCGTTTTCACCTCGTCGGGGAGGTCCAGCGCCGCCTGCGCCGCGCGGATCGCCGCGATCGCCTGGCCGATCGAGACGCCGGGGCTGGTGTCGAACGACAAGGTCATGGTGGGAAACTGTTGCGCATGGCGTACCCACATCGGAGTGTGCGCGCGCCAGGACCGCGTCAGTTGCGCCAGCGGCACCTCCGCGCCATTGCTGCCCGGGACATACAGGCTGGCGAAACTCGACGGATCGCTTTGGTATTTCGGATCGACCTCCATCACCACGCGCGAATAGCTCAGCGGCAGATAGATCAGCCCGATCTGGCGTTGGCCAAACGCATCGTAGAGTGTGTTGTCCACCGCCTGCGGCGTGATGCCGAAGCGCCCCGCCTGCACGCGGTCGACCGTCAGGCCGGCCTGCAATCCGGCGCGTGTGTCGATGTTCGTGATGACATCCATCAGTTCCGGGAGATGGATCATGCGCTGACGCATCGCCTCCCCGGCCTTCACCACCGCGTCGACATCGGTGCCGGTCAGACGATACTGGTAGCGTGCCGATGTGCTGCCAAGCCCGATATTCAGATCCTGCACCGGCAGTAGGAAGACGCGGATGCCGGCGATCTTGCGCAATTCGTTGCGTAGACGGTTGATCACCGTCTCGATCGGAGCACCCCGCACCTCCAGCGGCTTGAGTCCGACCCACAGGCTGCCGGTGCTCATGACGCCGCCGCCCATGTAGGAACCCAGCGCATCGACGGCCGGGTCAGCCAGCACCAGATCATTTACGCGCTGTTGCAGCTTCTCCATTTCAACGAAGGAAACACTGGGATTGGCGATGGCGATGATGTGCATCACACCGGTGTCCTGCGTCGGCATGAACCCCTTCGGCAACGCCGCATACAGACCGTAGGTGCCGCCGGCGACCAGCAGCGCCGCCACAAGGCAAACCCTGGTGTGCCGCAAGCACCAATCCAGGCTGCGCGTGTAGGCCGCCATGAGCAGGCCGGACAGCCGCCCCAGGCAGTCTAGAGTAGCGGGCCGCGCCTGGTGCGTTAACAGACGCGTGCACATCATCGGCGTCAATGTCAGCGAGATCACGGCGGACAGCGTGATCGCGGCAACCAACGTCAGGCCGAATTCCCGGAAATAGCGGCCGACGATATCGGCCATGAACAGCACCGGGATCATCGCCGCGATCAGTGCCGCGGTGATCGAAACGATCGTCGCCCCCATTTGCCCCAGGGCCCCCAGCGTGGCGGCAACGGCGGTGGCACCGTGCTCCATGCGGCGGATGACGTTCTCGATCACGATCACCGCGTCGTCCACCACGAAGCCGACGGCGATGGTCAGCGCCATCAGCGACAGGTTATCCAGACTGTAGCCGAGCGACGCCATCGCCGCGAGCGTACCGGCCAGTGCGACGGGAATTGTCACGGCCGGAATCACCGTCGCCCAGAACCGACGCATGAACAGCGCGATCACCAACACGACCAGCACGATCGCAATGCCGATGGTGCGCTCCACGTCGACGATCGAGGCGCGGATCAACGTGGTGCGGTCGAATACGACGTGCACCTTGATCGAGGGTGGCATGAAATGCTCGAGCATTGGCAGCGTCGCCAGTATCTGATCTACAGTAGCAACGATATTCGCGTCGGGTTGGCGGAACACCAGCACCGTCACGGCCGGCTTGCGATTGAACCAGCCCGCCTGCAAATCGTTCAGCACGCTGTCGCTCACCTGGGCGATATCGCCCAGCAGGACCGGCGCACCGTTCTTGTAGCTCACCACGACGCGGCGAAAATCCTCGGCGTGGAACAACTGGTCGTTGGCAGCGAGGCCGAAGCTCTGCTCCCCCTGGTCGATACGGCCTTTCGGCATCTCCCGCGTGGTGGAGTAGATCGCCGCTCGCACCGCCTCCAGCGACACCCCGAGGCCGGCGAGACGGCGCGGATCGACACGCACGCGCACCGCCGCGCGCTCGGCCCCGTTGATCACCACGCGCGACACGCCGGCGATCTGCGACAGTTTCTGCGATACCACGCTGTCGGCGAAGTCGTAGACGTCGCCTGGCGGCAGAATGTCGGAGGTCAGCGCCAGCACGATGATCGCCACGCCACCGGGATCGGCCTTGTAGTAGGTCGGCGGTTGCGGCAGGTCCTGGGGCAGGTTCGGCATCGCGGCGTTGATCGCCGCCTGCACCGCGCCGGCGGCGCCGTCGATGGTCTTGTCCAAGGTGAACTGGATGTCGATCTCCTCGCCGTTGGCCATGCTGATCGAACCCATCTCGGCGATACCTGGAATGATGCCGAGCTGGCGTTCCAGCGGCGAACCGACAGAGACCGCCATCGTCTCCGGACTCGCACCCGGTAGATTGGCGTAGACGCTGATGGTGGGCCGATCGACGCTCGGCAGCGCGGCGATCGGCAAATCGAGGTAGGCCAATATGCCAAGCAGCAGCACGCCCAGCATCAGCAGTGTTGTCGCCACCGGGCGGCTGATGCACAGCCGGCTGATCATCACGCGACAGGGGCCGGCTGCCGCAACCGGCGGCCCACCCCATGCTGCAAGCGGCTGAACGCAAGGTAGATGACCGGTGTGGTGTAGAGCGTCAGCACCTGCGACACCAGCAGTCCGCCAACGATGGCGATGCCAAGCGGCTGGCGTAGCTCCGACCCGGTGCCGTGCCCGACTGCTAACGGCAGCGCGCCGAGCAGTGCCGCCATGGTGGTCATCATGATCGGTCGGAAGCGCAGGATGCACGCCTGATGGATCGCGCGCTCGGGGGACATGCCGGACACTCGTTCCGCATCCAGCGCGAAATCGACCATCATGATGGCGTTCTTCTTGACGATGCCGATCAGCAGGATGATGCCAATCAAGGAGATGACATCGAGATCGCGCCCGAACAGCATCAACGCGAGCAGCGCGCCGATCCCGGCTGAGGGCAACGTGGACAGGATCGTGATCGGGTGAATGAAGCTCTCGTACAGCACGCCGAGCACGATGTAGACTGTTACGATGGCGGCTAGGATCAGCATCGGCTCGCTGGTCAGAGAATCAGAAAAAGCGGCGGCGCTGCCGATGACATTGGTGGTGACGCTGTTTGGCATGCCGACGGCCGTTTCGGCCGCGTGCAATGCGGCCACTGCCGCGCCGAGCGACACGCCGGGGGCGAGGTTGAACGACAGTGTGGTGGAAGGGAACAGACCTTGGTGGGTGACCAGTAGCGGTGCATTACCGCGTTCCATCCGCGCGAAAGCTGATAGCGGTACTGGCGCGGCGGCCTGGTGGAAGCCCGCGCCGATGCCGGCCGACAGATCATTGCCGGTGGAACTCTGTGCGACGGAGGCCGTGACGTAAAGCTTGTCCAGCACGCCGGGATCACGGCGGAAGGCCGGATCGACTTGCATCACCACATGGTATTGCTCGGCCGCGGCATAGACGGTCGCGATCTGGCGCTGGCCAAACGCATCGTAGAGCGTCTGGTCGATCGCTGAGAGCGTGACGCCAAACCGCGCGGCGGCTTGGCGATCGATGGTCAACACAAGCTGTTGGCCGTCGGCCTGTTCGTCGGTCGTAACATCCGCAAGCGCCGGCCGCGCGCGAAGCTCGGCCAGCAGCCGCGTACTCCACAGATGCAGCTCCGTCGGATCGAGGTCCTGCAGCACATATTGGTATTGCGTGCGCGAGGTGCGCGTCTCGATCTGAATGTCCTGGGCCGGCTGCAAATGCAGTGCGATCCCATGCACGTGCGCCGTCGCGCGTTGCAGTCGCGCAATCACGGCGGCGAGCTTGTCGCCAGATGCACGGCGATCCGGCGCGCCGATGTTGATGTAAAGCCGGCCACTGTTCAGCGTCGGATTGACCGAGCCGGCCCCGACGAAGCTGTCCACCGACACCACCGCCGGATCGCGCGCGACGATCTCCGCCACCGCGAGCTGGCGCGCCTGCATCGCCGGGAAGGAGATGTCCTGCGCAGCATCGGTGATGCCGACCAGCAGGCCGGTGTCCTGTTCTGGCAGGAAGCCTTTGCTCACCATACCGTAGAGCATCACCGTCGCCACCAGCGTCAGCACGCTGAACACCAGCGTCGCAGGCGGGTGGCGCAGCACCCAGTCCAGACCAGTCTCGTAACCATGCAGCAGCCGGTCAAAGCCGCGCTCGGTCCAGCGGAACAAAGCGCCCGGCGGCGCTTCGTCGGCCTCGGCGTGTAGCAGCTTCGCGCACATCATCGGCGTCAGGGTCAACGAAACGACGCCGGAGATAATCACTGCCAGCGACAAGGTAATAGCGAATTCGCGGAACAGGCGACCAACCACGCCCCCCATCAGCAACAACGGAATGAACACCGCGATCAATGAAATCGTCAGCGAGACGATGGTGAAGCCGATTTGTCTTGCACCCTTCAGCGCGGCCTGCACCGGCGTATCCCCGGCTTCGATGTAGCGCACGATATTTTCGATCATCACGATCGCATCGTCCACCACGAATCCAGCCGCCACGGTCAGCGCCATCAGCGACAGGTTGTCGAGGCTGAACCCCAGCAGCGCCATCCCGCCGAAGGTGGCAATCAGGGAAACCGGCAGCGTGACGCTCGGAATAACAGTGGCCCATACCTTGCGCAGAAACACGAAGATGACCATCACCACCAGCACGACCGCCAGCACCAGGGTGAACTGCACATCGGCGATCGCGGCGCGGATGGTGGTGGTACGATCGGTCACCACATCGATCTTCAGGGCCGGCGGCAGCGACGATTGCAGCTTGGGCAACAGTGCCTTGATGCGGTCTACGACATCGATGATGTTCGCCCCCGGCTGGCGCTGGATATCCAGGATGATCGCCGCCTTGCCGTGGTCGCCGGCGCCGGTGGCGTACCAGCCCGCCAGTTCCGCATTCTCCACGCCGTCCACCGCGGTGCCCACATCACGTAGCAGCACCGGTGCGTTGTTGCGGTACGCGATCACCGCGTTCAGGTAGGCGTCGGCCACGAATAGCTGGTCATTGGAGCCGATCTGAAACGCCTGTCGCTCACCGTTCAGGCTGCCCTTCGGCAAGTCGGACGTCGTTGCCGCAACCGCGTTGCGCACGTCCTCCATCGATAGACCAAGCCCCGCCAGCCTGGCCGGATTGATCTCCAATCGCACCGCGCGGCGCTGGCCACCTTCCGTTGTGACTGCCCCGACGCCGTCGACTTGCGACAACTTCTGTAGCAGCACTGTCTCGGCGTAGTCGTCGACCACATGCAGCGGCAGCGTGTCCGACGTCAGCGCCAGGATCAGCACCGGGGCGTCGGCAGGGTTCACCTCGCGATAGGTCGGCGGCATCGGCAGTTGCGTGGTCGGAACCCAGTCCGCGGCGGCGTTGATCTGCGCCTGCACGTCCTGCGCCGCTGCGTCGATGCGACGCGACAGGTTGAACTGCAACGTGATCTGGCTGGTGCCGTCCGAACTGGTGGAACTCATGGACGTGAGGCCGGCAATCTGGCCAAAATAATGTTCGAGCGGTGCCGTCACTGATGTTGCCATCACGTCGGGCGACGCGCCGGGATAGCCCGTCACCACCTGGATGGTTGGGAAATCGACTTCCGGCAGCGCCGCGACCGGCAACAACTGGTAACCGATCAGCCCGAGCAGCAGCACCGCAACGATCAGCAGCGTGGTTGCGATCGGCCGCAGAATGAACGGTCGCGAAAGGTTCACGCCTGGCTCAGTCGGAAGATGCCGAACGCGCCGGCGGCCGATGCGTGATCTCCACCTTGCTGCCCTCGTCCAGCCGGTACTGACCGTCCACCACGACCTCGGTGCCTTTGGCGAGGCCCTTCTCGATCAGCGTGCGATCCGCGAACGTCTGGCCCACGGTCACGCAACGCGTTACCGCTGTCTGGTCCGCGCGCACGATCCACGCGAAGTCACAGCGCGGGCCATGGCGCACCGCCACCGACGGCACGGTCACGGCACCCTGGTGTGTGTCCACGATCAGGCGCCCGTTGACGAAGTTACCTGGCCAAAGCTTCAGGGCCTCATTGGGAAAATTGGCCTTCAGCTTGATTGTGCCAGTGGTCTGGTCGACCATGTTGTCCACCACATCCGTCGTGCCGCGGTCCAGCTCCGTGGTGTTATCCTGCGCCAGAGCGATCACCGGCACGTGCGCAATTCCCAAGTCGAGTCCGCCGCGCTCGGCCGCCGCGGCAGACACCGTAAAGATCACCGATATCGGCTGCAGCTGCGTGACGACGACAATTGTGGTGCCTTGCGCGGCACGCACGAAGTTGCCGACGTCGACCTGCCTGATGCCGACACGCCCATCGATTGGCGAGGTCATCGACGTGAAGCCGAGTTGCGTCTGCGCATACGCGATCTGCGCCTCGTCGTTCGCGACCGCGCCCTCGTACCGGCCGACCTGCGCCTGCTCCTGGTCCACCTGCTGCTGCGTCGCGTAGTCCTTCTTCACCAGCTCGGCGTAACGTACCAGATCAAGCCGTGCGCCTTGCAGCAGCGCCAGGTCGCGCATGCGGGCGGCGATCTGCTGCTGCAGCTGCGCCTGATACGGCCGCGGATCGATAATCGCCAGCTTGTCACCGGCCTTCACATCCTGCCCCTCGCGGAACAGGATCCGGCTGATCTGCCCGTCCACCTGGGTCTGCACGTTGACGGTGTTGTAGGCCTGCACCGTGCCAATGCCGGACAGGTAGATCGGCACGTCCTCAATACGCGCGGCGGCGACCACGAGAGGGACCCCAGCTGGCGGCGTGGGCACGATGGCGGCTGTCGGGGTGGCTGGATGCCAGACACGCGTTACCTGCTTCAGGGACAGCGCCTGGAAATACACCAGACCGCCTACAACCAGGGCGACGACGCCGGTCATGACCAGAACCACACGCAGTGCCACTTTCGACCTCATCAGCGAGTGACTTGAAGGGGGGCGCGCCGTCCGCTACGCTGTGTAGCATTACCGCTGATAGCAGGGCAATGACAGAAAATCCGACGGACCTTGGCGACCTCGAACGGGATGTGATGCAGTTGGTGTGGACCGGCGGTCCGCTGACATCGGAAGCGGTACGCGAGCGGCTATCACGACCGCTGAAGGAGTCGACGGTGCGCACCGTGCTGCGACGATTGGAGGATAAGGGCTTCGTCACCCATTCGGTGCAGGGTCGGACCTATGTGTTCCAGGCGGCCGAAGCACGCCGCGAAGTTGCGGCGCGCGCGGTTCGACGGATTGCCGACTGGCTGTGCAACGGATCGGTTGAGGAAGTGCTTATCGGTATGGTCGATACCGACGTGCTGGATTCGGCCCAACTGCAACGATTTGCCGACAAGATCGCCAAGGCGAAGCAACGGAGGACGTGATGCTGGAGATGCTGGTTGGAGCGGCGCTGCGCTCTCTCTTGCTGGCAGCCGTGGTCGGTCTTGGTCTTACGGCTTGCCGCACGCGCAACCCGCATGTCCGACTGATGGCGTGGACGGTGGTGCTTGTCGTATCGCTGCTCATGCCGGCCATAACCAGACTTGCGGCCTCGACACTTCCCGACATCGCAATTCCCGTGCTGCGTATGACGCCGATGGTGTCCTTTGTGGCCGATGGGTCGGTGGAGGTCGCGCCGCCGTCTCCATACGCCGCATCAGCGGATACGAACGCCCCTGCAAATCAGTATGCATCCACACCGTTGACGGCGGCACGCGACGGGCACCGGCTCGTGCTGCTGCTCTACGTCGCGATATCCGCCACATTGATCGTGCGGCTGATCGCGGGGCTCGCGTTGTCGTGGAGGATCACGCGGTCAGCAACCCCGGTCCGCGAACGCTGGACCGACGGACACGACGTACGAGCCAGCCCGCGTGTCACGGCACCCGCGACGTTCGGATCTGTCATTCTGTTGCCAAATGACTATGTGACCTGGTCGTCGACCAAGCGGTCAGCCGTCCTGGCGCACGAAGGCGCGCATGTCGTACGGTACGATTCAATCGTCCAGATCACTGCCAACGTCAACCGCGCGATCTTCTGGTTCAATCCGCTGAGCTGGTGGCTGCAACGCCACCTCTCGGTGCTGGCCGAGGCGGCCAGCGACGATGCGGCCATCGTCGGTCTGGACGATCGGATCGGCTACGCGGAAATCCTGCTGGACGTATCAAGCAAGGGGCAGCGCCTGCCGGGTGCCATGGCCATGGCGCGTCCGGTGACGGTGGCTACTCGCATCGAGCGGATATTGAGCGAAACCACGGCGAGCATGGGTATCAGCCGTCGCAGCCGCCTGCTGCTGATGGCCAGCATTCTGCCGCTGGCCATAGCCGTCGCGGAGCCACTATCGACAACGACGACCGTCTCGACCGGTGACGAGGTGGGGCTCGGGGATACCCGGGCACCGCATCAGCGGATCGTCATAGATCCCAAGCTGCTGGAAGCCGACGAGGGTTTCTACGAGGACATGGCATCTGGATCGGTCATGATCGTCACGCGCGACGGCGACCACCTGCTGACCGGCCGCATCGGGATGCCGCGAGTCGCGGCGTATCCGTATACGGAGCACGATTTCTTCCTGACCGTAGCGGCGGAGCAGAACACCTTCGTTGCTGACCAATCGGGCAAGATCGATCGCGTCATCCACTGCAAGAATGGTCTTGCAACGCCTCTGGAGCGCATCACCCCGGCTCGCGCTGGCGAGCTGAAGGCGGACTATGAACGGCACATTGCCGAAGAGCTGAAGCCGCACGTGCCGGTACCGATCGACGTCGGCATGCTTGACCGGGATGTCGGATATTATGCACTGACACCAACCTATATCTTTGCGGTCACCCGCGACGGCGACCAGCTTTATGTGCAGGGAACCGGCCGCAAGACGTTTCCCGTCTTTCCCTACAACGACCACGAATTCTTCTACACGGTGGCGGCTGCCCAGCTAACGTTCCTGCCGACGGCAGACGGTCCAGCAACCGCATTGATCCTGCATCAGGATGGCAGAGATCGTCGGGCGGAACGCGTCAGCGCGGACGTCGCGCAGCAGTTGCAGCAGCGCCTTGATGATGAACGCCAGCCACACATGCCGACGCCGATCGCCACGCGCCTGCTCGATGACTATGCGGGCCGATATGCCGACCCCGCCATCACGATGGTCGTTCGGCGGGAGCGTGATCATCTGTCTGCGCAGGTGGCAGGCTACAGCGAGTACGCGATCTACGCGTACACGGAACATGATTTCTACGCCACCACACTCCCAGCCCAAATCAGCTTCGTGAAGGACGCAGCGGGCAAGGTGAAGGGCTTGATACGGCATGAACACGGCGAGGATCACACACTGACCCGCGTTGACTAGAGGGGGGCAGTTCCGGCAATCCGCGCTTGACCCGTCGCGTTCACACCGCCTGCTCGGCAAATCGCTTGATCAACCAACGCGCGGCTGGGCCCGGCGGATCATGCGTTCGATACAAAGCATGCAACGGATACCTTCCAGTGCCGACATCCGGGAGCTCAAGTCTGATGAGCCTCCCGGAAGCGAGGTCGTCGTGCACGCTAGGCTCCGGCATGTTGCCCCAACCTATCCCCGCCAAAAGCAAGGCGTGCTTGGCGCCGAGGTCGGCCAGTCGCCACGCCTCGGCGGCGAAGATGCCAGCATCATCTCCTTCGTCGAAGTGCGACCGCACAGTTAATATGAGCTGGCGGTAGCGGCGCGCATCTCCGGGCTTGGCAACTCTCGTTTGTGCCAGTGGGTGATCAGGTGCGGCGACGGGAATAATCTCGACATCGCCCAGGCTGATCATCTCAAGCCCGGTCTCGACGGTACGCAGGCCGCCACCGAAGCCCACCGCGGCGACGCCACGCTGCACCAGTTGTGGGACAGCGGCTAATGCTTCCATGTAGAGGCGCAATTTCACAGTGGGAAACGCTGTCTCGAATGCCTGCACCGCATCCACCAGGCGTGCCGGTGGGAACATCACATCCACGACCGTGGTGACCTCGGCCTCCAGCCCGTCCAGCAGGCCTTTTACACTTGCGCGGAGATCATCGACGCTGGTCGAGACCACGTGCGCCTTTGCGAGCACCGCTTGGCCCGCATCCGTCAAAACGGGCCGCCTTGTCCGCTCTCGATCGAACAGTTTCATCCCAAGCTGCTGTTCCAGATTGGCAATGGTGTAGCTGACAGCCGAGGTCGCGCGGTTGAGCCTCCGCGCCGCGCCGGCAAAGCTTCCTGTTTCCACCACAATCAGGAAAACCCTGATCTGGTCCAAGCTGGGCGTACCGACAGCGGGCACGTGTCAATTCTCCTGAACAGTACGTCCAAGATTAGGCTGGTTTCGTTGAACGAAGAAGCCTCGACAAGCGCGCGTCGATCAATCGTTCAATATGATTGAATATAACATCCGGCATTATGTGAGTTTTGCCGGATATCTTCGGCGCTTAACTGGGCGGCGAGGGAAGCGACGCGGCTGCGACGCTCCCGCTCGGATCAACTGGTCCCGGGGTGGTCATCCTCCCGGTGGCCGCAGCTAAAGGACCTGATCAATGACCAACACCGCGAACCAAACGGCCGCCATTGGCCGCGTTCTCATTGCCGTCCTGTTCTTGATGAGCGGCATCGGCAAGATCGCAGCTCCGGCTGCCACCCAGGGATTTATCGCCTCGGCGGGCCTGCCAGCGCCGCTGCTCGCCTATATCGGCTCCACACTCATCGAGGTCGGCGGCAGTCTTCTCCTCATCCTGGGCTACCGCGTACGCGCGGTTGCCGCCGGGATGGCGGTCTTCACGATGATCACCGCCTTCGTGTTCCATACCAACTTCGCTAACCCGGACATGATGGTCCACTTCTTCAAGAACGTGGCCATCACGGGCGGGCTGTTGCAGGTCGTTGCTTACGGTGCCGGCGCCTTCAGCCTCGATGCGCGCCGTGCGCCTCGCGAGACCGTGGCCTCGAGCAAACAGCCTCAGCCGCTGTCCGCGTAAGCCAACCAGGACCCGTCGGGTGATGTCGCTTTTGGCATCACCCGGCAGCGTTCCGCCCAAATCTCACTTTCGGAGACCACCGATGTCCGCCACCGCACTGCTGCAACGCTCCGCGCGACCAATCACGCACAAGACCCGCGGCCAAACCCACGGCATGGTAACCCGGCTGATGAGCCCCGGCGATCTCGGCCAACGCCTCAAGCCATTTGTATTTCTTGATCTCTTCGACAATGGCGGCAGGCCGTTCACCGGCTTCAGCCTTCACCCTCACTCGGGCATCGCCACGCTGACCTATATGGCGCAGGGCAACGTGAGCTACGAAGACACCAACGGCGCGACCGGTCTGCTGCCCGAGGGTGGCGTCGAGTGGATGCGCGCCGGCAAGGGCGTTTGGCACGGTGGCGGCGCCGGTGAGCCCGGCCGCGCATGGGGGTTTCAGCTCTGGATCGCGCTGCCGCCGCACCTGGAACTCGGCCCGTCGGTCAGCACGTACCAGGCACCTGCGGACATCCCCGCGATAGGCCCGGCGCGAGTGCTCCTTGGCAGCTATGCCGGCGTCGCTAACGCTATTGAGGCACCGGCGCCCATTACCTATCTCGCCGTGAATCTGCGCGCCGGCGAGCGTTGGGTTTATGACCAACCGGCCGACCACCGGGTGCTTTGGGCCGGCGTCGGACGCGGCTCGGTGGCGGCACCCGGCCTGATCGAAGCCGGCGAGCTGGCGGTCTTCGCGCCGGGCTCGGATCCGGTGGAGTTCAACGCCCTCGAAGATGCCCACCTGGTACTCGGCTCCGCTGTACCGCACAACCATCTGCTCGTCCTGGGCCATTACTCGGTCCACACCTCACCCGCCGCACTCCTGGCTGGCGAAGCCCACATTCGCGAGATCCAGGCCGGCCTTTGGCGCGACGGTCGCCTTTGACCGTCAGGACGGAGAGCCCGTCGTGAAGACCGTCACCGCCAATGGCGCTCATATCCCCGCGGTGGGATTTGGGACCTGCGGCACGTCGCGTGAGGATATGCTGCGGACCCTTCCCGCGGCGCTGGGCGCCGGCTTCCGCCACGTCGACACGGCGCAGATCTATCGAAATGAAGCGGCGGTCGGTGCGTGCGTTCAGGCGTCAGGCCTTGATGGCGCGGATGTCTTTTTTATCACCAAGGTCTGGGTGGCCAACTACGCCAAGGAGACTTTCACGGCTTCAGTCGATGACAGTCTTCGCAAGCTGCGCACCGACTACATCGACCTGCTGCTGCACTGGCCGTCGTATCCGACGGTTCCCCTTGGCGAGCAGATCGCAAGCCTCAACGCCGCGATGAAGGCCGGCAAGGTCCGCCACATCGGCGTCAGCAACTTCACCCGTCAGCTGCTCGCGGAGGCCGTCCGGCTCTCCGAAGCGCCCATCGTGGCCAATCAGTTCGAGTATCATCCCTACCTCGACCAGCGGCCGCTGATCGAGGAATGCCGCCGTCTGGACGTCTCGGTGATGGCCTACTGCCGTATGGCCGTCGACCGGGTGTTCGATGATCCCGTGCTGCTCGGCATTGCGGGCCGGCGCGCAAAAGCGGTGGCGCAGGTCGTCGTGCGCGGGCTGATCCAGCAGGATGGCGGGTCGCGCTGTCGCGCACGACAAATCCCGCGCGGATTGCCGCGAACCTCGACCTGTTCGGACTCGCACTCAGCCCTGAGGAACTGCAGGCGATCAGCCACGTAGCGACGAGCGACAGCCGGATCGTCAGCCCGGCCGGCCTGTCTCCGACGTGGGATCCGACTCCGGCGCTTGCCGCTTGGTCCCGTCCCACATCGCCCAAACAGAAGAGGAGGATTCGTCGTGTGAGGCAGGCTTGCTGGAAAAATCTGTATCGTCACTGGTACGGGCCGGACCGTGGGGCGCGAAGCGGCCCTAACGTTTGCTCGAGAGGGAGGCCTCGTCGTTGGGTGCGGTCTCTGTGCCGACGATGCTGCGGAGACCGTTCAACTGGTGCGCGACGCGGGCGGCACAATGGTGTCCATGCACCCGTGCGATTTGACCCAATCCGCCAACTGCAAGGCGCTTGTCGATCGCGCGGTGGAGACCTTCGGGCGGATCGACGTGCTCTTCAACAACGCCGCCACGACCTATTTCAATTGGATTGAAGACATCACCGACGACGAGTGGGATCGCAATCGCCGGGAAGAGGTCGACCTGGTTTTCTATCTAACCCGTGCGGCGTGGCCGTATCTGGAGGCCAGCCACGGTGTGGTCGTGAACTCTGCCTCGCTCAACGCCCCGATGAGTTTCAAGAACCACCCGTCTCTCGCCCATACCACGGCCAAAGCCGGGATCATCGGCATGACCGGCCAGCTGGCGATGGAGGGACGCGCGCACGGGATCCGCGCCACCTCGATCTCCCCTGGCATGATCGAAACCAATCAGACGCGCGAGCAAATGAAGGATCCCGAGTGGTCCGGTTATATGCTTGGAAAAACCCTGCTCGGCCGTCTCGGACGGCCCGAGGAAGTGGCGAAGGTCGCCCTTTTCCTTGCGTCAGACGACAGCTCCCACGTTACCGGCGCCGACATTGTCGTCGATAGCGGAATGAAGGTCTGGTGATCGTATCGATGGACGTCAATGCCATTGTTCGAAGCACGATGGGTTTCGTCATCTCGCCAGGCTTACCAACGCCTTCTCGTGCGATTAGCAAGGACAACGACGATGTTGAATATCGAATTGCCAACAACATTCGCTCTCGCAAAGCGCATCGTGAATCGCCTCGGCTATGGGGCCATGCAGCTTTCGGGCCCTGGTGTGTTTGGCCCCCCGAAAGACCATGCCAATGCGGTGGCGGTCCTGCGGGAAGCGGTCGAGCGCGGCGTTAATCACATCGACACCAGCGACTTCTACGGCCCGCACGTCACCAACCAGATCATCCGCGAGGCGCTGCGTCCCTATCCCGAAGGCCTGCTGATCGTCACCAAAGTGGGAGCGAAGCGGGGCTCCCTTGGATCGGTCCATCCTGCCATGTCGCGCGAGGACATCACCCAGGCCGTTCACGACAACCTCCGCAATCTTGGCGTCGAGGTGCTTGATGTGGTGAACATGCGCAGCATGCTCCGCAACGATGGACCGGCAGACGGCTCGCTTGAGGCTCCCTTGACCGTACTCGCCGATCTTCAGCGCGAGGGTCTCGTCCGACATATCGGGCTCAGCAACGTCACGCCAGCCGAGGTGGTCGAGGGCCGGAAGATCTGCGAAATCGTCTGTATCCAGAATCTCTACAATGTCTTGCAGCGAGACGACGACACGCTGATCGACGAGCTGGCCACCGCCGGCATCGCCTACGTGCCCTATTTTCCGTTGGGTGGGATGGGCTTGCCGGAATCCGCCACGCTCTTGGCGGTGGCGCGTGTCGAGGCGACGCCTATGCAAGTTGCCCTCGCATGGCTGCTGCTGCGATCGCCAAATATTCTGCCAATTCCGGGCACGGCGTCGCTCGCGCATCTGCGCGAGAACCTCACCGCTGCCGCGCTTGATCTTCCGCCTAGCGAGATCGAGCTGCTCGATGGCATCGTCCCAAGGTGTGGCGGCGTGAAACAGGATTGATCGGGGCCTGCGTTCATCGTTCAAGGACCTTGAACGTTGCGATAGGCCGTTTCCATCGCGTGGTTGCGCCACCGTCGGCGTCGTGTCGGCAGTGAAGTCGATCAACGACCCCGGCATTCCGAGGCTGCGGGCGGCAAGGTCTGGGGATGACGTCGGGCGCACGAAGACGGCAGCTCGGTGCCTTTCCTATTCATCGAGCAGGGGACTCACTTGCGCATTCCCGAGATAGATGCCGCGCGCGTTGGAGAAAAGCACGACACCATCCAGCTTGAGCACGCCCAGGCCGAATTCCAGTGCGCGCGACGCACCATCGACATTGGGCAGCGGGAGCGCCGCGAGGCCGCTGAAGCGGTCGGGACATTCCTGGATCAACGCTGCCGACAGTTCGTTCACCCAGCGGGCATCGACCGCGTGAAACAAGGCTCCACTGTTCACGCCGCGCCGGCGGGTCGAGGAAAGCCTCCACTGGTCAGGGAGCGACACCCGATTGCAAGGTCGCGCGATATGGCTTCGACGGACGAGCCCCTTCTGCTGCGCATCACGCCCGCGTGCAAATTCCCCCCCGGCGAGACCGTATTGCAGTCCTCCACCTCCCCCCATAACCGGCGCGTACTGGACCGGGCAGGCCCATGCACTAATATCAGGCTAGGATAACATGGCGGGAATTGGGCGTCCGCGCCTCGGTATCGAAGGTGATGTCCATGTCGAAGTTGCTATTCAGAAGCAGGCCGGTCGTGGAGAGGACCGCCGTGTATGGTTGATCGTAGCGGCTGGCAGGCAAACAGTGTCATTTCATTTGGACCATTCCGTCTGTATGCGGACGAAAGACTACTGAAGAAAGGGGACGAGACGCTCGCAGTGGGCGGCCGCGCGCTCGACATCCTGATCGCGCTGGTCGAGCGGGCTGGGGAAGTCGTCACGCGGAAGGAGCTGATCTTGCGCGTCTGGCCCGACGTGACAGTCGAAGAGGCAAATCTCCGCGTCCAAATTAATGGTCTTCGGAAGGCACTCGGCGAGGGCCGCGAGGACGCGCGCTACGTCGTAAACGTCCCTGGTCGCGGCTATTGTTTTGTTGCAACATCGATACGATATCTGGCACGACACGTCTCGCCGCCCGTCGAGGCTGTCGCCGCACGCCCGCTCAAGAACCTCCCGGCGCGGCTGACCCGAATGGTCGGCCGCGACGGCATCGTCCGCACCCTATCGGAACAGCTGATGCTGTGGCGCTTCGTCAGCATTGTCGGCCCCGGCGGCATGGGCAAGACTACCGTTGCCGTGTCCGTCGCCCACATGCTGTTAGACGTCTTCGATGGAGCGGTGTTCTTCATTGACCTGGCTGCGCTGACCGATCCCCAACTCGTGCCGACGGCGGTCGCCTCGGCACTCGGGCTGATGGTGCGAACCAAAGACCCGCTCGTCAGTTTGCTGGCCTTTATTAATAGCAAAAAGATGCTCCTGGTGCTCGACAATTGCGAGCACGTGATCGATGTCGCGGCGCCACTAGCTGAGCGCGTCGTTAGCGAGACACCACAGGCGCACGTGCTCGCGACGAGCCGCGAAGCGCTTCGGGCCGAAGGTGAACATGTCCACCTGCTGTACGCGCTCGATTGTCCACCCGACGATGCTGATCTGACCGCGGCGGAGGCGCTCCGGTATCCGGCTGCCCAGCTCTTCATGGAACGGGCCGCGGCGAGCGGCCATGCCTCGGAGCTGAGCGATGCCGATGCGCCGAGCGTTGCCAGGATCTGCCAAGGGCTCGATGGAATCGCCCTGGCCATCGAGGTCGCGGCCAGTCGCGCTGGCTCCTACGGGATTCAGGGTATCGAGAAGTTGCTGGACAATCGCTTTAGTCTGCTCTGGCAAGGCCGCCGCACCGCACGGCCAAGGCATCAGACGCTGAATGCGATGCTTGACTGGAGTTACAACCTGCTGTCGGAGCACGAGAAGCTGGTGTTGCGCAGGCTGTCGGTCTTCGTCGGAGCCTTCACGCTTCGGAGCGCGTGCTCCGTCGCGTCCGGGGCCGATGCGGACGCTGCGGAGGTCACCAGCGCGATCGTGAGCCTGGCGGCAAAATCGCTGATAGTCGCGATAGAGATCAACGGCTCGACATATTATCGGCTGCTGGACACCACGCGGGCTTACGCGGCAGCCAAGCTTGCCGAGCGTGGCGAAGCGGATCACATCGCCCGCCGACATGCGAGCAATTATTCAGAATTTCTGGAACGCGACGAGCTCATACAATCCAAATTCGGAGAACATGATTTGTCGGCTTACGCCCTGCATATCGGCAACGTGCGGGCGGCGTTGGAATGGGCGCTGTCGGAACATGGCGATGCCGCGGTCGGCGTCGGGCTGGCGACCTGGGCCGCTCCGCTATTCATCGGATTGTCACTGCTAGACGAATGCAAGGGTTGGTGTGAACGGGCGCTCGGCGCACTCGATGGCGCCAGCAGAGGCACCAGACAAGAGATGATTCTTCAGGAAGCGCTGGGGCTGTCGTTGATGTTCACCAGGGGGCGCAACGACCAGGTTCGTGCTGCGATCGAGCGTGGGCTTGCACTCGCGGAGGCTCTTGAGGACCCGCTGCACCAAATGCAGCTTCTCGCCGGTCTGAACAATCTTCTCCCGCGCCTTGGCGACTTCCGCGGCGCCGCAGGGCTTGCCGAAAAGCGTTGCATCATTGCTCAGCGCGCTCAGAACAGGGCTGACCTTATTATGGCTGAGTGGGTGCTAGCCACGGCGCTTCATATGTTGGGAGATCAAGCCGCGGCGCAACTCCATTGCGAGCGCGGGATGGCATGCGCAGTTGAACTTCCCGGGTTCAATGCCAATCTCTTCGGTTTCGATCATCGCGTCTACGGGTGCCTTACCCTCGCCCGTGCGCTGTGGCTGCGCGGCTTCTCCGATCAGGCGCTCAAAACCGTGCAGCGAGCCATCGATGAAGCCGCAAGCCACAATCACTCGGTCTCGATCTGCTCTTCGCTGACTTACGGTTCGTCGATCTTTCTCTGGGCGGGTGACTTCGGAAAAACGGCCAACCTCATCGAACAACTTATTGCACATTCTAAACGATATTCGCTCGAACCATATCGCGCCCTCGGCCTTGCCCTGAAGGGTGAACTTGCCGTCAGCCGCAACGAACCGGAAGCCGGTGTCGAATTGCTTCGCAGTGCTCTGGAGACCTTGGACGCTGTGCAGCACAAGGGCATGACCATGGTCTTTCTTGGCGCACTGGCGGAAGGCCTTCGGAAGACTCTGCACATCGAGGAGGCTTTTCTTACCATCACAGAGGCTATCGCGCGTGCGGAGGATTTTGGCGGGACATTTTACCTGGCCGAGCTGCTGCGTGTTAAGGCGCAGATCCTCGCCGCTATGCCACGGCAAGACCGCTCATTAGCCATCGACTGCCTGAATGAAGCGCTCACGGTCGCACGCGGACAGTCTGCGCTGGCTTTGGAGCTACGGTCAGCGACTACCCTGGCTCAATTGCTGGCCGAAAGCGGACAGCGCGACCAAGCGCGGCACGCGCTGACCCTCGTGTACGACCGTTTCACGGAAGGATTTGAAACGATGGACCTCCGGATCGCGCGTCAGACCCTCGAGGATCTGGCGTAAGAGCCAATGCTCGCCAATCGGCGCCGGTAGCGGCTTCGCGGCGTGCGAACCTCGAACGGAACATGGTACCTGGGCAGGTCCTGGCTGCGCGTCCCGCCGCAATGCCGCGACGGCCTTTCGCGCGGCACCATGGCTGCTTGTGCCTCGGTTGTGCTCCGGTCAATATTGGCTAAGGCGCTCCAGGTCAGACCGTCATAAGGGCAGATGGACACGCATGGATGATCGCGACAACCAGCGTCCGGACCACGTCCTTTCGTTTGGCCCATTCCGTCTATTTGCGGCCGAAAGGCTGCTAAAGAAAGGCGATGAGCCAGTCCTTCTTGGCGCCCGCTCGCTCGACGTCCTGATCAGGCTGGTTGAACGGGCTGGGGAGGTCGTCTCTCGGAAGGAGCTGCTCTCGCGCGTCTGGCCCGACGTGACAGTCGAAGAGGCAAACCTCCGCGTCCAAATTAGTGGTCTTCGGAAGGCACTCGGCGAGGGCCGCGAGGACGCGCGCTACGTCGTGAACGTTCCAGGCCGCGGCTATAGTTTTGTCGCACCGGTGACCCGCCTTACAACGCAGCCATCCCCGCCATCGATCGAAACCACCGTCAGCCCTGCGCTCGCAAACCTGCCGGCGCGGTTGAGGCGAATGGTCGGCCGCGATGACACTGTTCGCCTCCTTTCAGCGCAACTAATGATATCACGCTTCGTGAGTATCATCGGCCCAGGCGGCATGGGGAAGACAACTGTAGCGGTCGCCGTTGCGCACGCGCTGCTGAGTGGTTTCGGTGATGCAGTCTTCTTCGTGGACCTAGCCCCAATATCCGATCCCCAGCTCGTGCCAGCCACGGTTGCTTTGGCGCTCCGGTTCATGTGGCAGATGCAAGATCCGCTTGCGAGTTTACTGGCCTTCGTCAGTGACAAGAAGATACTGCTTGTACTCGACAATTGCGAGCATGTCGTCGACGTCGCGGCAACACTGGCCGAACGCCTCGTCAACGAAGCACCACAAGCGCATGTTATCGCGACGAGCCGCGAAGCGCTGCGGGCGGATGGGGAATATGTCTATCTGCTGCTTGCGCTCGACTGTCCGCCGGACGACGCCACGCTGACCGCGACGGACGTGCTCTTGTATCCGGCCGTCCAGCTGTTCATGGAGCGCGCCAAGGCGGGCGGCTATGGCGCCGCGCTGAGTGACACCGATGGGCTGATCGTCGCCAGGATCTGCCGCCGGCTCGATGGCATTCCACTTGCCATTGAACTCGCGGCCAGTCGCACCGCCTCGCATGGCATTGGTGGGATTGAGGCGCTGCTCCAGAATCGTTTCGGATTGCTTTGGCAGGGCCGCCGCACCGCGTTGCCGCGACACCAGACGCTGAATGCGATGCTCGATTGGAGTTACAACCTGCTTGCGGCGCACGAGAAGGGCATACTGTGCCGGTTGTCAGTGTTTGTCGGCGACTTCGTTCTTCAGGCAGCACGCACGGTGGTTTCAGATTTGGATCAGGACGATGAGGACGTGGTCGTCGTGATCGACAGCTTGGTTGCGAAATCCTTAATCTCCACGTCGACGATAAATGGATCGGTATGGTACCGAATAGCTGACACGACGCGGTCGTACGCGCTGAAAAAGCTTGAGGAAAGCGGCGAGCGCGACCGGCTGGCGCGACGCCACGCCGAGTACTATTGTGATATGTTCCAGCGAGCCGAAGCCGAATTGGGCACCCGGCCAGTATCTGAATGGCTGGCCGAACACAGACCTCGGCTCGACAATCTACGCGCTGCCCTCGACTGGGCGTTTTCCCCCGAGGGCGACGCATCGATTGGCGTGGCGCTGACAGCGGCTGCGGTGCCGTTATGGATGCAGTCGTCGCTGCTGGAGGAATGCCGCGGCCGTCTGGAGAAGGCGCTAGCCGCTCTCCGACCCGGAGCGAACCGGGACGCGCGGAGGGAAATGAAACTCTATGCCGCGCTCGCCGCATCGCTCAGATATACCAGAGGCGCCGTTTCCGAGACCGGCGCAGCCTGGACAAAGGCCCTTGAGATTGCGGAGAGCCTTGACGACCCCGAGTATCAGTTGCGGGCGCTTTGGGGCCTGTGGTTCTTTCACACCACCAGTAGTCGGCATCGCGTCGCTCTGGACTTAGCGCAAAGGCTCTGTACCCTGGCCGAGCGTTGGCCCGATCCCAACGATCGGCTGATCGGCGAGCGAGCGATGAGCGTCTCGCAGCATTATCTGGGCGACCAATCCAAGGCGAGGCGCCATATCGAGCGCGTGCTCGCTGATTACGTCATTGCCGATGCCAGGCCGCATCTCACTCGCTTTCAGATTGACTTGCGGGTGATGGCGCGCGTCTTCTTTGCGCGGGTCCTGTGGCTGCAAGGCTTCCCGGACGAGGCAATGCGGGCCGCCGAAAGGAGTGTCGAGGACGCTCGCGCGGCCAATCACGCAATCTCGCTGTGTTACGCTCTGTTCCTGGGGGCATGCCCGATCGCTCTGTCTGTCGGCGATCTGGTTGCGGCGGAACACTACGTGAGCATGCTGCTCGACCATTCGACGAGGTTTGCGCTGACGTTTTGGGCGGCCCGGGGCCGTAGCTATCAGGGAGCACTCATTATTAAGCGCGGCGATGTCGACACCGGATTGCCGCTGCTGCGCGCCGGCTTCGACGAACTCGGCGAAGCGAAGTCCGCCGTTTTTGGGCTCATCGAGCTCCTGGTGCCAGAAGCCTTGGGTCGTGCCGGGCAGATCGCCGAAGGGCTCACTGCAATCGAGGAAGCGATCAACCATTCCGAGAACACTGAGGAACGGTGGATGATTGCCGAGATGTTGCGCATCAAAGGCGAGCTTCTTCTGTTGCAGGGTGGACCAACTGCGGCTGCCGCAGCCGAGGGCCACTTCCGGCAGGCACTCGACTGGGCGGCGCGGCAGGGCGCGCTCTCCTGGGAACTGCGTGCTGCCATGAGCCTTGCCGGGTTATTGCGCGACCAAGGCCGTTCTGCCGATGCGAAGGCACTTCTCCAGCCTGTCTTCGCCCAGTTTACCGAAGGGTTCGATACGATTGACCTCAAAGCATCGAAGGCACTTTTGGACGATCTTCGTTGATTCCCGATCGAGATTGGCGTTGCATCCCACGGGGCGGCAGGCCAGCGCTGAGAGCGCCCATCTTCGCGACTTACATGGACGGGCAAATTTCACCTCGCCTTGGCGCAACGCGGCGAAACCGTGCCTTGTGGATGGCTGAAGCGGACTGCTCGATGGAACCCAACACGTGGTGACCCATCTGTGCGACCGATTGAACGAAGCGCTGAAATCCGCCCGCCCGCAGCTCGCGCGAGCTCAAAAGCCCCATGCCGGATTGCCGTGAAGGAGAACCATCGAGTCGCCAGCACCCTCGTCGATGTAGCGCATGCGCCAGCCGCTCACGCGCTTGTATTGCGGCTCGTCTGGCCATTGTTCGTGCGGGAACCGCTGCATGTTTTCCGATGCAACCATTCCCTTTCTCCTTAGCCAAAGAAGATGACAGCCTGGCCGTTGAGGCCCGGGAGTCTGACGACGGCACCCAGGCACGCGCCGTTCACGAAATCGAAGGCGACGACTTCGTCCTGGGCCACGCAGTAGAGCTTGCCGTCCAGCCCGAAGCGTAGGCCGCGCGGCTTCCTGAATCCGATCCCGCGATCTGGAGCGAAGACACGAACGAGACGACCATCGGCCCGATCGTATTCGCGGACAGTTGTCACCGCGTCCGGCGTTCCAAACGGATGCTCACTGCTGACGATCACGTTTCCGTTTGGCGCGATTGCGAGGTCGAGCGGGCTGAGCTCCGGATCCTCGACCTTCCAGGACGGCTTGACACGCCGTTCCGGACTGAACGCCAAAATTGTGTTGTCACCTTCGCTGCCGGGACCGATGCCAGACGCCAGAAAGAAAGTGCCGTCCTGGCCAAATGCAAACCCGCGCGGAAACGGGACCACCGCGGGCGGAAGCACAATATCGCCCGGCCCATCGAGCGTCGACGCAAATGCCACGATGGTCCGTGCGGTGCGCAATCCGACATAGTATCGGCCATCGGGTCCGAAGTTGCCGCCGCCAGGGTTTAACCCGGCTATCACGCCGCTCTCGCGCACCACACGGCCCTTGCCGTCGAGCGCCAGAATTCGGTTCGAGCCACTGTTGAGAAAGAGCATGACCCCGTCGGTGCCGAGGCCGCGCGGATCGACGATCCGAGCATCGTCGCTGAACGATCCGAGCTGCTCCCCATCCTTACCGAACCCCAGCAGTTTGCCGTAACCTGCACCGTTCGCGCCTGAGGCACTTGTCACGAGGAGTACCATGGCAGTTCCCGCTGTTATAACCCTACGTCTTCATGTACAGTCTCGCTCTTATAACAGGCGATCCACACCAGCTAGCATCCACGTGGGCATGGCTTTCATTCCGGCTCGGAATAGCGACGGCAACATCAATGGGGAAGCCCCTTAGTGCCTCTGCCGGATATGTCAGAGTTGGCCGACGACGAACTTGCAGTGTCAGCAAGCGAGGGCGCGGCAACCGCACGATTTACAATTTTTTGCATCAGACAATAAGCCAAGGCTCACCAACTGGGGCATGCTGTTGGGAACACCGTCCCGCCCACGGTTGTGGATTTATATGCCAAGCTCCCACTCTTCCTCCAATGCGCCAATCACGGTCCCGCGCCTGGTTGCTGCCTTTGTCGAGGCGACGAACAGCTTCGACTTAGAGCGTCTAATGGCCACATTTGCTGTCGATGCGCTGGTCAACGATCAGCTACGGGACTACTGGGGCACAGCAGCCATCAGACGCTGGGCAGAACGGGACATCATCGGCGAAGGACTGACGATCGCAGTTACGAAGGTCGTGACGCACTACGATAACTTCATTGTCACCGCCAATATCGATGGCAATTTTGATAAACGCGGCTTGCCAGACCCGCTTGTCCTGGCGTTTTATTTCACGCCACACACCGATCTCATCATCCAATTGATCATCTTGCGCAATCGCCAGGACATTTGACGACTGCCCAATACACCTCGGCTTCCTCGGTCCATAAGCAACCAGCTTTTCGCACGCCCGTCGCGATTAACAACATCTTAGAACGCTTAACTCGCCTCCGGCGAACAACTGCGCGACGCTTGCGCTTGCAACCAAATGCGTCGTGCTGTCGCCGGACGTATCGTTCTATTTTCGCGTATGCGGAACGCAGTAGGGAGCGAGCGCGGACGTGTGTCGCGCAAGGAGAGAAACGCACCCAATTAGTAGGAAGGCATGATGAGCAGTCCCGACACAGTCACTCCCGCTCGTCAATCTGTCGGCTCGGATCAGAGATCCGAAGGTTCATCTGCGTCTGGGAAGGAGACTTTTGCGGCAAGGTCGGTACGGATGACCGTCAACGGCCGCGACTGCACCACGATGGTTGAGGCGAGGACGACTCTTCTCGACGCCCTGCGCGGGATGTTGTCGCTGACTGGCACGAAAAAGGGCTGCGACCGTGGCGAATGTGGAGCATGTACGGTGCACGTCGACGGCCGCCGCGTGCTCTCTTGCATGTGCTTGGCCGCGATGCAGGAGGGCAAGCGCATCACTACGATCGAAGGCCTGGAGCAAAATGGTGAGCTCCATCCCGTGCAGACGGCCTTCATAGAATACGACGCCTTCCAATGCGGCTTCTGTACCTCAGGGCAGATCATGTCGGTAGTGGCCATGATTGAAGAAGCGAAAGCTGGATGGCCCAGCGCCGCGACGCAAGATGTCACGAAGCCGTTCACCTGGGCCGATTTGTCGCCGCAGGAGATCCGCGAGCGGATGAGCGGCAATCTCTGCCGCTGCGCCTGCTATCCGCACATTGTGGATGCCGTGCAAGCGGCGGTACGGAGCTGAGCCATGCATCCCTTCAGTCTTTCGCATGCACCTGATGCAGCGAGCGCAATCGCCTGGCACGCTCGCGATGCAGGGCTCGCGTTCATCGCGGGAGGTACGGACCTCATCGGTCTTATCAAGGATCGCGCCGCACTCCCGGAACACCTGCTCGACATCAATGGCCTGTCCGAGTTGAGCCTCATCAAGCCGCTGCCGGGAGGCGGCATTCGCATCGGCGCGTTGGCACGCATGAGCGATGTTGCAGCCGATCCGGAGGTACGGGCGCGCTTTCCTCTCATTGCTGAAGGTTTGTTGTTTGCCGCCTCCGGTCAGCTCCGAAACATGGCCTCGATTGGCGGCAACATCATGCAGCGGACGCGTTGTGCGTATTTCCGCGACGACGATGATCCACCTTGCAACAAGAGGCGACCGGAGTCCGGCTGTGCAGCTCTCCACGGCATCAATCGCAACCATGCGATTTTTGGATGGACTGAGTCTTGTGTTGCCACGCACCCCTCTGACGTGGCCGTTGCATTCGCGGCGATGGACGCGGTCGTCCTGATTCGTGGTACTTCGGGGGAGAGATCCATTCCGTTTGCCGAATTCCATCGACTGCCAGGTGCTACCCCCGAGCGGGACAACGTGCTCGAACGTGGTGAGCTGATCATCGCGATCGAGGTCCCGGGGAGACCAGAGGGGCGCGCCTCACACTACCTCAAGGTCCGCGACCGGCAATCTTATGAATTCGCGCTCGTCTCTGCAGCGGCCGCGGTCGCGACAGATGAGGGGCGCATTCGTTCGGTCCGGTTGGCGATGGGTGGCGTCGCCCACAAGCCTTGGCGGCTCTCAGCGGCGGAAGTAGCGTTGGCTGGGATTGCCTCGAGTGACACGGACAAATTGAGAGCTGCGATGGCGCTGTCATTCGCCGATGCGCGCCCACTCGCCCACAACGCCTTCAAGGTCGAGCTTGCCCAGCGCGTTGCTCTGCGCGCGCTGCAAACCGCCGGAGAACGCGTATGAATGCCATCGGACAGCCACTCTCACGCTATGACGGGCGGCTCAAAGTCACTGGTGGCGCGCATTACACTGCCGATATATCTCTCGCGGAAGCCGTGCATGGCACCATCGTCCACAGCGCGGTCGCGAACGGTCGAATTGTGATCCTCGACACCACCACCGCGGAGGCGGCTCCGGGTGTGCTGGGGGTCTTCACGTACCGCAACATGCCGCGCATGAATTCGACGCCCAAGCCGTGGAGCCATCTTCATCCGCATGGGCAGTCTTATCTGCCCCTGCAGGATGACGAGATACATTACGCGGGTCAGCCGGTCGCAGTCGTGATTGCCGAATCGCGGGATCAGGCCGCGCACGCCGGAACATTGATCAAGATGGACTACGATTCGCGACCACCGGTCGTATTCAGCCCGGCGATGGCGAAGGACGCCGTAGACCCGCCGCAATTTCTTTGGCCAGTCGCATCGTCGGTGGGAAATGCCGAAAAGGGAATTGCAGACGGCTCTGTTCGTATCGAGCAAACCTACATCACCGCCGATCGACATCACAACCAGATGGAGCCGCACGCGACGACGGCGGTGTGGGGTGAGGACGGCACACTTACGCTGTATGAAACGACCCAGCACATGTTCGGCGCCCGGGAGCTCATATCAATTGTACTCGGAATGCCACTCGAAAAGATCATTGTCGTGAGCCATTTTGTCGGAGGTGGTTTTGGCGGCAAAGCCTATGTCTGGCCGCATACATTGCTGACGGCGCTTGCCGCGAAAGCCGTTGGCCGGCCGGTGCGCCTGCAGCTCACCCGTGCCCAGATGTATTCGATGGTCGGTCATCAGTCGGCTACGGTGCAGACCATCGCAATTGGCGCTCGCCAGGACGGAACGCTTACAGGCATTCGTCACGAGAGCGTGTCTGCCAGTTCCGTGTTTGACAATTACATCGAGTACGCGGCCCTGTCGACAAGGTCACTATGGGCGGCGAGCGGGGGCATTGCTACCAACCACAAGATTGTCCACGCAAACCGTAACACGCCAACTGCGATGCGTTCTCCACACGAAGCATTGGGCCATTTCGCGCTGGAGAGCGCGTTGGACGAGCTTGCCTACGCGACCGGTGTGGATCCTGTCACCTTGAGACTGGAGAACGACACTGAGGTCGACCCGCATAGCGGGCGTCCTTACTCCAGTCGTGCGCTGCGGCAGTGTTTGATGAAAGGTGCCGCGCGCTTCGGTTGGGACAAGCGTTCGCCACGGCCACGCTCCATGCGAGATGGTCATTACCTGATCGGGCAGGGCGTGGCCGGCGCAATCTATACGCATTGGCGCTGGCCGGCGACAGCTCGCGTGACCATAGTTAGCGATGGCACGGCCCTGGTCGAAACCGGATCGCACGATCTCGGAACGGGGACATACACAGTCATGGGGCAGGTCGCGGCCGACGCCCTCGGCATACCACTCGATAAGGTCACCGTGCGCCTTGGCGATACCAGACTACCGGCGTCTCACGCATCCATCGGCTCTGCCACGATGGCGAATGCGGGGGCCTCCGTCATGCTGGCGTCGGAAGCCGTACGCAGCAGGGCCGTCGAGCTCGCGGTGAAGGAACACGATGCACCCTTCGCGGGTATGGCCGCCGACGAGATCACTGCAGCGGACGGATTTCTCTTCTCGGCAGCAAGAAATGTGAGCATCAGCTACGCGGAGCTGTTGTCCCGCAACGGTCTCTCCAGTCTGACGGCAGATGGCAACTACGATCCGCTTGCGGAGGCGAACGGACCGAAGGCGATCTTCAGCTTTGCCGCAGTGTTTGCAGAGGTTCGAGTCGACGCGGAACTTGGAACGGTGCGTCTAAACCGTTTTGTCGGGGCATACGACGCCGGCCGGATAATCAACCTCAAGACAGCCCGCAGCCAGGCGATTGGTGGGATCATCTGGGGAACAGGCCAGGCTCTCTTGGAACAGTCTGATATGGACCCGGTGACGGGACGCTTCCTTCATCGCAACTATTCCGGCTATCTCGTGCCGACGAACGCAGACGTTCCAGAACTTGAAACCTTGTTTGTCGGTCAATTCGACGAAGAAGCGAGCCCACTGGGAGCAAAAGGGCTCGGCGAGTTGACGGCCGTATCGGTCGCTCCCGCGATTGCGAATGCTGTCTACCACGCCACCGGCAAACGCATACGGGATCTGCCAATCACGATAGAGAAGCTCCTCTAGCCGGCCTCTCCCACTTAGTGAATTTGATGGCTCGTGTGTCCAATCCAGGCCATTCTCCAATGGAATAAATGATATCGCCAGATCGCGTCTGCCACCGCATCCGGGACCAGGTGATGGTGCGGCCACATCGGTCAGCGTTCAAACCAGGAGGAGTGAAATGATCGACGGATTCGCGCTTCACTAGACGGCTACCGCGCCGGCAGCCCGATCTCCGCTGTGAGGGTCGGATGCCCGTGCAATCACTGGTGACGCAGGTTCCCGGGGCGGTCGTGATGCCACCGACCCTGCACAACACCCGGACGGGGGAGTGTCGCTGACGCAAGAGCCACAGATGCCCCAGGCATACGGGAAATGTCGGGTTAATCCACTGAGGAGAACACCATGCAAACGCTTCAAGCTGACTACTTCGGCGCGTATCGCCACTTGAAACTGTCGCGTGATGACAAAGGTGTGCTGGTTGCCAAGTTCCATAGCAACGGCGGCCAGTTCATCATGAACGCACGGGCTCACACGGAGCTTGCCGATGCCTTTCACAGGATAGGGCAAGACCGAGCGAACAAGATTGTCATCATTACGGGTGCGGGTGGGAGCTTCATCGGTGACGTAGAATGGACATCGTTTGGGGACGTCGCCGATCCGGGTGTCTGGAGCAGAATTCACGACGAAGGCGTCCAGACTTTGGAGAATATTGCGAACATCCGCGTTCCGGTTATCGCGGCCATCGAGGGACGCGCCCACATCCACTCGGATTACGCGCTCCTCGCTAATGTCATCGTGGCGGCCGAAGGTGCGACGTTCCAGGACGTCGGCCATTTTGCCGTGGGAGTTACGCCGGGTGACGGGATCTTTACAACATGGAGTTATCGGGCCGGAGCAGGTCGAACCGAGGCGTTCCTGCTCAATCCATGGCCGTTGCCGGCGCGTACAGCATACGAGTGGGGAGTCGTTGCGGAGGTAGTACCGGACGGGAGGGCAGTGGTACGTGCTCGGGAACTGGCCGATCTGTACTTACAGGCTCCGGAAGTGACGCGCCGGAACACGCGCATTCACTTCATTCAACCGTTGAAGGAGCGCATCGTGCGGGAAGTTGGTTACGGATTGTCGCTCGAAGGCGCGTCATCGGCCGACCTGGTAAAATCAAAGCAATCGAAGAGTTAGTGACCGTCCGGAACTTCGCGGATGCCCTGAGCTCCGGGGTATGCTGAGACCCACCGCCTGACCCGCGATCAAGCCTAGTGCTCGCTCCCGGGCACAGGCGGCGGCCCCGCACTTGGCGAACAAGCCGAGGAGACCGAAATGATCGACCTCTATTACTGGCCCACGCCAAACGGCCACAAGACCACGATGTTCCTGGAGGAAGCGGGATTGGACTACGCAATTCACCCAGTGGACATCAGCGCTGGCGATCAGTTCAAGCCGGATTTCCTCGCTATCTCGCCGAACAACCGCATGCCGGCGATCATCGATACCATACCGTCCGACGGCGGCGAGCCGATCAGCGTGTTCGAGTCGGGCGCCATCCTCCTGTATCTCGCCGAGAAGACCGGTCATTTCCTGCCGAAGGACATCCGCGGGCGCAAGGCCGCGACGGAATGGCTGTTCTGGCAGGTGGGCGGGCTGGGGCCGATGGCCGGCCAGAACCACCATTTCGGCATCTATGCACCAAGTAGAATTCCGTATGCGATCGACCGCTATGTGAAGGAGACGAACCGTCTCTACGCGTGCTCGACCATCATCTCGAGAACCATACATTTATTGTCGGCGACGACTACAGCATTGCAGACATGGCTTCCTACCCCTGGATCGTCCCCTGGAAACGCCAGCAGCAGAATCTGGATGACTTCCCGAACCTGCAGCGTTGGTCCGACATGGTACGCGCGCGCCCCGGGACGCGGCGGGCCTACGCCAGGGGCGAGGCGTACTCCAGCCGCCCCGCCGTCACCGAGGATGGCAAGAAGATCCTGTTTGGACAGACCGCCAGCAGAGCGCCAGTGGCCTGACGGCGAGGAAGCGGAAGTCTTCCGACGTCCCATCTGCAGATTGGAGGGTAAGATGACGAGCACGTCCTCATCGGAACAACGGCAGGCGCCCCAGCACCGATCCGTTGACCAGAGCAAGATCGCATATCAGAAGCCGCAGCCTGCGGGCATGGTGTCGGACGTATTTGTCGGCTCCGCAATGCAGCTGGACGGCGACGAGCGCGAATGGGTCCCGCAGTCGGACACGGTCGCTTTCAAGCCGCTCGTGCTGAACGTGAGCCAAGGCTATTACATCAACATCCTGCGGGTTCGGTCCTCCGGCGTGTTGTCGCGCCACCGCCACTCCGGACCGGTGCATGCCTTCACGCTGCGCGGAAAATGGCGCTACCTTGAGCACGATTGGATCGCGCTCCCAGGCGACTACGCCTTCGAGCCGCCTGGCGAGACGCATACGCTCGTCGTTCCGGATGACGTCAAGGAGATGGCTACACTCTTCCACGTGACCGGCGGCTACACCTACGTCGATCCTTATGGCGATGCGCTGGGATATGAAGACGTCTTCACGAAGCTTGAACATGCAATGAGGCACTACGAAGCCATCGGACTCAGCAAGGACCACGTGAGGAGGATCGTCCGATAACGACGCGCGAGACAGTCCACGTAGGTGGCGTTCCGATCAGCTATCTCACCGCCGGAGAGGGAGATCGCTTGGTGCTCCTGCTGCATGGCACGTATTGGAGTCGCGTCTGGCTGCCCGTGCTCGACGGAATCGCCGACGCGGGCCTTCGCCCCGTGGCGGTGGATTTCCCCGGCTTCGGCCGTTCCGGAGGTGAACTTACCCTGAGCGACGCTTCGGTCCCGAGCCTGTCCGCCTGGTTGCTACGTTTCCTCGAAGCGCTCGGGCGTAGAGGCCCAGTCATGGTCGCCGGTCACGACATCGGAGGAGGTGTCGCGCAGCATCTCATGCTCGCGAACAAAGTGGACGTGTCGCGCCTCGCCGTGGTGAACGGCGTGATGTACGACTCCTGGCCAGTACCTGGTGTCGCCCGCTTCCGTGATCCGGCAGTGGTCGTCGCGACGACGCGGGACGACGTTCTCGCCGCGCGTCGCGTGTCCGTGGTGAAAGCGCTCGGACGCCCGGCAAGCGAGGCGGAGATTTTGGAGTATCTCGACCCGTGGACCGACCCCAGGGTTGCTCGCTCCTGGCTCGCACTCGCGGGCGCGGCGGACAATCGCTATACGCAAGAGATGCTGCCGGCCCTGCTCCTATCCAGGACACCGAAGCTCCTGGTGTGGGGCGAGGACGACCCGTTTCAGACGGTCGACTATGCCGAACGTTACGCACGCGAGATCCCAGAAACGAAGCTCGTCCGGATCAAGTCGGCAGGCCACATTCCGATGGAAAACAACCCCACAGCCGTAGCAAAAGCTCTGGCCCAGTTCTTTTCCGCCGAACGCTGACAGAGGTTACCGATGAAGGTTGCGATCCTTGACGATTATCAGAACGTCGCGCTGCGAATCGCCGACTGGTCGGGCGTCCGGCGCCACGGCGACATCACCGTGTTCAACGACCACATCGCCGATTCCGCGGCAGTGGTCGAACGGTTGCGGCCGTTCGACGTCGTGTGCGTCATGCGCGAACGCACGCCGCTAACAAAAGAGATCCTGCAACAGGTGCCGAACCTCAAGCTAATAGCTTCGACGGGAGCACGAAACGCCTCCATCGATACCCAGGCCGCGGCCGATCTCGGCATCGTGGTCACCGCGACGGGCTACGATTCCACTCCGACCATCGAACTTACCTGGTCGCTAATCCTGGCGAGCATGCGGATCATCGACCGGGAAGCCACTTCACTCCGGGCCGGGGGCTGGCAGACGGGCCTCGGCGCAAACCTGCGAGGCAAAACCCTTGGGGTCGTCGGGTTGGGCAACATCGGCGGTGAGGTTGCGCGCATCGGCGTCGCCTTCGGCACGAAGGTGATCGCCTGGAGCCAGAACCTGACTGAGGAGAGGGCTATCGCCGCGGGCGCCACTCTCGTCGACAAGCAGACACTGTTCCGGGAGGCGGATATCGTCACCGTCCATCTCGTCCTGAGCCGTCGCACAAGAGGCCTGATCGGGGCGCCCGAGTTCGCCGCGATGAAGCCGACGGCTAGGTTCGTGAATACGTCACGTGGTCCGATCGTCGATGAAGCGGCCCTGGTTGGAGCGCTCCAGGCGCGCCGGATCGCCGGTGCGGCTGTCGATGTGTTCGACGTGGAGCCGTTGCCTCTTGGTCACCCGTTCCGCGAGCTGGACAATGTTCTCGCGACGCCTCATATCGGCTACGTCACCGAGGACCTCTATCGCACGTTCTATGCGGATGCTGCGGCCAACATTGCGACTTGGCTGGAGGCCAGCGCGGTGGTCCTCTAGCGGATCGCTGCGATGGCTCGGCAAAGACGATTCGGAATTGACGATCTCCAACGCGAACAGCAATCAGCCCGCGCCACGCCGTCAGGCCAAGACTTCCGGACAAGCCGTGTCGCGTTGCACGTGTTGATGACCGGCGCATCCTGAACGATATGTTTGGGTCTTGAACTCAGATGCAGCCTGGCAGGGTTTGGCGGAGACCTACGTTGCCGCACTCCTTGCCATAGTCATTTCGTTCGTTGGCGGCAGGCTGGTGTGTAGACCCGTAAAAGCCCGTTACTGCGGAGGCGAAATGCACCGCGCATCGGTAATAAAATACAGCATTTTTCAACATCACTTTACTCACGCTGGTATTCTGCGACGGGTAACCCTGACGATGCACAAACCGAGGGGGATTGGCCATGGACGCCACCATCACGCAAGGCAGTATCCGCGTCCGCTCCGATCAGGGTCTGATCAATTCCTGGGTCGCCCGGACCGCGAATGTTCGAGTGGAATTCCTGCGCTGCCGTCCCAATACCACGGTGGAGTGGCGCGCGGCGCGGCCCGAAATCTCAATTGTCTGGGTGCGTAACAGGGCTGTCGCATCGCGCCTGCGGCTGCCCGGCGGTGAGGTCGATCGTGGTAGGTCCGACAGGGCCAATCTCTGGTTTATCCCAGAATGCATTGACGCTGATGGTGAACTCACCGGAGAGTCGACATACGACTGCGCAGGCGTGTTCATCGCACCGACTTTTCTGCCGCCGGCCGTGAAGCAGACGCTGAGTGCGCCGCTGGTCGGCTTTCATCACGATGCGCTGGGTCAGGCGTTCAATGTGCTGCCCGAGGAACTTGCCAAGTCTGACGAGATGCTGCCCTTCTTCACCGAGGGCTGGGCCATGCAGGCGTTGGCCTATGTGGTACGGGCGGCCCATCAGGCACCCGCGCGACGGCCCGGTGGCCTGGCGCTGTGGCAATTGCGCCGCGCGAAGGAAATATTGCGAGCCAACCTGGCGGAGAACACGTCGCTGCAACATGTGGCGATCGCGTGCAATCTGTCGGTCGGACATTTCTATCATGCCTTCAAGAAGTCGACGGGCGTGTCACCGCATAAGTGGCTCATTTCGGAACGCCTCGAAAAGGCACAAGATCTCCTGATGAACTCGACGACACCGCTGGTGGAGATAGCCTGTATTTGCGGCTTTGCCGATCAGAGCCATTTTACGCGCGTGTTCGGGCGTATGGCGGGCAAGAGCCCCAGCGCCTGGCGTCGCGGGCATCAGCTTAATCTTATTCCGGCGCGTGCAAGGTGGGAGGAGCCAGATGCGAAATCCCACCATGCCCGAGATTAGCACAAGGCGGCTGCCTCGGTTGTCATTGTTGCGAATGATTGCCGAATACGGGAGATTACGGAATGATTTCGCAATGTTTTGAAGTGCTGCCGTTGTCCATCATCGAAAACGCAACACACGCTAATTTGACGGATGGGCGAGTACTAGCTGTATCTTCACACCGTGCGGTCGGGCTCCGCCGCCTCGGCACGGCTACGGGTAGTGCGCTAATGGCGACGCGTGTCTTTTCGAGTGATCAGGCGCCTTGAGGGGAACCACCTGGCCGACGATCGTGCTGTCAGACGGAGTGCCGAAGTAGCGACTGTCGAGGGAGTCTTTTGCCCGCGTGTTCAAGAGAAACACGTCGCCGGTGGCAACGACGCGGCATCCCGGCCAGACCGGCAACGGTCGTCCGAGATGGTCGCGATCATGCACTAGCCAGCCAAAGATTCTCAGCCGACCCATAGCCAGCATCCGCCGCCAGTCACAGGGGCCAGAGGCCAAGCGCTCCTCCGCCGCTCTATCATGCCCGCTGCTCCGTGACTTCGGTCTGGCGCACCGCAGTGGTCGCCTCAACATCCATAATAACGGCGTGCTTCAGATCAACTGGCCCTACACCGGGAGGCCCAAGCCAAAACCTTCACGCGCTACCGGCAGGTGATGCTCGCCGACAGTCAGGACGACCACGCCATCCTCGACCTCTGCCGGCAGGACGTCATCAACATCCAGCGTGTGCCGGACGTGCTCAAGGGATGGGAGGAACCGTCCTTCCCGGATCTAGCCCGCATATCTCACACACGGTAGGTGCATCGGGGCTCTGAATCGGCGAAAGTTCTTCTGCAACAAAGCCTCACGGCGACGCGGAGGAGTTCCCCGATGCTGACAGAGTGTA
>Ga0210386_10000366_pt1 | contig 42107 bp, 40 predicted proteins | sample IncBWH32OmetaG_FD_160091 | JGI IMG/M metagenome (GOLD analysis project Ga0210386, IMG submission 160091) | Forest soil microbial communities from Barre Woods Harvard Forest LTER site, Petersham, Massachusetts, United States - Inc-BW-H-32-O ...
CGCCTGCGAGCGCAGCAGATAACGGCTGTACGCGTCGGAGAGGGTCAATTTGAAATTGACACATCACCGATCACCGGCGCGAAGCGCGTCCGCCGGACAGCGAGTCCCTCCGGTAAAATGGAAGGGTGACTCTATCTGTTCTCGACGAAACGGTTGCGGCCGTCGTCGACTCCGAAAAAACCGCTGATTCTCTCTCGCGCCCCCTGACACGTCCGAAGATCGGGTTCGTCAGCCTGGGCTGTCCTAAAAACCTTGTCGACAGCGAGGTGATGATGGGGCTGCTCGATCGTGCGGGCGCCGTGATGACCTCGGATGTCGAGGCGGCGGAAATCCTTGTCGTCAACACCTGCTCGTTTATCGACGCGGCCAAGCAAGAGTCGGTGGATACGATTCTGGAAATGGCGCAGCACAAAGTGACTGGCCAGGCGCGCAAGCTGATTGTGGCCGGGTGCCTGGTCGAGCGCTATCGCGACGAGATTCGGAAGAACATTCCGGAAGTAGACGCTGTGGTGGGGACTGGAGAACTGGAGCAAATTCTGGCAGCAGCGGGGTTGGATGCGCCGAGGCCGAAAATACAAGATCCGTCGCCGTTCAGCATCTTGACCGATACTGCAGTGGAAAATGTGCGAAAAGCAGGTCCTTCGACTACGCTCCCTTCGATCGCTGCGCTCGGGATGACAGATCATGTTGCCGCGCGGGCCGAGGGCGATCTGCGCGAGTCGCAGGGGCGCTTTTCGCGGGCGGAGTGGGACGGCGCAGAGACGCGTTTGCCGCAGTATCTCTACGATCACACCACGCCGCGGCTGCTGGCGACGAAGAAGGCTTCTGCGTACATCAAGATCGCCGAGGGCTGCGATCATCCTTGCAGCTTTTGCGTGATTCCGAATCTGCGCGGCAAGTTTCGCTCGCGGCGCTTCGAGTCAGTGATTGCGGAGGCGGAGAGCCTGGTGGCGCAGGGTGTGCGCGAGATTACTCTGATTGGGCAGGACACGACCTGCTACGGCGAAGACCTGGGCCTCAAGGACGGGCTGGCGCAACTGCTGGATCGGCTGGCGGTGATTCCGGAGCTCAAGTGGCTGCGGTTCCTGTATGCGTATCCCAACAAGATCACGGGCAGGCTGCTGGAGACGATCGCGAAGCACGCTAACATCTGCAAGTATCTCGATGTGCCCCTGCAGCATGCATCGGGACCGGTGCTGAAGAGCATGAAGCGCGGGGCGAGTGCAGACATTTTTCTGAAGACGATAGAAAAGGTTCGAGCGGCCGCGCCGGGGATTGCGCTGCGGACCTCGTTCATTGTGGGTTTTCCGGGCGAGACGGAGGACGACTTCGAAACGTTGTCCGATTTTGTGCGCGAGGCGAAGTTCGACTGGCTGGGCGTGTTTGGCTACTCGGATGAGGATGGTTCGCGGGCGTTTGGGCTGGACGGGAAGGTTCCGTCACGGACGATTGAACGTCGCAAGCGGGAGCTGATGAAGATTCAGCAGCGTATCAGCAAACAAGCCAAGGCGGCGTGGGTAGGCAGAGAGCTGGAAGTGCTGGTGGAGGGCGAATCGGAGGAGACTCCCATGCTGTGGGAGGGCCGGACGGAGTTTCACGCGCCGGAGATTGACGGGACGGTCTACATTAATGACTTCGGCCCGTTCGAAGAGCTGACTGCGGGACGATTTTATCGCTGCGAAATTACCGAGGCGCACGACTACGATGTGGTGGCGAGGGTGATTTCGGCCAGCGGGGAGTAAGGGAATGGGAACACAAAAGCTGGTGCTGCGCTGCCCGACCTGCAGAACGCTGGTGACCGCGCAGGATGAGTTTTTTCCGTTTTGCAGCGACCGGTGCCGGCTGATCGATCTGGGCAAGTGGGCAAGCGGGGCTTATCGGATATCCTCACCGGTGCTCGATCCAGAAGTGCTTGAGGGACTGGACAAAGGCAAAGAGCGCCATGAGGACGATGACCCCGGGTCTAATTAAAGGCGAGGGAGATAACTCGGAGCAGGCAAGAACCGGGTGGGCTTGGGCGGCCGGGACTTTTTTCGGGATCGGGTTGATCGGGGGAGGGCCTGGGACGTGGGCGTCTCTCGCCGCGACAGTGATGTGGTTTTTCGCGGCACGGGCGGCGCATTTGAGCAGCGCAGGGCTGGCCGTAGCGACATCCGTCGCGGCTGTAGCGGTCATCTTAATTGGCATACCGGCAGGCTCGATTGTGGAGCGCGAAAGCGGCCGGGAGGACCCGGGGCAGGTGGTAATCGACGAAGTGGCGGGGCAGTGGATCGCACTGGCTGTGTGCCCGGTCGAGATTCGTCATGCACTGCTGGCTTTCGGGCTGTTTCGTTTGTTTGATATTGTGAAGCCCTGGCCGGCGCGGGACTTAGAGAGATTCCATGGCGGGCTGGGCATCATGATGGACGACGTGGCGGCGGGGATTTATGCGCTCCTGGTTGGCCTGATCGTGCATCATTGGTGGTAGCGGCTGGTGAAATCGGTCGGGAATACGGAGTATGACGCCTCTTATCAAATCTGAAGCAAGCCACGCGCCTCGCATTGACGAGATTGTGCCGGACACTGCTCTGCCGGGCGGGGAGATCGAGGTCCTGGGAGCGAATCTCGGGCCGATTTCGTATCGCAGGCCGGTGGCCATGGTGGGCGATCTGGCGGCTCCGGTGTTGTTGAGCCGCGGCAAGCGGATGGTGCTGCGGGTTCCGGAAGAGGCGGAGAGCGGGACGCTGCGCATTCTGCAGAATGGCGCGCAAAGCAATGCCGTGGGTTTGAAGGTCGGGAGCATGATCGCAAACGGGGTCCATGTTGTCGCGAACCCGGCGGTCGACGGCGAGGGAAATATCTACGTAACGCTCTCCGGTTCGCGCGGGCAGGAGACTCCGGTTTCCGTTTTCCGGGTTGAGCGAGATGGCGAGATGCGGCCCTTCGTGAGTGGCATCATAAATGCGACCGGGCTGGCGACCGATGATGAGGGGAACGTCTATGTCTCATCCCGGCAAGAAGGCACCGTGTACCGCGTGACTCCGGCGGGGGCTGCGTCTGTTTATGCCGAGGGCATGGGCGTAGCGACCGGGATCGCCTTCGACGCCGAGGGGAATCTGTATGTGGGCGACCGCAGCGGAACGATCTTCAAGATCGCTCCTGACCGGCAGATTTTTGTCTTTGCCACGCTGGAGCCGAGTGTCGCTGCATATCATCTTGCGTTCGGAATTGATGGCACGCTGTATGTGTCCGGACCGACGACCTCTAGCTACGACAATGTGTATGCCATCGACCGCGATGGCGCGACGACGGTCTTCTATCGCGGCTTGGGACGGCCGCAGGGTCTGGCGGTGGACATAGCGGGCAGTGTGTATGTGGCCGCATCGCTCGGCGGCAAACGCGGAATCGTGCGCATCACGCAGCCGAACGAAGCTCAGCTTGCGGTCGCCGGGTCGGGCATGGTCGGATTCACCTTCATACCCGGCGGGAATGCGCTCGTGGCGACGAGTAACGCCGTTTATCATTTGGCCTTGGGGATCGAGGGTTGGCGCGTTCTCTGATGCTCCGGTCTGAACAGCACATTTCACGCCTATTTTCGCATCCGGACTGGTCCGAAGCTGTGAATGCAAGGCCTTTGAACGCGATTGGGGCTTGATGAACTCGGAGATCATCGCGATTGGCTCGGAGTTACTGTCGCCCTATCGTCAGGACACTAATTCTCTTTTCGTCACGGAAAGGCTGAACCAGCTGGGCGTCACGGTGGCGTTCAAAACAATTGTGGGGGATCGTCCGAAGCATCTTGTGGATGCGATACGAAATGCGATCGCCCGCACGGACGTCGTGGTCATCATGGGCGGGCTCGGCCCCACCGAGGACGATCTGACGCGCGAGGCAGTCGCCGAAGCGATGCAGATCGGGCTCAAGCGCGATCCGGAGCTGATTGCCCAGCTCTATGCGCGGATGGCGGCGCGGCGGCTCACGATGACCCGGAATAACGAGAAGCAGGCAGATGTGCTCGATGGCGCGGTCATTCTCGCGAATCCGCGGGGCTCTGCGCCGGGACAGTGGCTGGACGTAGTCTTCGGCAAGCACCGCAAGCTGGTGATGATGGTGCCGGGACCTCCGTCGGAATTGAAGCCGATGTTCGATGAGGAATGCGTGCCGCGACTGAGAGAGGCGCTGCCGCAACGGTATATCGCGACGCGCGTGCTCAAAGCGGCGCTGATTGGAGAATCCGCGGCCGATGCGCGCATTGCGCCTATCTACACGCAGTTTGCCGATGTGGAAACGACGATTCTGGCGCACCTGGGAGACATCCAGCTTAACCTGCTGTGCAGCAAGCCGACACTTGCCGAGGCGCAGGCACGTGTGGACGAACTGGCAAGCCGGATTGAAGAGGAGCTGGATGACCTCATCTATTCGTCGCAAGGCGAGTCGCTCGAGCAGATTGTGCTGTTCTACCTGGAAATGCAGGGTGCGACCTTGTCCGTGGCGGAAAGCTGCACGGGCGGCATGGTGGCGGAGCGCCTGACGAGTATCAGCGGCAGCTCCCGCTCGTTTGTTGGCGGCGCGGTGGTGTACAGCAACGAGCTGAAGACGGAGTTCGCGGATGTTTCACCGGTACTGATTGAGCGGCACGGCGCGGTCAGCCGTGAAGTTGCGGCGGCGCTGGCCGAGGGGATTCGAGTGCGATGCGATACGACTCTGGGCGTCGGAGTTACGGGCATTGCCGGGCCTTCGGGCGGGAGTGAAGAGAAGCCCGTGGGACTGGTGTATCTCAGCGTGAGCGACGGCAAGAAAACGGAGGTGGTTGAGCGCAGGTTCAGCGGTGACCGCGACCGCATCCGCCATTACGCGAGCCAGACGGCGCTGGATCTGGTGCGCAGGCGACTGATGTAGGGCTGCTGCTAAACTCATAAGCGCAATGCCCTTCCTGACTTATCTGCTGGTTGCTCTGACCGCGTACCTGCTGGGTTCGATTCCCTTTGGCTTCATTCTGGTCTGGCTCTTCCGCAAGGAAGACATCCGCTCTCAGGGCAGCGGCAATATCGGCGCAACCAACGTGGTGCGGTCAGGCGCGAAGGGCCTGGGCGCGCTGACCTTTCTTCTGGATGCCTGCAAGGGATACGTGGCGGTCGTGGTCGCAAGCCATCTTGCGTTGTGGCCAATGCTGACACCCGTGCCGCGGGATAGCGCCGCAGCCTTGGGAGCCCTCTGTGCCATTCTGGGACACATCTACACGGTGTGGCTGGGATTCAAGGGTGGCAAAGGGGTGGCGACGGCGTTTGGAGTGTTTGTGGCTCTTGCGCCGTGGGTAGCGCTGACGGCTCTGGGCGTATTTATTCTGATCCTGGCGATATCGCGGTATGTCTCGCTGGCGTCGATCATGGCGGCGATGGTCATTCCCATCTCCGCGATGCTTTTGCCGCACTCACCTTATGGTCTGTGGGTTATGGCGGTGATCGTGATTGTCCCGACGATTGTGGTCGTCAAACATCACCAGAATATTGCGCGTCTGGTACGCGGAACCGAATATCGCTTCGGCAAAACCGGGACCACGGCAGCATGAGCCGGATTGCCGTGATGGGCGGCGGGGCGTGGGGAACGGCCATGACCCTGAGTCTCGCGCGACGCGGTGGGCATTCGCTCACCTTGTGGACACATTCGCCAGCGGTCGCGTCGGCGATTCGGGCATCCGGCGAAAATGCGGCGTTCCTGCCAGGATTTCCGATGCCGTCTGATGTTGCGGTCACCAGCGACGCGGGGGAGGCTCTGCGTTCCGCCGAGATTGTGGTCAGCGTGATGCCGTCGCACCACGTTCGTAGTTCCTATGAACTATTCGCGCCGCATTTGAACGCCGGACAGCTTCTGGTGAGCGCGACCAAAGGCATCGAAGATCACACCTATCTGCGCCCCAGCCAGGTGATTTCCGAAGTGCTCAAGCCCTCTGACCTCCAGCCGAGCTGCGGTGTGCTGAGCGGTCCTTCCTTTGCGCAAGAAGTCGCCGCGGGATCGCCGACAGCCGTGACCATTGCTTCCGGAGACGCCTCTCTGGCAGGGCGGGTGCAGAGTGAATTCAGCAGCGCAACGCTACGCCTCTATACGAACGACGATGTGGCGGGGGTAGAGCTAGGCGGCGCACTCAAGAATGTGATTGCCATTGCCGCGGGCATCGTTTCCGGACTGCGACTGGGGCATAACAGCACCGCGGCTCTGATTACCCGCGGCATTGCGGAGGTGACGCGACTGGCGGTGGCCTGCGGGGGGCGACGCGAGACGCTGGCCGGCCTATCGGGACTAGGCGACCTGGTGCTGACCTGCACCGGTTCGCTCTCACGAAACCGGTGGGTGGGTGAGGAGCTTGGCAAAGGACGACCGCTCTCCGATGTGATTGCCGGGCTGCACGGCAAAGTAGCCGAGGGCGTTCGTACAACGACCGCAGCGCTAGGGCTGGCTCAACGGCAGGGAGTGGAGATGCCGATCGCCGAGCAAATGGCCGCCATACTCCACGACGGCAAGCTGCCGGTGCAGGCCATGCAGGAGTTGATGAGCCGCCCCGGTCGCGATGAATAAATGCTCCTTTTGGTTGCTCTCTACGACTTTCGTGTGAGAGGCAATCGGTTTTTACGACGCTAAACTGACGATGGGTGGTTTTCATTTCGCCGGTAAGTTTTTCTTTCATGAAGCACATATCCTCAACTCGCCGGCGCGTGTTCTGGCGCATTTTTCTCCTCTTGAGTTGCGTCTGCGTCATAACGCTTCTACTCAATGAGTTAGCGGTTCAGCTTGGATGGAGTTTGATCCTTCCTCTGTGCGTGGTCCTGCTGCTGTCTGCAGTGGCCAGCGTGCTGCTTTCCCGGAGGATTGCGGGATTAAGCAGCGATCTTACAACTGCAATTGAATCGAGATCGCTGCACCAGGCGGAACGCCAGACGACGCACCTGCGCGGGACGATTTACGAGGAGCCCGCGATTGAATGGCAAACGGCTCTGCATAGCCTCCAGAACTCCTGTTTCGACAAGCAGGCTGAAGCGGGCCAGCACTACGCGACGCTCATTGATTTGATGCGCATGATCGCCAAGGCGATTGACGAGCGTACCACCTATCTGCGTGGCCATTCCGAACGCGTTGCGTCCTATTCCGCTGATATCGCGAGGGAGCTGGGCATCGACGCGGACCAGGTCGAGCGCATCCGGCTTGCCGCTCTGTTGCACGACATCGGGACGGTCGGCATTGAAGACTCCATTGTGAGGAAAGAGGCACCGCTCACTCCCGAGGAATTCGAGATCGTCAAGGCTCATACCGTCAAGGGGGCGTCGATTCTGCGCCCGATCCAGGCGATCGGCGACCTGATACCCGGAGTCGAATTGCATCATGAATCGCTCGACGGACAGGGTTATCCGTATGGCCTGCGAGGTGAAGAGATCCCGATGATGGCTCGCATCATCGCTGTCGCAGACAGCTTTGACGCCATGACCACGACGCGTCCTTACCAGGCAGCCATGGATCCTGAGTATGTTCTGGAGGTATTGAATCGTCTGGCCTCAAAACGCTATGACGCTTCAGCAGTGAATGCACTTACTTCTCTTGTGAAACGCGGGAACATTGTCGTCAAGAACCCGCGCACTCCTGTTTCGTTTTCGCAGCAGCGCGCGCTCTCTGAGGTCATTTGAAGGGCGGACGCAGACCAAGTTGCTACACTCCTTAAAGGAATTCTGAGGATCACGCAGTCATGATTCAAACGCTTTTCGGCAGCCTGAAGGAAGAGTCACAGCCGGAGAAAAAAGGTCTCTTCGACCGAATGAAGCAGGCGGTTTCGCGCACCCGCGAAAGCCTGGAAGAGCGCATTGACAGCGTCCTCTCGCTTACCCGAACCGTCGATGAAGCGGCGCTTGAAGATCTCGAGATGAGCCTCATTGCGTCGGACATTGGAGTGACCACGGCGAGCGAGATTGTGACCGCACTGCGCGAGCGTGCGAAGCGGCGGCAGATTCGCGATGGCGCGGAGTTGAAGGATCTGCTTAAAGAACAATTGAAGGCCATTCTGGACGAGCACCAGCCAACGGAGAAGGCCGTTGCTGCTCCGCCGGAAGTCATCCTGATGGTGGGCGTGAATGGCACAGGCAAGACAACGACCAGCGGAAAGCTTGCCGCGTATTTTCGCGCGCAGAAGAAGACCGTGTTGCTGTGCGCGGCAGATACGTTTCGCGCCGCGGCTATCGAACAGCTCGAAGTTTGGAGCGAACGCAGCGGAGTCGAGATCATCAAGTCCCGTCAGGGTGGGGATCCCTCGGCTGTGCTCTTTGACGCCTTGCAGGCAGCCAAGGCGCGCCGTACGGACATGTTGATCGTGGACACGGCCGGCCGGCTGCACACCAAGAACAATCTGATGGCTGAGCTGGACAAAATGCGGCGCACGACGGAGCGCCTGGTCCCTGACGGTCCGCATGAAGTGCTACTGGTGATGGATGCGACCACCGGCCAGAACGGGCTGCAGCAGGCGAGGCTTTTCACCGAGTCAGCCGGGGCGACGGGCATCGTGCTCACCAAACTCGATGGCACGGCCAAGGGCGGGATTGCAGTCGCCATCGCTCGCGAACTCAAGTTGCCGGTGCGCTATGTAGGCGTGGGTGAAAAGATCGATGATCTTCTGCCTTTCGACAGCGGTGTATTCGTTGACTCACTGCTCGATACTTAAGCGATTACGCAAAACGGACTGAAAGGCGTGTCTGTGCCCGACCCTACCACTTCACCGACCGAGAACAACGCGGCGCAGATTTACCAGGACGAGCGTTGGATGAGCCATGCGCTCGAGCTGGCTCGTAAATCTGTCGGCCTGACTTCACCGAATCCCACTGTGGGTTGCGTGCTCGTCAAGAATGGCGCCATTGTTGGCCAAGGATTTCACGATTACGAGCGGCGAGATCATGCCGAGGTCGCAGCTCTGGCGATGGCAGGCCAGGCGGCTCGCGGCGCAACAGCCTACGTGACTCTCGAGCCTTGCTGTCACACGGGACGAACGGGGCCCTGCACTGAGGCGCTGATCGAGGCCGGCGTGGTGCGGGTTTTAGCGGCCACGGCGGACCCGAATCCGGCAGTGAATGGCCGGGGGATCGAACGGCTGCGTGCTGCGGGGATCGCGGCCGAAGTGGGGGTTCTGGCACGGCAGGCGCAGGAATTGAACGATGGCTTCGCGTGTTATATCCGAACCAGACTGCCGTTTGTGACTCTGAAAGCGGGGTTGTCGCTCGACGGGCGGATCGCGCCTGCTCCGGGGAGGGTCCCGGTTGGCTCTCCGGTGATGCTGACGGGGGAGGAATCGCGGGTGGCGGTGCAGCGCATGCGGCACGCTGCAGATGCGCTGATTACAGGCATCAACACGGTGCTGACCGACGATCCTCTGTTGACTGACAGGACGGGGCTGCCGCGGAGGCGACGGCTGCTGCGGGTAGTGCTGGATTCTGCGCTGCGCCTCAGGCTGGACGCGAAGATCGTGCGGACAGCGCAGGATGACGTGCTGGTCTTCTGCACTACCCCGGTTTCGGAGCGCCAGCGGGCGCTCGAAGCGCTGGGGGTGAGGGTCGAGCGGATCGAGGCTGCTGCCGGCGGAGCGCGGGTCGCTCTGAAGCGAGTATTGGAGCGGCTGAGCGAGATGGAGATTATCTCGACCATGATCGAGGCGGGTTCGCAGCTGAATACGTCGGCGCTCACTGTGCAGGCGGTGGACAAGCTATCTCTGTTCTATGCGCCGGTATTTCTGGGCGCCGCCGGCGTGCCTCTGATCAACACCACCGAATGGTCGAAACCGCAATGGACGCATCTCACTACGGGACAGATGGGAAGTGACTCCTGGTTCGAAGGATATATACGGGATCCCTGGGCATAAGGCGGAAGTATGTTTACGGGCTTGATTGAGGCGAAGGGGACAATTCTTTCGATTGTGGAGCGGGCGGGAACGATGCGGATCGCTATCGAGGCTCCGGGAATTGCCGAGAGGCTTAGAAGCGGCGATAGCGTTGCGGTAAGCGGCGTTTGTTTGACTGCGCTCGATATCCAGCCGCCGGTTTTTCATGCAGATCTGGCTGCCGAAACGGTTATCCGCACATCTCTTGCGCGGCTGGCGCCGGGGGCGGCGGTGAATCTGGAGCTGCCGACACCCGCGGGGGCTCCACTGGGCGGGCATGTTGTTCAGGGGCACGTCGATGCGACGGGTACCCTGCTTTCGCTGGAGCCGGTCGATCCGGAGGCGGATCGGGCCCTCACCGACTGGTGGCTGCGGGTCGAGGTGCCGGAGACGATACGTTCGTTCATGGTCGAGAAGGGGTCGGTGGCCATCGAGGGCATCAGCCTTACGATCGCGCGATGGGACGGCGAGGTCGCCAGTGTGGCGATCCTTCCCCACACCTACTCGGCGACGAATCTGCACACGCTCAAGACCGGATCGCCGGTGAATCTGGAGGCGGATGTGCTGGCAAAGCTGGCGGTACAGCGTCAACAGGAACGCTCTACCTTTGAACTCACGGTCGACTACTTGATAGCGAACGGGTACTGAGCGTCCCGAGGGGGTACCCCCCTCTTGGTACCCCCTCCCCCTCTGACTCGAAACCCATTCATTCTAAATGGGTAAACCGAAACCCATTCATTCTAAACGAGCTATCCGAAACTGATTCATTCCAAAGCGCTTCCGGGCACATATTCGTTCCGTTTTCGAGACTCATTCATTTTATTGGAACAACTTGTAACCCATTGTTCTGGTGGTAACCTGTCGCCGCGATGAGCCGCAGTCGCGCTAGTGAGCTGCGCGTGCTCTTCGATCAACTGCTCCAGGCGGGAAGCCGCAGCAGAGAAGATCGCCTGGGCGTGCAGCGGCGGGATGACTTTGGTCCGAAGCTCTTAAATGGTGTTCTGGAGCCCACAGGCGACAGTAGGGACATTCATCTGCCGGATCATTGCGATGAGCTGGCGAGCGTCGGCGTTTCGTTCGCACTGTTGCGAAGCGGCATGGGCTCGGCACCAGGGCTGACCTCTTAGGGCGAATTGAGTGCATTGGACGCCGGCGGAAAGAATCTCGGTGCAGCGGCGGGCTTTGCCATGGACCATGGGGCTTCTCCTTAAACAATCGACAAGAAAGGCCCGCGTGAGCGAACCCTGGGAAATAGAAAAGCCCGCACGAAGCGGGCTTTGGGGTACTACTTCTATTTTATCGAATCGACGGAAATGTACGGCCAAATTTCTCGGACGATTTTTCCAAAGACATTATGTGTGGTCCCCGACAGATGAGGGTTTTTCCTGATATTCGCGCCGAGGTCCACAATGAAGATTCGATCAAAATCAGCAGCAAGATGCTTGCGGATTCCGTCCGAATTACTTCGGTCAAGAAATCCGCTGTTTTGTCACGTAGGCGATGAAACCGCTTGGACCGAGTCTATCTGTAGACCATCGAATAGCTTTAATGTATGGGTCGTTCAGCCTGCTTGTAGTTGAAGCTGTAGACGATGCCCCGTAGGTCTCGGACACCCTTGCGTCTATTCCTTGAGAACCGGGATACTTTCGGTGTTTTTATCGTTCTCGCTTGTTTGGCCGATGTTATAAGGAGGGTTGCCCACAATTACAGTAATTTCCGACTTTCTTTGCCGTTCGATCCGCACGGAGTTCGCTTCTGCGAAGAGTGAGGCTTGACGGCCTAATTCAAAGGTGTCTGCCAGACAGATACCGTCGAATGATTCGTATTCGCCTACGCGATCTAAGTAGGCGTGTTCGATATTCATACTGGCGATGTAATAGGGCAGCAGCATGATCTCGTTGCAATGCAACTCATTGCGATATTTTCTTTGCAGGCGCGTGGCTTTGATCTCTTGCAGGATGCGAGTGACAAAGTTTCCCGTGCCGACGAAGGGGTCGAGCATGCGGACACCCTCATCACTCAGGCTTTTACCGAACTCCTGTTTGAGCACCTCTTCGACACTGCGGATCATGAAGTCCACGATGGACTACCGAGATACACGATGCCGTATCGGCCTGTTTCGGATTTACGCCCTGGAAAAATTTTTCATAGACGCTATTCAAAAAGGCTTGTTTCTGCGAATAACTTTCTGTTTCCGAAGCGGCCTCTTCGGTGGCTTTGTAAAAGGGATCGAGCGTTTTGAGAAAAGCGTCCCGGCTGATGTGCCTGCTCGTGAGCGAGTCGATGACTTTCTCGATTTCGGCGGCGAGTGAACTCAGGGTTATCGAAGATGCGGCGGAAGATGCGCTCGGTGAGAAGGTGCTGCACGCGCATCTCCTCAACGGCTTCGTCCTTTAGATCGGGATTGATGGATTCGCGGCAGACTTCTGCGAAGGCAGCGAAGCGCTCGATAAAGACCTTGTTCGTTTTCCGTTCTGCCTCTATGAGCCTCATTGCGCCCTGAGCGATGTCCGGGATGCGTTCTGAAAACTCCGCTACCGCCCGATCCCAGTGTTCCAGATGCGGCTCGCGCCATTCGAAGAAGCTACGGAGGACATCAACCAGCGTTACGGGCTCTTCAATGCTGCCGTTGAACTCGATGCGTCCGTTCTGGAAGAGAATGGCGCGGGCTGGCGACTGAAAGAGGATGTTCGTGCGCGGATATTCGGCCTCGCACTTCTTGCGCATCTCCGCTTCGAGATCGTCTTTGGTGTCCTTGGCCTCCCAGTAGCCGCGCGGGAGGTTGAATGCGTCGAGGACGCGGCATCGACGCGAAGGGGATGTTGACCTTTGCGGGTAATGGGGTACTCGGGAATGACGATCCAATCGAACTGGCGGCACACTTTTCGAGCAAGGCCTCAAAGGAGCGGCGGAGATTACCTTCGTTGTCAAAGTCGAGCCGACCGAAGCTAGTGAGTGTTTCGTAGTAGGCCTTAACAGGTGCGTGAGTTGGTTTTAACTGGAGAGTGCTCATCGATCGACTGCTGACACTATACAGCTTGATATTGCTGCCGGTCCCACTGCTTTTACCCTGTGTAAATATTCAGATGGAATTGGCCTGTAACATGAGAATTGAAGTGAGAGGTGTATGGAAGAAGGTCGTTGGGTTTTGCTGATTGCGAGCGAGGCGGGTGGCACCGATTCGGTGTCGGACCGGGCCATGGAGCGGTTGGTGGATGCGATCAGCAAGGAAGGCTATGAGGTCGTTCGGACGGCGACGCCCGAGGACGGGCTGTCGCTGGTGCGGTCAGACCCTTCGCACAGTGCAATATTGCTGGACTGGGACCTGCCCGGTGAGCACCAGTTTGCCGAAATGGCGGCGCTCAAGATTATCCGCGAGGTCCGGCACCGCAACAAGAAAGTCCCGATCTTTTTGATTGCCGATCGGACGCTGGTGAGTGAGCTTCCCTTGGAAGTGATGAAGCAGGTGCACGAGTACATTCACCTGTTCGGCGATACGCCGGAGTTCATCGCCAATCGCGTGGACTTTGCCGTCGAGCGCTACAACGAGCAATTGCTGCCGCCGTATTTCCGCATGCTGAAGGAGTACACGGACGAAGGCGCGTATTCGTGGGATGCGCCGGGGCACATGGGAGGCGTGGCTTTTCTGAAGCATCCGGTGGGTATGGAGTTTCACCGCTTCTTTGGCGAGAACCTGATGCGATCGGACCTGGGGATCTCGACGGCACCGCTGGGCTCGTGGCTGGACCACATCGGGCCTCCGGGAGAATCGGAGCGCAATGCGGCGAGGATTTTTGGCGCGGACTGGACCTTCTATGTTCTGAGCGGTTCGTCGACTTCAAATCAGATTGTTGGGCATGGGGTGATCGGGCAGGACGACATTGTTCTGGTCGATGCGAACTGCCACAAGTCAATCTGTCATTCGCTGACTGTGACGGGCGCACGGCCGGTGTTTGCAACGCCGACGCGCAATGGCTACGGGATGATCGGGCTGGTTCCGATTCACCGCTTCAGCCCGCAGGCGATCAAACAGCTCATTGACGAGAGTCCGCTGACGGCGGGCGCGGCCTCGAAGGAGCCGACGTACGCGGTGGTAACGAACTCCACTTACGACGGGCTTTGCTATGACGTGAATCGCGTCGTGACGGAGCTGGCGCAGAGCGTGCCGCGAGTTCACTTCGATGAGGCGTGGTATGCCTACGCGAAGTTTCACCAGATCTATCGCGGACGCTTTGCGATGGATGTGCCGGACGAAATGCCGAACCGGCCGACACTGTTTGCGGTGCAATCGACGCACAAGATGCTGGCAGCGTTCTCAATGGCTTCGATGGTGCACATCAAGCTGAGCCCGCGAGCGCCGCTCGAATTTGACCAGTTCAACGAGTCGTTCATGATGCACGGCACGACATCGCCGTTCTATCCGCTGATTGCATCGCTGGATGTGGCGGCGGCGATGATGGACGAGCCGGCGGGTCCGACGCTGATGAACGAAACGATTCAGGATGCGATTACCTTCCGCAAGGCGATGTCGTCGGTGGCGCACAGGCTGCGGGCGGCTGAGGATGGCGGGGGATGGTTTTTTCGTCTCTATCAACCGGACCAGGTGAAGGACCTTGAGGGGCAGACGCATTTGTTCGAGGAGGCTCCGGATGAGTTGCTGGCGACGGACCCGAAGTGTTGGACGCTGAAACCGGGCGAAGACTGGCACGGCTTTCAGGACGTGGACATCGCGGACGACTACTGCATGCTCGATCCGACGAAGGTGACGATCCTGATGCCGGGCGTCAATGCGCAGGGAGTGGTGGCGGATTGGGGGATTCCGGCGGCGATTCTTACAGAGTTTCTGGACGCTCGACGAGTGGAGATCGCGCGTACCGGTGATTACACAGTGCTGGTGCTGTTCTCGGTCGGAACGAGCAAGGGCAAGTGGGGGAGCCTGCTCGAGAATCTCTTTGAATTCAAGCGGCTTTATGACACCGAAGCGTCACTCGAAGAGACGCTGCCTGAACTGGTGGCGAAGTATCCCCAGCGGTATCGCAATGTCTCGCTCAAAGAGCTGAGCGACGAGATGCACGCGGCGGTGATCGAGCTGAACCTGACCGGACTTGTGGGCGAGGCGTGCGAGTTGGAGACGGAGCAGGTACTGACGCCGGCGCAAACGTATCAGAGACTGTTACGAAATGGCACGGAGAAGGTGAAGTTCACGGAGATGGCGGGACGCATCACCGGAGCCATGCTGGTGCCTTATCCTCCCGGGATTCCTGTAGCCATGCCGGGCGAGCGGCTGGGCACGCGAGACAGCGCCGTCATCCGGCTGATCCTGGCGATGGAGGAATTCGGCAAGCGCTTTCCGGGGTTCGAGCGCGAGGTGCATGGCATTGAAGTGGATGCGCAGGGAGAGTACTGGATGCGGGCGGTGATTGAGACTCCCGGAGAGAAGACGAACGGCGCCGGCAAACAGCGGGCGCCCAAGTCGGGACCTCCGGTGAAGCGCAAGCGTCGTGTGAAGATGCCTGAGACGCCGCCCAGAGGTGCAAGCATTTAAGGCGTTTTAGGAGTAGCCCACGTCCGAGAGCCCGGAGGTGGGGGCACCCTGTTTCGCGGCTGGTTCAAAAGCCCAGTTCTTTGGCCGCGAGTTCCGTTCCCTCAACTCTTGCGCGAATTTTTTGGAATGCAGTGTCCCGTGCCGTGGACGTGTCATCGGCGAAGGGCGAGAAGCCGCAGTCGTCGGTGGTTCCAAGCTGTTCGACGGGCACGAAGAACGCCGCTTCCATGACGCGATCGCGAACCCGGGCCGCAGTCTCGACCACCGGATTGATGGGGTCGATTACACCGATGAAAACGAGATGCTGTGGGCCGGCAAGCTGACTTACCGTGCGCAAGATGCGCTTCCGGTCGGGCTCGCTCGCCATCTGGAGATAAAATCTGCCGACCTTCATCTTGAAAAGATCGGGCAAGAACGCCGCATAGTCGACGTCGGCGCTGTGCGTTGAATCGTGATCGCCTCCGGGACAGACATGCACGCCAATCTTGTAGCGCTCGGCAGGAGCGAAGCGGTTCAGGACCTCGTTGTTCAGATCGACGAAGCTGCGGAGGAGACCGCCCGAAGGGTCGAGCTTGAGAGAGAGCCGGCCCTCGGTGAAATCAATCTGGACATTGGCTGCGCCGGCTTCGAGAGCTCCACGGATATCGGCTTCGGCTTCGTTGATGAGATCAGCGAGGAAGGCTTCCCGCGGGTAGCCGGGTATCTCCGTTGCAGGATACAGGAGGCTCAGAGCGGAAGCGGCGATGACGGCCTGCTTAACGGGGCGTTGTGTATAGCCGCGGGCCGACGTGAGATAGCTATCGGCGTGAATGCCGTAGCGGAACGGTCCGGCCGTCAATCGGGGCAACTGGCGCTGGTGACCGTCGGCGAACGGGATCACGACTCCATCGGGTGCGAGATTTTCGAGTCCAGTGAGAGGGTAAGTTGCGAAACTGGGCTTGGTTTGCTCGCCATCTGTCAGGACTGGAGAACCGGTTTGTTCAAGGCGGCTGATGGTGTCTTGAAGGGCCTCCCGATAAGCATCGTCGAGCACATCACGGGCGACTTTGCCGGTTTGGAAGGACGCAATGGCTTGAATCAGCTGCGGTGGGCGGGGGATGCTGCCAATCGGTTCGGTCGGAATTGCCATCCCGAAAGTGTAACGGGGTTGGGGTCGTCGAGACCACCTCCGGAAGGATAATTTCCCGGGCTACGATGCGCGGGCGCCGGCCTCTGTGTGGGCAGCGATTTCATGGGCAACGTTGGCTTCCTGACCGGCGAACATGGAGCGCAGGCGATCCGCGATGCGCAGGTGCCACTGGGCGCGGCGCGCGGCGGGCAGGCGCGTGTAAAGCACTTCACGATAAAGCGCATGAGCAAATACATAGAAGGCGGATCGGGTACCCCCGGGCAACTCGTCCTGGCCGGCGATAGAGAGCAGGCGCACGCGGCGGATGAGGGAGGCGTAGGACTCTTCCACTACTTCGACTTCCCGGCCGAGAGCAGCTGCGGCGGCCCATGCGGGAAAAATGGTTCCGTAGATGCTGCCCGCTTCGAGCAGCAGGCGGTCGTGGTCTGAAAGGCGATCGAGCTGGAGCTCGATCACGCCGGAGAGCGCGTCGGGTATGCCGAGTTCGATCGCGTCGAGGGGAAGGCTGAGAGTGACCTGGCCCTTCTCGGTGAGGAGAATACGCTGGGTACGCAGGTGATCGAGAGTGGCGATCATGAAGAGGGGATTGCCGGCCGAGTTCTGATGGATGAGGCTGGAGAGGCCGGAGGGCAGCGCGTCGGTGATTAGCTCGCGACGCAGATATTCGCAGACGGCTTGTTTGGTGAGGGGGCCGAGACGCAGCCATTCGCTACGGCGGCTGGTGAGAAGATCCTGCTCAAGAAGACGCAGAGGGTGCTCGGCGTCGATGTCGGATGGCCGGAAGCTGCAGACCAGCATGAGTTTGGCGCGTCCACGGCGGCGGGCGAGGGCGGAGATGAGATCGAGTGTCGAGGAGTCCGCCCAGTGGATGTCTTCGAAGACAAGAAGCAAGGGATCGGTCTGGCTAAGGGCTTCGAGTGCCTCACAGATTTCGCCGAGCGACGGCGAAGATGCGGCGCTCGGACTGAACCAGCCGGGTGCGGCAGATGCGAGGAGGGCGCGGGCCTTCTCGTCTTCGACGTGGCGAAGGCTGTTGAGGGCTTCGCGGACCGGGTAGAAGGACTCTTTTCCGCCGAAGCTTTCGAGCGATTGCCCGCGCGCGATGCGCAGTTTGGCGGTGTGGACGACGTGCGCACTGAAGGCGTCGATGAGAGCGGTTTTGCCGATGCCGGGATCGCCTGTGATGAAGACCGTGGGGCGATCGCCGTTGCGGGCACGGGCCAGATGCGACTGCAGGGCAGCGAGTTCGGAGTCGCGACCGACAAGCGAAGGGGAATGCGAGGCCGCGGAGGAACCGGCGGAGTTGGCAACAGGCGCGAGGAACCGATAGCCGCGCTTGGGGACGGTTTCGATGAATTGCGGATCGTCGGGGCTGTCGCCGAGAAGCTTGCGGAGCTCGAGGATGTAGGTGCGCAGAACCTGCGGCTGGACATAGGTTTCTGGCCACAGGGCTTCGAGTAACTCGTCGTGAGTGACGAGGCGCTGCGGATTCTCGACCAGGTAGCGCAGAACGGAAAATGGACGCGGAGTGAGCTTGAGCTGTTTGTCGGCCTGCCACAGGCATTCGTTCTGAAGATCTAGCCGATAGATTCCAAACTGTCGCATCTGGGAGAAGGGACTCCTGACTAACAGTATCCATGAGCAGTTGGCGTGCCGTGTCTCAGTAATATAAAGTCTGCGTTTTGTTAGGTCCGTGAGACTGTGGGGGGCCGGGGTTGTCCAAATCCGGACAGTTGTGTCCGGACGTGTTCGCATAAGGTACGGATAGTAGACGGAGAAGGTTCCTCCACCGTTTGCAATATAGTGATGCAGTTACGGAAAAAGGAGATGAAACGCATGGCAAGCGTGACTCGTTCAAGGGCTACCTTAAGGCGAGATTTTTTGCGGGCGGGCGGCGGCGCGGCTTTGGGTGGTGTGTTGGCTGCGCATACCTTCGATCTGGAAGCGGAGCAGGTAGCGGCTGTACCGGCCGGAGATGCGGTTCGGTTTGGAATCATCGGAGTGGGTACGCTTGGTTCGGCGCTGCTGACGAATGCGGTGACCGTGCCCGGAGTACAGTGCGTGGCGGCGAGCGATCTCTACGATGGGCGGCACACGCTGGCTCGCGAGATTGCCGGGCCGGACATCAAGACGACGCGGTGGTATCAGGAGCTGCTGGACGACAAATCCATCGAGTGCCTGATTGTCGCGGTGCCGGATTTCTGGCATAAGACGGTTGTCGTGGACGCGCTGAGCGCGGGCAAGGATGTTTACTGCGAGAAGCCAATGTCGCACACGATCGCAGAGGGTGCGGAGATGGTGAAGGCTGTAGAGCGGACAGGCAAGTTCGTGCAGGTGGGCTCGCAGCGAGTCAGAGGATGTGACGATCACGCAGACTCGCAAGGCCGGACTTCCGCTAGTCAAACCTCAGCTTTTGCATGTCGGGGCCGAAGCTCGATCCGTAATCCGAACCTGGGCGGAAGAGGAGGGTGTGAGCGTGAATGCAATTATGGTGAGCGTCTTAGAACAGTTTTTCAAGCGGCTGCGGAAGAGCAAATCCTCCGTGAGGAGCTGCGTTTGGAACTCAGGGCAAGGCGTGGCTTTTTACCCAGCTGAGAATCAGCCGCGCAAACGCGATAGCGCCATACTGCCGGATCGCTTGCGCCGCTGAGTCCGACGTGTGGCACCCGCCACGCCATAGCACCCGAGGGATGCATCGTGAGTTTTCGGCAATCGTGCATGATTTGAGCAAAGGTAGGCTGGTATGTTGAGTTAGTCGCAGAAGGGCCGATTAACTATGCCTTCGAGAGAAGTTCCGGTTCGCGATTCAATTACACAGTTAGAGCAGCGGTTCGAGCAATTCCGCACGACACGCAGGAGGGCGGACGAAGCTGCCGGAGGCGTTGTGGCAGGCGGGGGTGGAGCAGGCGCGACAGCATGGAGTAAACGTAGTTGCACATGCGCTGCGGCTGGACTAGAGCGGGCTAAAGAAGCGGCTGAGCGGAACGCCGGTGCGGCGCGGACAGGGAACGCCGGCAGCCTTCGTGGAGCTAGTCGGCGCAAGCGGTGCACGGGCTAAGGAATACGTAATCGAATTCGAGTCTAATCCCAGTCCACGGATGCGGGTGCAGTGGAAGGGCGCGGCGCCGCCGGACTGGACGGCGCTGCTGCGCGCCTGGCGAGAAGTAGCGGGATGATTCAAATCACGCCGCAGATGCGGGTGCTGGTGGCGATCGAGCCGGTGGATGGACGCAAGGGGATCGACTCTCTGGCGCGGCTTTGTCAGGAAAAGCTGACCGAGGATGCTTTTTCTGGCGGTGTGTTCATCTTCAGGAGTCGCCGGGGAACAACGGTCCGATTGTTGACTTAGGATGGCCAGGGGTATTGGCTGCTGATCATCGGCGAGGCGGCGCAGGGTCGTTTCCGCTGGTGGCCGGAAGCAGATGGCGGTCCGGCGTGTGCGCTGGAAGCTTGGCAAGCGCAGTTGCTGCTGGCCGCGGGTGTTGCGTCGCGAGTGCGGGCGGGGCCGGTGTGGCGGCCAGTGGGCGCGCAGAAGCAGGGTTGCACAACCTGATTCTGCGTCCGTTCGATATCTTACCAGCAGGCCTTATCGACCCGAGCAGCGAGACCGCTTCGACAGCATCCAGTATTGGTACTGGGAACACCGCTTTTTTGAGTCAATCCCCTGACCCTCTGCATTTCTGCCCCTTGGGAAGGGAAAAATCGGCTTCGCTAACAGTAAAATGTTGCCAACATTTGGAGGCGTATGAGCCCCACCCCTTACACTTCCTCCCTCAAGAAGCATCGATCGATTGTCCCTCTCGTAATCCTGAGTGTGCTGCTCGCCGGTTGTACTTCGAGGAGTGCGCCTCCCAAACCAACCGTCCAAATCACGCAAGTCCCCGCCGCCAATCCTGGAGGTCCGGTACAACTGGATTTTATTGAAGGACGGACGAGCGGTTCCAAACCCGGTCAACAGATCGTACTTTACGCACGCAGCGGCATTTGGTGGATTCAACCTTTTGCGAATCAGCCTTTTACGAAAATTCAACCCGATTCGACGTGGAGGAACGCGACCCATCTCGGCACCGATTACGCAGCGATCCTGGTTGAGCCCGGCTTTCACCCTGCAACGAAGGTTACGACTCTGCCTGCAGAGGGCAATGGCGTAGTCGCAATCGCTACTTCAACGGGCAAGTCTGTTGCACCTATCGTTTCCAAGGTCATCCACTTTAGTGGATATGACTGGAGAGTGCGTAACGCGGCGAGCGACCGAGGAGGGCAACCCAACTCCTATGATCCCTCGAATGTGTGGACCGACAAGAACGGCTATCTGCACCTTCGAATGGATGAGCATGACGGCGTATGGACCTGTGCGGAGGTGAGCTTGACCCGCAGTCTGGGTTATGGTTCGTACATCTTTGTTGTTCAAGATATCGGGCATTTTGGCCCATCTGCTGCTCTGGGACTGTATACAAATGATGACTTTCGAACGGATGACATTCCTGGTGAACTTGACATCGAATTGAGCCGCTGGGGTATTGCAGACAGTAAGAATGCGCAATATGTTGTCCAACCTTTTTATGTCCCTGAAAACGTCTTTCGATTCATGGCCCCTGGCGGAGTGCTGACCCACATGTTACGTTGGGAGTCCGGGCGCGCTTCCTTTAAGACTGTTCGTGGATCGGTGATAGGCCCCGGAGTGGCAACGATCAGTGAACACATCTTTACCTCAGGGGTTCCGACTCCCGCCAAGGAAACGGCTCACATGGGTTTATACAGTTATCGACATTCGGAGAGCTCATCTCAACAGCCGGTCGAGGTTGTGATTGAGAAGTTTGAATTCCTACCGTGAAAACATCATGCACAGGCATCGACTACGTAAGGCACTCATTAATGGAATCGCGCTCTTATGTCTTGTGAATGCTGCTTTTGGATTAGACCCTACTCGGAGAATCTCACAATATGTACATGACAAGTGGGGAGAGGACAAAGGTTTCCTTGGAGGAAGGATTTACGCCATTTGCCAATCGGCCGATGGTTATTTGTGGATTGGAGCCGAAAGAGGTCTGGTCCGATTCGACGGGTCAGATTTCACACTGATTCAGCGACCTCTTCCGAACTCGCCTCCGATTAGTCCCGTGCGCGGTCTCATTACTGACGCCAGCGGGAACCTCTGGATTCGTCTCGAAGGTCCCCGCATGCTTCTTTATCACGACGGGAACTTCGAGGATCCATACGCCCGCTTTGATCTTCAGGACATCACCTTTACAGCGTCCGTTTCCGACTACCAGGGTCGCGTCATTCTCTCCGGGCTCGGGGACCGGACATTCCGATACGAGGATGGACGCTTGGAGACAATAGTCAGCGCAGAGCAAAATCCCGGCAATGTCATCTCATTGGCTGCGACGCGAGACCAGAGTATTTGGCTCGGTACACAAGATAACGGTCTCTTTAGGTTGAGCCAGGGGCACGTTTCCAGAGTTGCCCAGGAACTCAAGGATTCAAAGATCAATGCCCTTCTGCCCGAAGAGACTGGTGGCTTGTGGATTGGAACCGACAACGGAATTCATTTGTGGGAAAGCGGCGCACTGGGCAACCTCAAGCTGCCTTCCTCGCTCAGGCAACTCCAGATTCTGGCGATGGCCAGAGATCGCGACGCAAACGTCTGGATTGGAACGAACCATGGCATCGTGCGCATCACTCCATCTGGCGCTGTTTCGCTCGACCAACTCAACCCAAAACCTGGGTTCGAAGTAACAGCAATCTATGAAGACCTCGACGGAGATATCTGGTTTGGCGGCTCGCGAGGAATCGAGCGGCTGCGAAATGGAATGCTCACAACGTATTCGACTTCTGACGGGCTTCCGTCAAGCGGCATTGGCTCAGTCGACGCCGACTCCACGGGGCGGATCTGGTTTGCGCCACTCTCCGGTGGTCTCTACTGGATGAAGCAAGGGCAAGTTGGCCACATAACTGTCGATGGACTGGAAAACGATGTTGTGTATTCCATCAGCGGTGGTGACGGTGAAGTCTGCGTCGGCCGGCAGCATGGCGGTCTCACAGTGCTGACCGGAAAGGACGAATCATTTACTGCCCGCACCTACACGGAGGCGGATGGCCTTGCGCAGAACAGCGTTTATTCCGTGCACCGCGATCGCGATGGGACGATCTGGGCTGGGACTGTGAGCGCTGGTGTAAGCAGATTGAATGGCGGGAAATTTACCAATTATTCGGACTCCACTGGACTCCCATCAAATACTGTCAATTCCATAGTCGAGGGTTTCGATGGGACAACATGGTTGGCTACCCCAGGCGGTTTGGCTTCGTTCACCAATGGACATTGGACGAATCTCACAGGTGGTGATGGCCTGCCATCGTCAATGGTAAGAACGATCTTTGAAGACACAAAGCATGTGCTCTGGATAGTGACTTCCGACGGTCTGGCGTACATATCCTCCGGAAAGATCAAAGTTCCAGTGAGGCTGCCGGAGGCATTACGGGAGCAAATCTTCGGAGTTGCGGAAGACGGCATGGGTTCGCTGTGGTTCACCACCTCGGATCACGTGCTTCGGGTGAATCGGGATCGGCTTCTGAGCGGTTCGCTCTCTGATACAGATGTTCAAAGCTATGGAATCGACGAAGGTCTCAGGGGGGTGGAAGGAGCGGGTCGCGACCGCACCATAGTTGCAGATCGTCAAGGCCGCATGTGGATCTCACGTAAGTCGGGTTTGTCTTTGGCGGATCCGATCGTCATCTCCAAAATTTCTGTTCCAGTCACGGTGCGAATCGAATCTATGTCCGCCGGCGGAAGTCAGGTTAGTGCGCAGAACCCCATCAGGATTCCCTCTGGAATTCAGAGCATTACGTTGAATTACGGAAGTACGAACCTGGCTGAGCCGGAACGCATCCGTTTTCGCTATAAGCTCGATGGCTCCGATCAAGGTTGGAGTGATACCGTTGCGTCAAAGCAGGTTGTCTATAAAAATTTGGGCCCAGGTACATATCTTTTCCGCATTGTTGCCTCCAACAGTGTCGGTCTTTGGAATGGCCCGGAGACTTCTGTCCCTTTCGTCATCGAACCCGCGTTCTGGCAAACGTGGTGGTTTCGAGTGGCTTGTCTTGCAGGGTCTTGCCTGACAATCCTCGCCATTTATCGCTTGCACATTCATCAATTGACGAAACGATTGAATGTTGGTTTCCAGGAACGGCTCGCCGAGCGTACGCGGATTGCGCAGGAATTGCATGACACGCTGCTGCAAGGTGTTCTGAGCGCCTCTCTCCAGCTTGATGTAGCTGAAGACCAACTCCCAGAGAATTCTCCCACCAAACCTCTCTTGAAACGGGTTCTGCAATTGATGCGTACAGTCACTGAAGAAGGTAGAAATGCGCTCCGTGGGCTGCGCACAACGGAGTCGGGCAACCAAAGCCTGGAGACTGCCTTCTCGCGACTGCGACAGGAATTCCCCCTCGACGGCAAAACTGACTACCGCGTTATCGTTGACAGTGTTACGCGTCCTTTGCGGCCGCTGATCCGCGATGAAGTCTACCGCATTGGCCGCGAGGCCCTATTGAATGCGTTTATGCATGCGCACGCGAACCGTATCGAAGTCGAAGTAGAATATGCGAGTAGACATCTTAGAGTATTGGTGCGCGACGATGGCCGTGGAATCGATCCTCAGGTGATGCATTCAGGCCTCGAGGGCCACTGGGGACTCGTCGGCATCCGCGAGCGCTCCAAAAGAATTGGCGCTGATCTCAGACTTCGGAGCCGTATTGGGGCAGGAACTGAAGTGGACCTGACCGTTCCTGGCTCGATCGCATTCGAAAAAGGTCAGAATGACCCAATATCGCAGTGGTTCCGTTGGCTCAGCCGAGAGAAACTCGAGACGCCGAAGCATGACAAAGGGAAGCGAGTACATAAATGAGCATTGCCCCTAGGATTCGAGTCTTCTGCGTTGACGACCATCCTCTCATGAGGGAAGGCATTGCGGCCGTCATCCGAAATGAAACCGACATGCAATTGGTTGCAGAGGCATCAACTGGACACGACGCCATTCAGGGATTTCGTGAACATCGACCCGACGTGACACTTATGGATGTCCGGATGCCGGATATGGGGGGCATCGATGCACTGCTCGCCATTCGCACAGAGTTCGCAGATGCCCGTGTGATCATGCTTACGACGTTTGAAGGAGATGCCGAGATTCAGCTCGCGCTGGAGGCGGGGGCGCAAGGCTACATGCTCAAAAGCATGCCCCGAAAACAGCTCGTAGACATGATCCGCAAGGTGCATGCTGGGAAGAAACACATCCCTCCCGAGGTCGCAGTGCAGCTCATGGAGCATCTTGGGGATGAAACGTTGAGCAAGCGAGAGGTTGAGGTCCTTCAGAAGGTCGCCGGAGGAAATCGAAACAGCGACATCGCAGCCCTTCTTTTCATCACTGAGGAAACAGTAAAAGGCCATATTAAGCACATCATGGAGAAACTCGGTGCAAGCGATCGCACCGAGGCCGTCGCAATCGGAATTAGACGCGGGATCATACATCTCTAGTTTCACCCACACTCCCGAGTATCCGGAGAATCTGCAAGTGGTGCAGAAAAAGCACTCGATCTGGGGGTTCAATCCGCGGTGAAAGAAGCTAGCCTTTTGCTGGCACGTTTTGTGCCCCGAGGAGGCATCCGCTGCAAAGGCTCTTTTCCAGCTTCCCGGAAAGTTGGCCAGGCATCGGCCTCATCTTTCTGCGGCTTACTGTTGCTGTCAATGCAATCATTTGCGGAATTGACGCGCTCGTTGGATCCAACACTCACGCGATTAGCGTTTGGGCGGGTGGATCGCTCGCAATCGCTGTTGGAGCGGCGATTTTCGTCGGCTTTCTTACACCTGCTGCAAGTGCTGCGGCAACAGTTGCTTACCTCATGGCGGGCGTTGCGTCGTTTTGGATGACTGAAACGAACAACCACATCAGTACGCTAGCTGCCTTCAATCTGGCTGCGATATCCGCGGCGCTTGTCTTGCTTGGGCCGGGCGCCTTTTCACTTGATGCGCGTCTCTTCGGTCGTCGCGAAATCATCATTCCTGAGGGCCGACTTTCACCTCGTCGATGATTCCCAGGAAAACTCCGCACTTTATTGAGATTGAACGCAACAGTTGCGCACATGCTTGGGCATCAAATCCTCCCCAATAGTGGTATCCGATGCGCACCGGTCACTGGCGTTGAAAATCCCCTCTTTTGCGGGATGCAATCATCCGAGCCTTCCTTCATACTCCCTTCAACAGTATCGAGCACGGAAGACGGATCAGAGGGTTACGATTCACTAACTCTCTGAATCGGGTGAAGCTTCAATTGGAGGCCCGGTTTTCGCGATGTTCCATTTGGATTATCTTTCGTGTTTCCTCACTGTGCTGGCGACAATACTACTCGCGCGGAAATCCTGGATGGGGCTCCTTATCGCAATTGTCAATAGCTTGATCGTCTGTGCAATTGGATTGCGAACGTCACAGCTTGGCTTTATTCCTGCAAACCTGTTTTGTATCTGCGTATACGCGATCAGCATGCGGTCGTGGCTCAAACAACCCACAAATCCAGATGAGGTGAAGCGACAGAAATCGCTGGTTATACCTACACATAATGGTGCGCCCAAAAAAGGGCTGCTATCGTCACACAGTCGATCATCAGTCCCGCAGTTAACATCCGCACCAAAGATCGAACTTTCGGAGCAACACCATGCGTGCTGAGTTAGCGTTTATGGCTCTCGCCCATGAATCGAATCGCTATCGACTCACTAGGCTCGTAGCGAAGGCAACTCGCATGCTGCACCGCCCCAACACACGTGTGCAGGATACGATGAATGACGCATTCAAGTGGTTCGGCTGCGCCAAACCAGGAGCAGCCGCCGTGCTTGACGACCCCGCAGTCGATAGAGGTCAGCCCTCCCTATTACAAAGTTAGGAGTGACAACCATGGCAACTTCATTTCCATCTGTATCATTCACCCCATCACCGAGAAGCGCATCATGGTGCTTCCTGCTGCTTGAGCACCTGGATGAATTCGCGACGCTGGCATGGTATCTCGTGGCAGATGGCAAGCTCGTCGAAGATACATTTGCACGCACGATGGCGAAGCTCGATAGGACTGCATTTGAATCTTCCATTCCAGCACTCACTTACAGTCAGGCTCGAGACGTTCTCATCGCCCAGGCGATTGCTGTACTGTCGGACGCGCGCAGAGAGGAAGATGAGAACCAGTTGTTTCAGCCGAATTCTATTGGTAGCTTGCCCGACCTCCCCCGCCTGGCGTTCATGCTGAGGTTGATCATCCGTTCGTCTGAGGCAGAGGTTGCGAAGTTTCTCGGCGTATCGCCATCTGAGGTGCAAGGACTTGTCAAGCATGCGATTGATCACCTTAGCATAGCTCCGCCTATCTCCGCATCGACAGGTTGTTATGACGCATAGGTATCCCTAGTTGTGGAGACTCACCATGAATAGAGCACGAAGCCCTGCGAACTTAAATAGGCTAAAGGCCACGGCGGTACCGGGAGCCACCATAGCAGAACCGGCAGGAACGGCGAGGCACAGAATAGTGAAAGATAACGCGTAATCTAATTCCGACCCCGCAAGAGACAGATCGCCAAAGATAAGGCGCGATTCAAATGGCAATTACATTAGACAGTGTTCGGGAGATCTTTAAGGGACTCGAGAACGGCGCCGGCGCCGCGTTCTTCGAACGGGTAGCTGACGACGTCGACTGGACGGTGATGGGCACCCACCCGCTCGCCGGTCACTACCGTAGCAAGAAGGCTTTTATGGAGGGCACCTTCGCCAAGTTGAGCCAGGTTCTCCCACAAGGCGCGCAGCTTCACGTGGAGCATTTGATCGTAAAGGACGACGAGGCGGTAGTTGAACTTCATTCTCTAGCGACAGCCAAGAACGGCATGCGCTTCGACAATCGCTACTGCTGGGTAGTCTATTTCCGAGAGCGATTGATCGTGCGAGTTCGTGCCTACCTCGACTCGGCGATGGTCGCCCGATTGTTCGAGGAGAATCCGATTGCCTGACGGGCTGCGACGATCTCCCATTTCTGCCGCCTCCAATACCGACCAGACGGAATGACGGTCGACCGTTATTGATCGGCGTTGAGATCAGTGGAGAACGCTTGAAGGAGCTGTGATGAGGCTTCCGAAGTTGCAACAATCGATTCTTTCGCTGAAGAGTTGGCTATTCACACCAGCGACCAAATCTGACAGATTTGCCCGTGCAGCCGACGTCCACGCCGACGCCCTGATCGTTGATCTTGAAGACGCCGTCGCGCCATCCGCAAAGAAAGAAGCGCGGGAGGCAGCACTTCGCTATCTTGCAGTGATTCCCGTAGATCACCTCCCTTGTGCGTTGAGAATTAATTCCCCGGACACAAGGTTTGGGCTCGATGACCTACAGGCGCTACTGAGTTCATCGGCCGATCCTGATTATCTGGTCCTGCCAAAATGCGGATCGTCCGCTCTCATTGGCTTGGTAGAAAACCTGCTGCGAGAGGCGGGCAAGACGGCGCAGATTATAGCGCTCATCGAGAGCGCCAAGGGTGTGGGGGCTCTCGATGAGATAGTCCGAGGAGACGCAAAGCCAGCTGCCTTGCTCTTCGGCGCGGCGGACATGGCTGCGGATCTTGGGGCGGAGACGGCGTGGGAGCCGCTGCTTTGGGTACGGTCGCGCGTTGTTCAATCTGCTGCATCAACCGGGGTCGCACTCTTGGATTCTCCGTATTTCAATATTGGGGACACAGAAGGCCTCAAGCAGGAGACGAAAGCCTCGGCGAGTCTGGGATTTCACGGCAAATGTGCAATCCACCCGGCACAAATCGCAACCATCAATCAGGTCTTAACCCCGAGCGAACAACAAGTAGCCGAGGCACGCCAGATCCTTGTCGTGAACCAGAAGGGTGTAGGTTCTGTGGACCACCAGATGGTAGATGAAGCCGTTGCGCGCAAGGCGAGGCTGGTTCTTGAACGAGCTGGAATTGTTGTTGAGAAATAAGTCTGGCCGTCAGGGACGGCATTATCGAAGGAAAGCAGAAGGAGAGGACATGGAGAAGACACTATCGGCGTACCGGGAGCTCGGCCCGAAGCACTATCGCGAGACATCCGGCCTTTACTACGAGGACTTCGAAGTTGGCGACGTATTCGAGCACCGTCCGGGAAGGACGATCACAGATGTCGACAACATCTGGATGACGCTGCTCACTATGAATGTACAACCTGTCCATTTCGATGCCGCCTATGCCTCGAAGACAGAGTGGAAGAAGATGCTGGTGGACAGCACGTTCACACTTGCACTCCTCACTGGCATGAGCGTCCGAACCATCAGCGCCAAGGTCGTTGCCAACCTGGGATGGGACAAGGTCAAGGCGACACATCCGGTCTTCGCCGGGGACACACTTTATGCCGAATCGACGGTTTTATTCAAGCGTGAATCAAAGAGTCGCCCCACGCAAGGGATCGTGACGGTTTTCACACGTGGGCTGAATCAGGATGGCAAGGAAGTGATGAGCTTCGAGCGCACGATGCTGATTTACAAGCGGGGCCAGCAACCGGACGCTGCGAACTACTAGTTCTCACGCAACCCCTGAGCAACTCATGAACCGCCAACACGGGTCACGGACCCGGGGAGAAATCATGATGGAACCCAAATCGCTCTATCGATTGAAGCTCACCACGCCCGCAGACGCGGTCGGGCGGATTGCCTCGGGAGCCACCCTGTCGATGGGCATGGCCATGACCGAGCCGCCAGCCTTACTCAAGGCACTGGCGGACCGAGCCGCCGCGGGCAAAGTCGATGATCTGAAGATCTACTACTTTGAGTCCACGCGCATCGCTGGCGAGACTATTCTGCGCTACGAACTGGCCGACCGCATTCATCCCTATTGCATGTTCGTCACGGAAGTCGAGCGTGCCCTGATCAAAAAAGGGATGCAGGACGGGGGGCATAAGGTGCTCACCTACGTTCCGAGCAACTTCCATCAGTCGCCCCGGCTCCTGATCGAGCACGTCGGCATCGACACCTTTCTCGTGACGGTGTCGCCCATGGATCGCCACGGGTACTTTACTTTCGGCACGGGGAATGACTACTCCAGCAAGGTAGCTCGTGCGGCCAAGCACCTGATCGTGGAGGTGAACGATCAGATGCCGCGGGTCTATGGCTCTCTGGCACAACTACATGTCTCAGAAGTCGAGGTCATCGTCGAGAACAACGCACCGTTATTGGAGTTGCCAGTTCCTGAGTCGGCACCGGAGGACGTCACGATTGGCGGGATCATCGCCGAGATGGTGCCTGATGGTGCATGCCTGCAGATGGGCGTAGGTGCGCTACCAAACCTGGTCTGCACGCAACTCAGTGGCCGGAAGGATCTCGGCATCCACACGGAGGCGCTCTGCCCCGGGATGATCGACCTGATCGAAGCGGGTGTGGTGACCAACCGGCGCAAGCGGCTCAATACGGGAAAGACCGTCTTCACCTTCGCCATTGGGCAAAAGGCTATGTATGACTTCCTGGACGACAACCCGTCCGTCGAGAGCCACCCGGTGGATTATGTCAACGACCCGCACGTTATCGCCCAAAACGATAACGTCGTCTCGGTCAATGCCGCCTTGCAAGTCGACTTGACCGGAGCTGTCAACGCTGAACACCTGCTCGGTCACCAGTACAGCGCCACGGGAGGCCAGCTCGACTTTGTGCGTGGCGCTTACGCCTCCCGTGGCGGCAAGTCGATCATCGCCTGCCATTCGACTGCGGCCAAGGGCAAGGTGTCGCGAATCGTGGCTCAGTTGGACGGCCCGGTGACCACTCCACGCACCGACACGCAGTTCGTCGTCACAGAATTTGGTTGGACGGACCTCAAAGGTAAGTCATCGACGGAACGCGCCAAAGCATTGATCGCCCTGGCGCACCCCGAGTTCCAAGGTGGGCTCACAGCGGCGGCCAAGGGCATGCACCTGATTTGAAGAAGTTCAGGACACGAGGCCAACAGCCATGCTAGATACCATTCTGAGCGCACTCCTTCCGATGGTCGTCACCTTTTTGCTCGGTTTCGTGGCGGCCTGGCGACACGACTTTGGGTCAAAGGATGCCTCGACCCTGAATCGGATGGTACTTCAATACGCAGTACCGCTGGCGCTTTTTACCGGAACCGTTATGACGTCGCGCAAGGCACTCAGTCAGGACCTACCGCTAATTATTACCCTGTGCGTCGGCATAATTGGCTTCTACTGTGTAGTGTTTCTGTTTTCCCGATTTGTTCTTCATATGCAAGTGAGCAGTAGCGCGCTGGCCGCGCTGACGGCTTCCGCGCCAGCAGTGCCTTTCGTTGGCCCGGCCGTGCTCGGCGATCTATTCGGAGGGCTCAGCGCCATTCCGATCGCGATAGCCAGCCTGGTCATTAATCTCACGGTCGTGCCAATCACGATTCTGCTTCTCGCATTGGATTCGACAGGGGGAGACTCACAGAACAAAAGTTCTGTTATGCAGGCAGGAAGGGATTCGGCATCGGCCCCTAAATCATACGTCTCGGTGTTCACTGGCAAACTCGTGGAAACCGTCAAAGAACCAATCGTTTGGGCACCGGTTCTCGCTTTCGTTATCGTGTTGAGCGGCCTCCGCATTCCTCAACTCATCGTCCACTCGCTCACCCTCCTTGGCCACGCATCCGGAGGAGTCGCGCTCTTTGCCTGCGGGATTGTGCTTGCATCCGGCAAGATCAAAGTCAACCGGTATGTCTTGTTCTTCGTATTTCTGAAAAACATCATTCAGCCCGCTTTGGTTCTGGGTGGTTTGCGATGGATGGGCTATGGCAATCCTGTAGTCAGTGAGGCTGTACTGGCGACGGCCATTCCAGCCATGCCTATTGTGCTCATGCTTGCTTTGCAGTACCGCATCGCACAGGAGGAGGCAGCATCCTCCGTGTTCCTCAGCGTAATGGGCTCGATCGTCACGATGGGAGTTTTCATCGCCCTAACGCACTAAACAAATGAACTCACCTGCTAGAAACGGAGAATCCAAATCATGACTCAAGTTGAAGCTCTCGCAAAGTATGCCGCCCGCGCTTCCTTCGACGACCTCTCAGCTGAATCACGCAGGCAGTTACCAATCCACATCCTGGACTCGTTGGCTTGCTGCATCGCCGCACTGGGCGCTGCCCCGATCGAGGCTTGTCACGAGCAGGTCGCGGAGTTTGGCGGCAGCAGCCCCTGCACGTTGATCGGCGGCGGGCAGGCGAACCCCATCTACGCAGCGTTCTGGCACACCGCACTCGTACGCTACGTCGATTTTATGGACAACTTCCTGGCTCAAACCGAAACCTGCCATACCGCGGATAATTTCGGCGTAGCACTCACCATCGCCGACTACGTGGGTGGCAGTGGCCGCGATTTGATGCTCGCGGTGGCATTAGGCTACACGGTGCAGTCCCGTTTTGTTGATCACGCCAACTTCATGAGCAGCGGCTTCGACCACACGGCGCAACTGGCCTTCTCGCACAACGCCGCCGCCGGCCGGCTACTCGGCCTGAGCGAGCAGCAGATTGGACATGCCATCGCCATGGCCGCGGTCAGCGATGCATCTTTCGCCGTTGTTCGTGCAAAGCCGCTGTCACAGTGGAAGGGCCTTGCCTCGTCCCAGTCGGCGCTCGGCGCCATGAACACGCTGTTCCTGGCCCGTCGCGGAGTGCAAGGGCCCCTGCAAGTCATTGAGGGCCCCCTGGGCATTGATCACCTCCTGAGGATGAAGATCAACATCGATTGGGACAAACAGGGGTATGAGGGCGTCGTGGAGAGCACCATCAAAAAGTACAACTCTATGATCCACACCCAGTCCGCCGTCCATTGCATGGTCGAACTCACCAGGCAGAACAAACTCGACCCCAACAAGGTTGTCTCGATCGAGGCAGAGGTGTTCCAACTCGCCTTTGACTTCGCGGGTGGCGGTCTCTACGGCATGGACAAAGTCATCCGTACCAAGGAACAGGCGGATCACAGCCTGCCATATCTGCTTGCGGTGGCCCTCCTTGACGGCGACGTGATGCCGGCACAATTCAAACCAGACCGCATCATCAAGCCCGACGTGCAGGCATTGCTGAAGAAGGTCTCGGTCCGGCCGAACCATGAATACACGGAACTATATCCCGGGAAAATGCCCGCTAAGATCATCGTCAGGCTACAGGACGGGAAAGTGATCGAACACGATGTCCAGGACTACCCGGGCCTCGCTTCCCATCCGTTCACATGGGAGGACGCCGTCCAGAAGTTCGACAGGCTCGTTGCTGGTCACATCGACGAGGGACTATCACGTGAGATCAAAGATGCCGTGCATTCGGTGGAAAACATCCAGGTCAGGGACCTGATGAAACTACTCGGCACCGTCACGGCAGGCCACGCGACACTAGCGTCATCGAACGCCGCTGAGAAACCGCAGAAGACAGGTCGCAAAAGACTAAGAAGCGCCGCAGAACTCAACAAAGAAGAAACTGGAGATAGGTATGGTCAATAAATTTGCCGTATTCGCCACGATGTTGTGTGCTGCTGCCTTATCGAGCACACCAAAGTTACAAGCTCAGAACTCTGAAGTGAAGAATATCGTCCTCGTTCACGGTGCCTGGGCGGACGGTTCGGGCTGGAGGGGCGTTTACGTCAACCTTGTCAGGGATGGCTTCAACGTCAGCATCGTGCAGGAGCCGGAGACGTCCTTCGAGGATGACGTGGCTGCCACGAAGCGGATCCTCGCATTGCAAGACGGACCGAGCATCCTTGTCGCGCACAGCTATGGGGGAGCTGTAATCACGGAAGCGGGCACGGATCTATCGGTAGTCGGCTTGGTGTACGTTGCGGCCCACATGCCGGATGCCGGCGAGAAAGAGTCAGACGACGGCAAGCGCTTTCCGAGCGACCTCGCCAAATCGGGCGCGATAAAGAAAACGCCCGACGGTTTCACCTATATCGACCCGGCGCGGTTTCATGAATTATTCGCAGCTGACCTTCCCAGCGACCAGGCCGCATTCATGGCGCGCTCGCAAGTGCTCAACTTTGCGGACAATTTCTCGGCGACGATTACCACGGCTGCCTGGAGAACCAAACCGAGCTGGATGGTAGTGGCGGGAAGCGATCGAACCATCAACCCGGACTTGGAGCGTTGGTATGCCAAGCGGGCCAGGAGCCACACGGTCGAAGTGGCTGGTGCCAGTCATTGCGTCTATGTGTCGCACCCCAAGGAGGTTGCAGATGTAATTGAGAGTGCAGCACGTGCGGTCTCGAAGTAGCTCGGACTCCGCAGGAGTCCCCACACCCGGAGCGACCAAGTGAAACTTCTCGAAATTCAGTCGTCACCACGAGGCGAATCTTCCGATTCGATCACCTTTACCAAATCATTCATCGAGGGATGCAAATCCGACAACACCTCGATAGTTGTGGATACGTTGAACGTCTGGCATGAACGGCTGCCGGAGTTCGATTACGAGGCAATTGGAGCGAAGTACAAAGCAGTGAAGCACGAAACGATGACTGAGGCAGAGTCCAACGTATGGGAGCGTATTCAATCGTTGATCCAACGCTTTCAGGACGCCGATCGAATCGTCTTAGGAACTCCAATGTGGAACTTTGGCCTGCCTTATAAGCTCAAACAATTGATTGATCTCGTAGCGCAGCGAAACTATCTGTTTGCCTACGACGGCAAACAGTCTCTCTTGAACGTGGAAAAGGCAATCGTCGTCTATACACGCGGTTCACGTTTCCTGGAGGGTACTCCTATACCGCCCTCGCGATTCGATCACCAGGCAGCCTATCTGGATTTTTGGTTGCACCTTGTAGGTGTTCGAGATCTGCGGAGCGTGATTGTCGACAACGCGTGGAATCGAGATCGTCAGCAATCAGAAGTGAGCTTGGCGAAGGGCAAAGCGACTCTGGAACAAATGGTTGAGTGGTTTCTTCGGAAAGGGGTTCCCGCATGACACAGTCGCAAGTGGATGTGAGGCGAAAGGAGCAGCAAATGAGTGAGCAGACGCAACAGCAACGGCCGGTCTCCTGGACGACTCGTCGTGATGAGAAAGCGCGACGCATGCAGACAGTCGAACCGTGGTTGAAGGGGCCGGTGTTAGCACGGGAAAAGATCGTTGAAGCCCTTGAGTCGGTCATCGTATCGGGTGACCGAATCGTCATGGAGGGAGACAACCAGAAGCAAGCCGACTTCCTGTCGCGTTCCCTGGTCCAGGTCAGTGCGAAGAAGATTCACGACCTTCACCTCATCATTTCAAGCATCAGCCGGCCCGAGCATCTGACACTCTTTGAGCTCGGCATCGCGAAGAAAGTGGACTTCGCGTTTGCGGGCCCTCAGAGCCTTCGAGTAGCCCAGCTTTTGGAGGATGGCATCCTCGAGATCGGTGCAATTCACACGTATGTCGAGCTTTATGCCCGACTACTCGTTGACCTTGTTCCCAACGTCGTATTGGTGTGCGCCGAACAGGCAGACCAGGAAGGGAACCTGTTTACGGGCCCAAACACTGAAGACACGCCGGTGATTGTGGAGGCCGCAGCCTTTCACGATGCGATTGTCATCGTCCAGGTGAATCAGATCGTTGACAAGCTTCCACGCGTCGATATCCCAGCGTCCTGGGTGGACATTGTTGTAGAAGCGGACAAACCCTTCGCTGTGGAACCGCTATTTACCCGCGACCCTCGCCACATCACCGAACTTCAGATTCTCATCGGCATGATGGTCATTCGTGGTGTCTATGAACGGCATCAGGTCCAGTCGCTCAATCACGGCATCGGCTTCGATACCGCTGCTATCGAACTTTTGCTGCCGACTTATGGGGAGTCGTTGGGACTTCGCGGGAAAATCTGCAAGCACTTCGCACTCAACCCACACCCGACGCTTATACCGGCCATCGAGAGCGGCTGGGTCCAGAGCGTTCATTCATTTGGCAGTGAAGTGGGCATGGACGACTATATTCGCACCAGACCCGATATCTTCTTTAACGGCCGCGACGGAAGTCTCCGCTCCAACCGTGTGTTGTGCCAGGTTGCCGGACAGTACGCGGTCGACGCCTTTATCGGTGCAACCCTGCAGATGGACGGTGATGCCAATTCATCGACCGTAACAACTGGCCGTCTGGCCGGTTTCGGTGGCGCGCCGAACATGGGACATGATCCCCACGGGCGCCGTCATTCGACACCGGCGTGGCTCGACCTCAAAACGGACCCAAGCCCTAACGCACGCGGAAGGAAGCTTGTGGTCCAGACCCTTGAGACGTTCTCCAAAGGTGGAGTTCCTGCCTTCGTCGAAACACTGGATGCGGTAGAAGTCGGAAAGAAGGCTGGCATGCCCATCACGCCGATCATGATCTATGGCGATGATGTCAGCCATGTCGTCACTGAGGAAGGCATCGCTTATTTATATAAAGCCGAGGGGATAGAAGAGCGCCGCCGAGCGCTGGCCGCCGTCGCCGGCATCAGTCCGGTCGGCCTGAAGGCGAAGGCCGACGAGACAAAAGAACTTCGTCGCAAAGGGATCGTTGCTTACCCGGAAGATATCGGCGTGCAGCGGCTTCAGGCACATCGTTCCCTTCTCGCTGCCCGAAGCATGGAAGACCTGGTCGCCTGGTCCGGTGGTCTATATCAACCTCCCGCAAAGTTCAGGAGCTGGTAATGGCAAACATGCTCCCGATTGTGAGACAGGTCGCACCTGTTCGAAGCGTGTTCGCCGCCCGGCAACTCGCGGAGCTGGCACGGCAGGCGCTGGTCGCCGAAGCGGAGCTCACACCGAAGCCGGGCCTGGTGGATCGCAGAGGAGCCGGAGCGCACGCCGATCTTTCGCTGGACCTTATGCGGCGATCTGCGTCGGCGATCGCTCCCTTCTTCGCTGGTATGGGGACCGCTTCGCAATCCATGCCGTTCGGCCGAATGTTGCGCACCAAGGTTGCCGCAATCGGAAGAGCTGCTGAATTCGCGATGCTTCAGGTGACCAATGGAAGCAACGCGCATAAAGGAGCGATCTGGATTCTGGGTCTTCTGGTAACGGCAGCAGGCCAGGGCATCGATCCGAATCCGGAGACGATCGCACAGGATGCCCGCGTTCTGGCACGTCTGCCAGACCGCGCTCAACCTCAACTTGTATCGCACGGCGACATGGTTCGAGCCTGCTATGGAACGACCGGAGCACGCGGGGAAGCCTTCGCCGGCTTTCCTCACGTGATTCAAGTTGGCCTTCCCGCTCTGCGCGCGGCGAGAGATAGCGGCCGCACAGAAACGAATAGTAGATTGTCAGCGCTTCTCAACATAATGGTTCGCCTCGAAGATACCTGCGTTCTCTATCGTGGCGGGACGGAGGGACTGGCAATCGTGCAGAAGGGCGCTTCGGACGTCATCCTCGCTGGTGGACCCGGAAGTGTCGCCGGAAATCAGGCAATGCTGCGGTTCGATCAGGAGCTCCTTACCAGGAACGTTTCTCCGGGGGGCAGTGCAGATCTTCTGGCCGCCACTCTCTTTCTGGACGCCCTGGAGCGAGGTCAATACGCAGTGGACGAGGACAACAGTCTTTGGGAGGAAGACACCTATGGAAAAAATTGAGTTTGCCTATCCGGCGGCGAATCGTCGCATCACTAAGAAAGCTCATGTTGGAGTCGTAGGCTCTGGCGACATGGAGGTTCTCATGGAACCATCGCCGGGCGAAAGCGCACACGTCTCGATCACAACCAGCGTGGATGGCTTTCGAAGTTCCTGGAAGGCCGTATTCGATCGCTTCTTCTCAAAGTTCGACGGAGCCGTGCGCATCCAGATCAATGATGCTGGCGCAACTCCAGGAAGCGTCATGCTTCGGCTGGAACAGGCAGTGGAGATGATTAGCCAATGAGCCAGACAAGTATCATTCCGGAATTCGTAAGCCGCCGAAGCTTCATCGAACTTGACGGCCGCAAACGGGCCCAGAGCCTGTTCGATGAGGGCACCTGGAAGGAGCTGGTCGGTCCCTTCGACAGAATCGAGTCTCCCTGGCTGCCTCTGCAGGGCATCGCTCCACAGTCTGACGATGGTTGCATCGTGATCAAGGGTAAGATCGGCGGTATGGCCGCGGTGGCGATCGCTCTTGAAGGAGCCTTTCAGGGAGGCAGTATCGGAGAGGTTTCGGGCGCAAAGATGACCGCAGCCCTTGATCTCGCTACCAAAGACTCCGAGGCTGGCAAAAGGACAGCCGCCATTCTTTTGCTCGAGACCGGTGGCGTTCGTCTGCAGGAAGCCAATCTTGGACTGGCGGCTGTCGCGGAAGTGATCTCGTCCGTCCTCGCCCTGCGTCTGCATGCTCCGGTCATTACCCTGATTGCCGGCACGGTCGGCTGCTTCGGGGGCATGTCCCTTGCCGCCGGAGTATCGAGCTACGTAGTGATGACCCGCGAGGCTCGACTCGGTCTCAATGGACCCGAGGTCATCGAGCAGGAGTCAGGTATCGACGAATTCGATTCCTCCGATCGGGCGCTCATCTGGACCATTCACGGCGGAGAGCAGCGCGTTGGAATGGGCCTGGCCGATGCCCTCGTCGAGGATGACGCCGAAAAGATCAAAGCAACCATTCGTGGATATGTTCAGGCGGATCTTCGCCCCGAATACAGAAGTCAACAGGTAAAGCTCTACCGTGATCGAATCGCTGCCCTGGATACATCTGAGCAGATCGATCCAATGAGCCTGCGCCGGGAATGGAATAACGAAACAACAGGAGGGCTGCGATGAGTGAACACGTTGGTTTGCGTGGAAGGGCATGGTTCGAGGCGCTGACTGGAAGCGATCAACCGCTGTCCGGAGACCCCGGTACCGTTCTCATCTCTGATGCTCAGATCGGCGATGAGACCGCATTGTTCCTGTGTGTCGTACCCAATCCGGCCAGCCGCTTTCCGTGCGTGCGTGATGGTCAGGTGGGCCTCGAGGAAGCGTTCACCCTGGCTCATCACTTGCGTAGAGTGATTGCTGAAGATCGTGAAAAGCCAAAAGCAAAGAAGCGTCCGGTGATCGCGATCGTCGATGTCAAAAGCCAGGCCTACGGGCGCCGCGAGGAGACGGCCGGAATATTCTTCGCTGCGGCCGCGTCGTCTGATGCGTACGCATCGGCGCGGACGGCAGGCCATCCCGTGATTTCGCTTGTCACGGGACAAGCTTTCTCCGGCGGATTTCTCACTCATGGCTACCAGGCGAATCGCATTTTGGCCTTCGATGATTCTGGCATTGTGATTCACGCGATGCACAAGGAGGCGGCAGCAAGAATCACGCGTCGCTCGGTCGCTGAACTTGAAGAGCTTGGGCATGAGATCGCTCCCATGTCGTATGACGTCCGCGACTACGCGAAGCTTGGGCTGCTTCACAAACTGCTTCACGTGGACGACCCTCAGCATCCCACGACCGCCGACATCGAAGCCGTCAAGCACGATCTGATCGATGCCATCCAAGATGCACGCCGCGGCGCGACCGACCTCAGCAACCGGCTTCAGTCCGATGCCGCGAAGCAGACACGCAAAGCCGGCATTGCCGTTCGCGCCGCGCTCGAAGCACAGTGGCAGGACGCATAAGGAGCAGTCGTGACGCAGGTCCTTCTTAATACACTTGTCCCAATATTCGCCGGCCTGCTTCTGGGATATATCGCAGGCCGGCGAGGCATGATGGACAACTTGCATGTCCGCAACCTGATCGTGCTGGTGATGAACTTCGCGATTCCCTGCGCTCTATTTTCAACCATTATCGGATCGTCTCGATCTGACCTGCTGCGACATGTCCCGGCCGCCCTGATGATCACGCTGGTCTTCGGTGCTTTGTACCTGATCAGCTACATCTGGGCGCGCAGAGGATTGAAAATGTCCCTCTCGGATGCTGCCGTTCTGGCTCTAACCATCGGCTTCCCGAATTCGGCCGCAATAGCCCTCCCTTTACTCGGTGGAGTGTACGGTCCCGAATCAACCGTCACGGCTGCATTGTCAATCGTCATCGGATCGATCACGATCTCACCCCTCACCCTGGCTCTCCTCGAAGCCGATAAGCTCTCCGGAGGGAATCGTATTTCAATAAAGCGAGTCTTGCGCAGCTTTCCTCGCGCTCTTACACGCCCAGTTGTCTGGGCTCCGCTGCTGGCTCTGGTTGGGGTCTTCTTCGATATTCATTTCCCATCCTTCCTGACAGGAACGCTCAAGACCCTCGGGAACGCCGCGACGGGTTCCGCACTTATCCTTACAGGGTTAGTTGTTTCCGCGCAGAGCTTCCGGTTCAATGGTGGTGTCGCAACCACCACGCTCCTGAAGTTGGTGGGACAACCCCTGTTCGCCTTATGCACCATGCTGCTACTTCGTATGGATCATAATGATCTGCGGAATATTACTGTGATTAGTGCGATTCCCGATGGCTTCTTTGGTCTGGTGTTCGGGAAAGGATTCGATCACACCCCGGAGATTGCCAGCTCGGGATTGATCGGCACTTATCTCATCGGCTGGGTCACACTGCCACTCTGGATGCTACTGATGGCCACGTCCTTCTGAGGCACCCATGCTTCCGACTGATCAACATTCGCCGCGGGTACACGATCTTCTTCTGCTGCGATCTGGCATTTTAAGTTCTGCAGGTATGGCCACACCAGCGTGGGTGACCTCACACAAGGCCGGCAATCTCTGGGTTGTGGTGCGTCGAGCCGCCGCTCCAGATGGATTCGTACCTGTGGGAATGCGCGGCAGCAACCGGCACGAGCGCTGGGGCGGCTTCGCTGATCTCACCGATGTAAAAGAGAGGCTTCGCCCGTCACAGCTTTCCTTTCACATGGCATTGCGCACCCGCATCGTGCTTCCCGCGCTCGCGGCTCTCTCCTGGCTCGAACGGCAACTGGGCAGATCGGAGCTGGATTGGGGTCCGGTGGGTAGCGTCGGTTTCGAACTCGCAACTGGCCAGCAGGTGGTAACCGCAACCAGCGATCTCGACCTGGCACTGTTCGCCCCGACGCGATTCGCCCGGGATACCGCCCGCGATCTCTGGAGCGGCATGAATGCGGCGCCGGCAAAAGTTGATGTACGTGTGGAGACTCCATACTGTGGATTTTCGCTGGAAGAATACGCGCGAGAGGGGACGGAACGAGTCCTCGTACGGCTGCCTGCGAGCCGTAAACTCGCAGCAGACCCTTGGGCGATTTCTGTCATCGAGGATACGGAATGAAGACTGCTTTGCTCTTCCCCGGCCAGGGGTCGCAGCAACCCCGAATACTCCACGACCTTGTCCCCCACCCCGTAGTGAACGAAACCTTGTCTGAAGTCAGCGCCGTCCTGCGCCTCGATGTACGCACGCTGGATACGCCCGAAGCTCTGCAATCTGACGTCTCGGTTCAATTGGCCATTCTGACGGCAGGCGTCGCCACCGCAAGAGCACTTCAAGAGAGCGGGGTTGCACCATTGGCTGTCGCGGGCCTCTCGGTCGGAGCATTTTCGGCGGCAGTTGCCGCAGATTCGATATCGCTCGCCGATGCAGTGCGGCTAGTACATTCGCGTGCGGAGCAAATGGCACAGATGTATCCGGTTGGATACGGCCTGTCAGCGATCGTTGGGTTCAGCGAAGCCCAGGTCGCGAAGTTAGTCGATGCTGTAAATACGAAAGAGTATCCGGTATTCGTTGGGAATATCAACGCGCCAAGACAGATTGTCATCGCTGGCTCGAATGAGGGAATGGAGCAGGTTCTACAAAAAGCGCGCGCACACGGAGCTCGCAAAGCAGAGCGGTTGGATGTACCGGTTCCTTCCCATTGTCCTTTACTACAGCCTGTCGCCGACTCTCTTCGCAATCAGCTTCAATCGATATCTGTGAAAGATCCGAAGCCGATTTACCTTGCCAACGTAAATGCACGAGCTGTGCGAACCGCTCAAGGAGTTGCCAAAGATCTCGCCAACAACGTAGCTCACGGGGTTCGATGGCACGATGCAACTACAGTTGCATGTGAGCTTGGTTGCGAGCTATTCCTCGAAGTTCCACCCGGACACGCTCTGAGTGACCTGACCCGAGAGAACTTGCCAGGGGTTCAGGCTCATGCGATCACTCCCGGAACATTCGATAGACTCTTGAATCTTGCGAGAAACTAAGGATTGACACTTGCCGCAAAGCTCGACATCTAACGGACCAGCCTTGCGGCGTCGAATTCAGAGGTATACCGTGTGCAGATGCTCAGATAATGCCAAGGGACAAATGTTATCGTGGGTGGCCAGGCCCTTCGCCCGTTTGTGAACGATAACCTCCTTTGCCGATAAGAAGCGCTGTTCTTCGTTCCTGAAGGAATTGGTTTCGAGTTGGTTGTCACCAATCGATACCCTCGCTACGATCTGCAAGCACCCAACTATGGAGGCGGTTGAAGGAGCCGCCTCCTATGTTCCACAAAAAGCAGCCCTGCAAGTCTGCGAGTCGCTCTGCGTGCCTCACGATTCCTGAACACATTCCTAGACGAGCATGCTCGACACTTTGCCGTCAGCACATTCCCGCAGGAGCTATAAACACGCCATCGAAAAGTTCATTGGCTGGTATTGCTCTGAGCCTAG
>Ga0210386_10000367_pt1 | contig 42074 bp, 33 predicted proteins | sample IncBWH32OmetaG_FD_160091 | JGI IMG/M metagenome (GOLD analysis project Ga0210386, IMG submission 160091) | Forest soil microbial communities from Barre Woods Harvard Forest LTER site, Petersham, Massachusetts, United States - Inc-BW-H-32-O ...
CGAATTAAGCGCGGTGACGCCGGCAAAAACTTGATCGATCCCGGCCTTCAGGTCGCGCGTTGCGCCCGGGTCGGCATCCTGGATCACATGGTTCAGCACCACATACCGCGAAAGATTGAACGGCGCGTTGCCTGGACGGCGGCCAGCATAGCCTCGATCCTGACGCCAGCTATCTTTCGCCGCAGTCAGGTTGTGATGGCACGCAAAACAATCCAGTTCAGCGTATTCGGGCCAGATACCATTCTGCGATTCGCGCGCCACGCGCTTCAGTTGCTCCCGCAGTTGCACGGCCTGACCCACCCCCATAGCGCGAACGGCGAACCAGGGATCGGTGTCCACTTCCTTCCAGTGCGGAGGCATTACGGACAGAAACGAATCGAGCTCAAAGTACAGATCGGGATGGCCGGCGGCGATCAGTTCATGATCCACGGTTTTTTCCGCTGTTCCCAGATGGCAGGTGAGGCATTTCTCACTGCGCTTCACCAGATCGCGCGTGTCATACAGCCCGAGTTCAATCGACTTTTCGTACTTCCATCCACGCGTGGTGTGCGGCCCCAGCCAGGCCGACGCCGGCCCGTGGCAATTTTCGCAGCCCACCCCATCTGTGAGATCGAAAGTGCGGGCGCGCTGGTCCGCCGGAACATCCAGCGCGTGGCAGGCGAGACAGCGCGGCGCCGTATCGGGACTGGGCAGTCCCATGATTTTGGCAATGCGCGTCCCCACCGGGTTGGTCAGGTTCACGAACGCATGCGCGTGCTTATCGCGCACCACCCAGGTGCTGTATTCGTTCTGCAGAACCGATGTTTCGCCTCGCTCCTGGACGCCACCGTGACAACTCGGCGAACTGCACGAACCCGGGCCCGTATATTTCGACGGCCCGCTTGCATCGGCGCCAAAAAGCAATAGATTGGCGGCCAGACCGCACGCGACGATAAAAACATTCTTCATGAACAGCGTGTCGTTTCCTGTAGCGTAACAGATGTGAAGGCGATCGCTGAATTCACCCATGCCGAATTCACCTATAATGAAACCTCAAGATGGTTCCGATCTAGAGGAGGGCTGCACGAAGGGATACGTGTTTGATCTTCGATGATCTGAGAGCGATCCAGAATCAATTTGGCTATTTGCCGGGCGAGCAGTTAGAAGCGCTCTCCAAGCGCGCTCAGATCCCTCTTTATCGCATTCACGGCGTCGCCGATTTTTATCCACACTTTCACCTGAAGCCTCCGCCCAAAGTCACGCTGAGAGTCTGCGCGGACATGTCTTGTCACCTGCGTGGTGCTGACACGTTGCGGACGGGACTGAAGCAGCGCTTCCAGGGGATGAGTGAGAGCGACGTTTTCATTGGCGAGGTCTCCTGTCTTGGCCAATGCGACGGCGCGCCTGCAATTTCGATCAACGATCATATTTATCGGGGTGTAAGAGCCGCGCAGGCCGAGGCCTTGGTGCTGACCGCGCTGGGAGGCAGCAGCCTGCCGCACATGCCCGCCGGAGAGAAGACCAATGGGCTCGCTTCCGACCCGTACCGCGATGGCGAGCACTATGGCGCGCTGCTGCAGATCGTCGCAACACGCGACTGGGATGGTGTGATCGCGCAATTGAAAGCCAGCGGATTAAGCGGCTTGGGCGGCGCTGGTTTTCCCACCGGGATCAAATGGGAGGCCGTTCGGAAGGCCGCTGGTTCCGAGAAGTATGTCGTGTGCAACGCCGACGAGAGCGAGCCGGGAACCATCAAAGACCGTTTCATCATGCAGAACCTGCCCCACTTGGTAATCGAAGGCATGATCCTGGCGGGCTTGGTGACCGGCGCGCAGAAAGGCATCCTTTATATACGGCATGAGTACGAGCCGCAGGAAAAGATCCTGCACGAAGAAATCGAGCGCTGTTATGAGGAGGGCATCCTGGGAGAAAACGTGCTCGCATCGGGCCTCAAGTTTGATCTTGAGCTTTTTGTGAGCCCAGGCGGTTACATTTGCGGAGAAGAGACTGCGCTGATGGAAGCCATTGAGGGCAAGCGCGCCGAGCCTCGCAACAAGCCGCCCTTTCCGGTGACGCATGGCGTGTTCAACAAGCCGACCGCGCTAAACAATGTTGAAACTTTCGCCAACGTACCGCAAATCCTCGCGAACGGTGTGGATTGGTACAAGGCACAGGGACAGGGCGGCGCGGCGGGTCTGAAATTCGTCGGGGTCAGCGGCGATGTTCGCAGTCCTGGAATTTTCGAGATTCCGATGGGCCTGGCGATGTCGGAGGTGATTTTCAACCGCGCCGGAGGGATCGTGGATGGCCGGCATCTGAAGGCATTCGCGCCATCGGGCCCTTCTTCGGGCTATCTGCCGGCGTCGATGGTGGAGGTAAAGCTGGATTTCAAATCGCTGTCGGCGGTTGGATCGATGCTGGGCTCCGGCGCCATCGTGGTTTGCGCGGAGGGCCGATGCATGCTCGACATGGCCCTCAATGCGCTGAAGTTCTTCCGCAACGAGTCGTGCGGGAAATGCGTGCCCTGCCGCATGGGCTCGCAGAAGATGGTCGACATCGTGACCGGCTGGACCCGCGGTAAAGGCTCGGCTGCCGACATGCCGCTGATCGACGAGCTGACCGACGCGCTGAAACTGACGTCGATTTGCGGGCTCGGCCAATTCGCGCATGCGCCGCTTACGTCCGTGTTGCAGCATTTCCGCGAAGAGGTCGATGCCCACGTCTACGACAAGCGGTGTCCCGAAGGCGTCTGCCCGATGCGCGACGAGAGGACGCTGTGAGCGATCCTCAAGTTCAACTGACTATCGATGGGCTGCAGGTTTCGGTACAGTCCGGCACCACCGTGTTCGATGCGGCGCGCATGAACGGCATTTCGATCCCGACGCTGTGCCACCAGCAAAATGAGACGCCGGTGGGTGTGTGCCGCGTGTGTGTGGTGGATGTGGGCGCGCGCGTGTTTGCAGCGTCGTGTGTACGGCCAGCCGAGAACAGCATGGTGGTCAACACCGGTTCCGATAAAGTGAAGCGGGCGCGGCGCACTTTGATCGAGATGTTGATGGCCGATCATCCCAGCCCTTGCGCTCGCCAGCGGCAGTCGGGCGATTGCGAGCTGGAGACGTTGGCCCGCCTGGAAGGGATCAGCGAGCCGCGGTTCCCACGCCGCATTTCCCCGCGCGGGCAAGACAACTCGTCGCTGGTAATCGCGGTGGATCACGAAGCATGCATCCTCTGCGATCGCTGCATTCGCGGCTGCGATGAGATCCGGCATAACGACGTGCTGGGGCGCAGAGGCAAGGGCTTCATGGCGGGCATTGCGTTCGACTATAACCTGCCGATGGGCAATTCGTCGTGCGTGTCGTGCGGCGAATGCATGGTTTCGTGCCCTACCGGCGCCTTGACCAACAAGAGCGTGGTGCAGACCGTCTTGCCCGGCGAACCCGTCGACATCGAAGAGCTCCAGGAGCTGTCCTACTTTCAGAAAGTCTCGGGAACTTTTCTGGAGCTGAACAAGAACGCCATCGTCCGCCGGCATTTCAAGAAAGGCGAGATCGTCTGCCGCGAAAGCGAATACGGCTCGACCGCGTTCTACATCGTCGAAGGACAAGCCAATGTTTTCCTGGCCACGCCGATGGCTCACGTCAAGACAGAAGGCGGGGCTACTGGTTTCTTTAGCAAGCTGACCAGCCGCTTGCTGGGGCGACAGCAAGAGCGTCGGGAAGAAGAAGAGGAACGGCGCAGCATCCCGATCGATGCCCCGGTCGATTTGCCGTATGACAACCCGGTAGCCACGCTCGGTCCCGGCGATCTGTTCGGCGAAATGACCTGCATGAGCCTGTATCCGCGGTCGGCCACGGTACAGGCCGCCGCCGATTGCGTGATGCTCGAAATGTTGCGCAATGTGCTGGACATCATCCAGCGCAACAAGACGCTGAAGGCGCAGCTCGACGCGAAGTACCGGCAGCGAGCGCTAGACGATCACTTGCGCACTGTGCCGATGTTCGCCTCGTTGACGCAGGATTTCATCGATGTCCTACGCAATAAAGTGGAGCTGGTGCGCTACAGCAAAGGCGATGTGATCTGCCGCCAGGGTGACATGGCGGACAGCTTCTACCTGGTTCGCCTCGGCTTCGTGAAGATATCGGAGCCGCATCCCGGTGGCGACCTGGTGCTGGCATATCTCGGCCGCGGCGGTTATTTCGGCGAGATCGGCCTGCTGGGTGGAGGAAGAAGAACGGCCACCTGCACGGCGCTCGATCACGTGGAGCTGGTCCGCATTCACGCCGACGAATTCCACCAGATGATGGAGCAGTTTCCTGACGTACGCGAGAGCCTGACCTCGCTGGCCCGCGAGCGCACCGAACAAAACCGGCAACGTCTCAAGACCGCAACCAGCATGCCGCTCGACAGCTTCCTCGCCCAGGGACTGATGGAAGCGCAGAGTTTGCTGGTGCTGGATCTCGAACGCTGCACGCGCTGCGACGCCTGCGTGCGTGCTTGCGCCGATGCCCATGATGGCGTCACGCGATTGATCCGCGAAGGATTGCGTTTCGACAAATACCTGGTGGCGACATCGTGCCGGCAGTGCCGCGATCCGCTTTGCATGGTGGGCTGCCCGGTGGGCTCCATCCGCCGGCGCAATTCGCTCGAAGTAGTGATCGAGAACTGGTGCATCGGCTGCGGCCTGTGCGCCAAGAATTGCCCGTACGGCAACATCAACATGCATCCGTTCACGATGCTACAGGACGATCCGATGTCGCCTGGCCGGCAGATGGCGGTGGTGAAGCAGAAGGCGACGTCGTGCGACCTGTGCACCGAGCATGCCGAGCCGAGTTGCGTGTACGCCTGCCCGCATGATGCGGCGCACCGCGTGGAGCCGAACGAGTTTTTCCAGTGGCTCAAGGAGCCGGCGCAGACGGAAGCCAGGAGGTACTAGCGAGAGGAATGCGGATCGACGGAAGGCAGCGGCCGTGGATGGTTGCGACCATTGTGCTCACGGTGGCAAGCACGATCGCGTACATCGTCTATGCCATCCGATCGCCGGATGGGCCGCGCGGAGGCAGCGCTATGGGCCTCGCATTCGGAGTCGCAGGCTACGGTCTGATGCTCTACGCCGGATTGCTCGGAGCGCGAAAGAAAGTTCCGGTATGGAGGCTGGGGCGCGCGCAAACATGGATGCGTGGGCATCTCTGGCTAGGATCGCTGAGCCTGTTGCTGATCCTGTTCCACGGTGGGTTCGCATTTCGTGGACCGCTCACCCTGGTTCTGATGATGCTGTTCTTCATCGTGATCGCGAGCGGCTGGTTGGGAGCAGCGATCCAGCATTATGTGCCGAGCCTGATGACCACGCGCGTACCGATGGAAACTATCTACGAAGAGATTCCGCACGTGCGGGCGCAGCTCCGCGAAGAAGCCGATCAACTTGCAGCCGCCATCTGTGGACCGCTGTCGGGGGAAGTCTCCACGGAGTCCTCGGCGGCGGGGACTACACTGGTCGAGATCGAGCAAGAAGACCGGTTGCGGTTCCGCGAAATCTATTTGCGAAAAGTGCGGCCCTTTCTCGAAAATCCCGAGGCTCCGAATGCCGAGCTAGCCGATCCACGGCGCGCCGGCGAAGTTTTTGAATCGTTCCGCAGGCTGCTGGTTGCGCCGGTCCACGGCGTCCTCGATGACCTGGAGAATATCTGTGAAGAGGAGCATCAGTTAAGCCGGCAGATCCATATCTATCGGTGGCTGCATGGCTGGCTGCTGGTGCATGTGCCTCTCTCAATCGCGCTTTTAGTCTTAGGTGGCGTGCACGCAGTGATGGCATTGCGGTACTGAGGCGCAACATGGCGGGGCGAACGCGCACTACCAAAAAACTGGCGCAGCGGATTAATCTCGACTATTTTAAAACGGTACGCGGGATCCCCCGCTGGCGCCGCATTCTGTCGGTGGTGCTTACAGCGGCCGGGCTGGCGTGGCTGGGATGGCAGGGTCTGCGAGGGAGCCCCAAGCCTTATAACGCCGGACCAGTTGCGCGAGCGCACACGCTGATCGGTCCAAAATGCAGCGCCTGTCACCTTTCTCAAGGAAGCTTCCAGCGGACTGCCAGCGATCAGGCTTGCCTCGCTTGCCACGATGGTCCGATCCATCATGCGGAACAGACCTTCACGCCGGCATGCTCCAATTGCCACGTCGAGCACAAGGGCGTCCTGCGGCTGGCAGACACCAGCGATCGCGCATGCACGCAATGCCATGCCGATTTGGCGAGCAGGGATAACAACGCGCCGCCGAGGTTTGTCGCCAACATTAGTGGCTTCGATCAAACACATCCGGAATTCGCAGTCCTGCGGTCCGGGCGCATCGATCCTGGCACCGTTAAATTGAACCACGCCGTGCACCTCAAGCCTGATCTGCGAGGCCCTCATGGACCTGTCCAGTTGAAGTGTGTCGACTGTCATCGCGCGCCGGGCAGGGCGCCCGTTAGTTATGAAAAGGACTGTGGCGACTGCCATACGCTCGAGTTCGACCGGCGGTTCCGGGAGTCCGCTCTACATAAAGAGCCGAAGGTGGTGTACGAGTTCGTCGTGCAGAGGCTGACCGACTACATCGCAGCGCACCCGCGAGAGATTTCTTTAGTCGACGAGCCGGACAAGCGGCTGCCCAGCCGTCCACCGCAGCCGCCCGCGCGCAACGCAGCCGAGTGGGTGCAGCAGCGATTGGTTGACGCGCAACTATTGTTGTGGCGGAAGTCGTGCAAGGAGTGCCACACGATGAGTTATCCGAGTGGTCCCGATGCGCTGCCGGAAGTGGCTAAGGCCGCGATCACCACGCGCTGGCTGCCGCATGCTGAGTTCGATCATGAATCGCATCAATTGGTGGCCTGCACATCCTGCCACACCAAGGCGACGACCAGCCAGGAGACTTCGGACGTGCTGATCCCGGGCATCCAGGTATGCCGCGCATGTCATCACTCGGGGAGTGATGCGGCCGAGGCGCGCTGCTTCGAATGCCACGGTTATCATGACTGGAGCAAAGAGAAGCGCGTGACCGGGTCGTTTACGGCTCCGCAGCTGGTGGAGTAGAGAGTCGTGTCATCTACTTCCGCTCGAATGGCCTTATGACACGGAGAGAGTTTATCAGACGGTTAGTTCTAAACGAAATCACCGACGACTACGAGAACGTAGATCAGGTAGTCTTCCGGGAAGTCGCCAAGGTTGGTGCCAAGCTTGGATGGACTATTGAACGCTCCGAGGTCGTCGCCGCTCTGGACGGTTTGATCGAAGACGGGCTGGCGAAGGCGTACATCCTCTCCGGCAGAAAGCCGTACGCAACGGAGATCGAAGGTATGCCTTCGCTTGAGGTGGTTGAGAAAGATTTCAAGACCTATTTCTACGTCACGAAAAAGGGCATGGACCTTCACCTCTCTGACGACACGTGGTGGCCCTTTGACGACGACGGGAACCTACGCGAAACAATCTAGAGCCGACCTGGCGTAACGAAGATAGCCATTATTCAACCAGCTCAGCGTCCGGGGCCGAGTGGATCGTTCGTCACCGTGTAAAGCTGGCCGTTGCGAAGATAGAGGCGCTCCATTTCTTGACGATTGAACGGCCGGGATCCGCGCCGGTTGAATACCGCGAGCTGGTTGCCATCTTCATCCACCGCCCGGTCGCGATCGATGCCCTTCGAGACGGCCAGGGCCGGACCCTTGGTGCGATAGGTTGCGATCAATTTCGGCGTCGGGCGCGGGCTGAAACCCAGGTAATTCGGTGTGTCGTTCGGAGCGAATAGCTGCACGATGCGCAACCCGTTTTTTCCATCGGCGACGTACGCAAAAGCGCTGGCGTTAGTCATGCCCAGCTTGATGTCACGGGCGTCGTCGATTTCCCCTCCGGCGTTGAAGACCTGATCGATTCGCAGACGCTCCGGCCGTTCGACATCCACAATCACCAGGCCTTGCTTGCCACCGGCCACATAGGCGTAGGTGCGCGCGACATAGACATTGCGGGCATCTTCCAGGGGCACCGACGCGCCGGGAACAATCCGGGGACGAGCCAACGAAGTTAAATCCAACACTTTCAAACCCTCGCGGTCGACTACGAACGCGTAACGGAACTGGACTGCCACTCCCCGCGCTTCGACTAAACTGATTTCCGACTCGACCTTCGGCGCTAGCGGATTCTCGATATTCACTACCACGAGGCCGCCATTGCACAGGATGTAGGCGTAGTGGCCGGCAATGGTGATGCGGCGCGCTCCGTTCAGGACGCCGTTCGGGTTAAAAGCCAGCGCGCGCTTCAAGAAATTATTCGCGGGATTACCATCCAGCAGCGTCAGAACGCCGGGACTTTTGCTCTTGAGATTCGGGTCTCCGATGACCACGAGGCCTTCCTCGAGATCGGTCACATAAAGGAATCCGTACATCAGGGCGATAGGCTGCTCCTCGTTGGCCGGGATGCGCGTGCGCAGTGGGTCTATCGCCAAGGTGGACGGCGAGCCGACGGCGGTCGCATTTTTCGTTTTCACATAGAACCGCTGGCCCAAGGGCGAAACGGGCGCGGTGACCATCTTCTCGGAAAAGTTCTTGTTGTCGATATTGGCGATGTCGTAGACGCGGAAGCCGCCCTTGCCGAGCGCGGCGTAGAGATATTCACCGCGAACTTGTAGGTCGAGTATGTTGCCGCCGTGATGATCGGCCTCTTCGAGCTCACGGTTGTGCTTGACGAGTTTCGCGTAGTCGTCCGAGTAGACGAGTTTGTGCAGATCGCTGCCGAAAACCGCCGGCGGATCGTCGTGCTCAGCGACGGGAACCGCGTCGAAGCCTTTCGAACCCTCAGCGACGTAGACATAGCGGCCCATAAAGTTGACCAGATTCGTGCCTTGCATGAGAAGCTGGGCCATCCAGGCGTTGTTGTCGCCATCGCGGGAGACGTGACAATCGGTGCACGTTTTGGTTTCGGTGGCGCGGACCGTATGCGGATAATACGGGCTGAATCCGAAGCCGCTAAAGCCCTCGGCGGAAATGGTCTGCTGCGTGTAGTAGAGCCAGTCGCGATTGGCGTTCTGCGAACTGACTACAACGGCGCAAGTGGATCGCGTCGGTGCGATGCGATGGTTGGTGACCGTGCCGTCCACGCCCAGCATATAGATGTCGTCGCGCAGCACCTCGAAATTGTACGAAGTGTAGTTACGCGTCGTTAGGCCCTCGTTATGGAGCATGGGCATCCTTTTGTTCGCGACCATGGGCAAGTGGCAGCCGAAGCAACTGGTGGTCCAAGAAGAGTGACAGGTGTAGCAGGTCATGCGGCTATTGGAATGGGCTAGCGCGGATTCGCCGGTCGCCGCGCTGCCGAAGTTCTGGCCGTCCTTCAGCAGCGTCTTTGCGATGCGCGATTTTGCGCTGAAATGCGGATTGCCGGGTGTGATGGTATCCATCACCTGCACCACTTCCCAAGGCGCGCGGTCTTGGTCGACCATCGGACGCTGATAAAGCTTTTCGTCTTGCCAATAAAAACGGCGCTGGCCCGAGGGCGTTCGCAAAAGCGACATATCTGTGCCGCCCGGAGGTGCAGCAGCGGCCGACGTGCGCAGAGTAGCCTTCTGCGAGATGGTGCCGTGGCAATCAATGCAATCCACTTCCACCGCGTTGCGCGTCTCGCCGTAAAGATTGCCGTTGCCATGATTGTCCTGCGCGAAGTGGCAGTCCTCGCAGTGCATGCCTTTTTCGAGATGGATGTCACGAAGGTGGACGGCCTTCTGGAATTTGTCTTTGTCGTCAGGCGCGACTGTGTGGCTCTCGGCGTCCAGCAGGTTGCCCTTCCGGTCGCGCTTGTAGACGGCGCGGAAGACCCAGCCGTGTCCATGAAAGTCGGCGAATTGCGTGTGCTGGAGCTGCGCGTTGAACTCGGGCATGCCGATCTTTTCCAGGAAGCTGAGGTCGCCCCATAGACCGCGCGCGGCGGCGCCTTCGGGATTGGCGAGCCAACTCTGATAGCGCTGATCGTCGGTCGGGTTGTGCTGCTTAGGCGCGTACATGTGCTCCGCGTCAGTCTCGTTGTCCCACCAGATGTAGCCGAGGTACGACGCCACCATGTTGGTGCCCGGATGGATGTGGCACACGATGCACTGGCTGGTGGGAATGGAAAGCGTGAATTCATGCTTGATGGGATGACCGGGCTCATTGCGAGGAATGGTGGGATCGATCTGCGTGCTGTGCGCTTGATTGCCGTACGCGGCGTAGGGGCCGGAGTGAACCGGCGAGCGATCGTTGGCGTAGATGACGTGGCAAGCCGTGCAGCCGCTGGCGCGATAATCGCCGGGGTGATCGTTGGTGCCGGGCAGGGAAAGGATCGGATCGAGCAAACGCGTTTTCTGCAAGCCGAGGAAAACCGGATCGGTGCGAAGCTCAGTGCCGAGGCCACGATCGCTCAACTTGTCGTCGGGGCGGCCGGGGTCCTCGGTCGGATTGGGATTGCCCATTTCGGAGCGCTCTCCGCCACCGCGCTCGAACACCCGCAGGATGTTTCCGGGCTCGGAGACCTCCCAGCGGCCCAGAGGATCGAGATGCGGAAGCACGCCCTTGGTGCGCGTGAGATCCTGCGACGGCGGCGGGACCGTATTGATGCGCTGCGGCAAGCCGTCGGGCGAATAGCTTTCGCCGAAGCGCGCGTCTTTATAAGGAAAAGCCCCGTTGTTGTAGAGCGCCGCCTGCCAGAGCATCGCGCCATGGGTCATCATACTGGTGCGCACGGCCCGGACCTCTTGTATGTGGCAGCCGGCTGAGCCGCAGGTTCGATCGGCGACACGAAGGTCGCCAGGATTGACGAATTGGATGTACTTCTTGCTTTCCAGAAGCCAATTGGTGTACGGGCGGATGGGGTTGGCCGAAGAGCGCCACATCTCGGGAATGCGCGGTTGCGGATGCGCCTGCTTTTCGGCCTGCACGTACGTCGCGGAGCCGGGTAAAGCGCCCGCGGGCGGCTGGATATCGGCTTTTCCGCCGTGGCAATCGGTGCAGCTCAGGTGCACGGTGCCGGTGTTGTGCATGGTCGGTGAATCGGTCTGGCCGTGGCAGGCGATGCAGTCGGCGCCCGCCTGCCCCAAAATTAGGGACAGTATACTCAAACCCCAATTTCCAAGCGCGGATTTCCAACGCGACCGTCGGGGAAATAGGTATTTGAGTGCACTGTCCCTAATTTTCATCAGAAGCGGAAGCGGACATTCGCGAAGAGTGAGAACAGAAATCGGCCGGTGGAAATATCACGGAAGCCTTGGAATGGTTCGAAGCCGTTCACGCCTCCGGTGATGACGATGTTCTCCGACAGCGGCGGCCGGTACGACACCCCGAGGCCGGAATCCGCGCCCACGCCCGCATGGATCGGCGATTGGAACAACAGCAGCTCCAGCGGCTGGGTGTCCGCGAAACGAATCAAGTTCAGATTCACGAACCCGCGCAGCTTGGGCGTGATGTCGATGTCCACCCCAGCATTGTATAAGAATAGTCCTGGATTGACGAAGTTCGATTGCCCCTCCAGCTTGCTGGTACGCAGGTCGGGTACCAGGCTCCCGCCATTCTCCAAATCCACACCGGTGCCCGTCAGCCGGACGCCCTCGCGATTCCAAAAGCTGAAAAATCCCCCGGCGAAATTCGGATTGTCGAAGATCGTGTCGAAGCCGCGCGCCGTTCCATCGCGAGGATTCTTGTCGCCGGATGCATAGAAGAACGACACACGGTAACGCAGCCAGTCTCTATCCAACGACAATTCGGCCGCGGCCATCTGGGCATTGATGGCGACGCGGCGTCCGGCCAGTTCGTTGAAGCTGTCGTGCCCCAGCACCTGGTAAAACGCGTGCGTGAGGTTCAGCTTGCCGAAATGCCCGTCGCCCGTGAGCCCGTAGTAGTAAGCGCGGATCGCGTGCGGCTTCACCAGCCCGATGGGCGCCGGCCGCGCCAGAAAATTATTGGTATCGAACTGGAACGACGGATCATCCTTGTTGTAATGAAAGCTTGCCTGGATGGTGTAGCCCGGGATAAAAAAATCCTGACGATATAGGTTGGCGATCATGACCTGCTGGTGTCGATAAGCGAACGTGTTCAGGCCGCTGTTAGTATCTTTTTCGAGCATGGCGAAATATGCCGCGTTGTACTGATACCGGTTGGAATCCAGGTTCCCGAAGATCCGGATACCAGGTTCCTGATCCGAAAAAATAAAGCCGCGGAAATCGCTATTGAAGCTCTGAATGCCGGCCCGCACCGAAATGAAATCGTAACTGCTGCTCAAGTCCTTGATCTTGGCTTCGACGAAGGCTTCCTGAAGTCCCAGGTGCGTATCCAGGCGCGAGTCTCCTTTGCGCACGTCGACATTAACGATGCCGTTCTCCTGGACCTGTAGATAGTTGATGTTGAGCTCAGGCGTGAACTTGATCTGCCAATCGATCGGCCGGAAAGACGTATCGCCGTGAAACAGAGCCACGGAGAACGCCATGTTCTCGCTCATGAAATACTGGCCGAAGCGTCCAAAGAATTCCTGGCTGCCGGCACTCTCGGAACCAAGACCGCTCGGGACCGGAAGCCGTCGGCCGTCAAAGAACGTATCGCTGGCGAGCGTCACGTTTAGGAACGTGCGGTTGCCGATGATCGGCTCGTCGCCTTTCAGCTTGTTGCGATTAAACGGGTCATACCAATGGCTCTTTACGTAAGGCGCTTCTCCGTTGGGGTAGCGCTGATAATCGGGAAACTGATAGTTCCAGCGATTCGGGATGACATTGAAGACCTGGTCGTCAGGCGGGAGCGGCAGCACTGGACGACGTTCGGTGGTATCGGCCGGCGGAGGCGCTCCCAGCGCGCGGCCATAGGTAGAAGGCGTACCGGGTTCGCCAGCCGATGATGTGGGCGCTGGGCCTAATCCCGGGTTGCGCGGAACCGTGCGTACACCTTCCGGACCTGTAGCAACTGCTTTCATCGTGAATTCGAGTGGGAACACCGCGCCGGCCGATAACTCGATCTCCCCTTGCCCGAAAGCCTCAAAGCCGTCGCGAGTCGCTTTCACCTGGTAGCGGCCCGGCGCGAGATTGAGGAAGCGATACGCACCATCGCCCGAGGTCGTCGCTTGGAGACTCCCGCCGGTTGAAAGATTCTGAAGATTGACAATCACGCCCCCGAGTCCCAGCCCAGCGTCAGTGCGGACTATACCTTGGATGGCCGAGGTCGCCGGCACGGTCTGCCGGGGAATTCGCTGGTCTTGCGCACGCGCGCTATCCGACAGCAGCCCGACAAGCAGCCACATCCCCGCCGCCCCGCACCCTCTTCCGAGTCTACCTGTGCCAGACTGTTCCAATAGCCAGTTTGTTCCAATAATTATTAGATGAAAGGCCAAGATAGCAAAGCCGTGGGGGCGGCGCTCGATTCATTTCGGATTGAGCTGCCGTCGTGGGGTTTTGCGAACACCGGAACCCGGTTCGGCAAGTTCTTGCAGCCGGCCGCGGCCACGACCATCGAGGAGAAACTCAGCGACGCGGGCGAAGTCCATCGCTTGACCGGCGCCTGTCCCACCGTCGCGCTCCACGTGCTGTGGGATTTTCCAAACGGACTCGACAGCGTCAAGCAAGTTAAAGCATTCGCGGAAAAATATTCGGTGCGGCCAGGCTCCATTAATCCCAACGTTTTTCAGGATCAGATTTACAAACACGGCTCGCTGGGAAACCCCGATCCGGATATCCGGCGAGCGGCGCTCGACCACATCCTGGATAGCGTAGAAATCGCCAGGCGCCTGGAAAGCGGCGACATCTCGCTATGGTTCGCCGACGGATCCAATTACCCCGGCACAGCCAACATCCGGCAGCGCCGGGCGTGGTTTGAAGATGGTTTGCGGAAAGTACACGCGAAGCTCAGCGCGAATCAGCGGATGTTAGTCGAGTACAAGCCCTTCGAGCCGGCTTTCTATCACACCGATATCGCGGACTGGGGGATGGCGTTGACGCTGGCGAAGGCCGCTGGACCGCAGGCCAAAGTGCTGGTGGACACAGGCCATCATTACCCATCGCAGAATATCGAACAAATTGTCGCCTGGCTCCTGACGGACGACATGCTCGGGGGTTTTCACTTCAACGATCGCCGCTACGCCGACGACGACCTAACGCTCGGATCCATCGATCCCTACCAGGTGTTTCGCATCTTCCACGAGATCGCGATGTACGAATGGGAGACCGCAAAACGCGCCGACATCGCGTATATGATCGATCAGAGCCACAACCTGAAGGGCAAGATCGAAGCCATGATCCAGACCGTCGCCACCGCCCAAGAGTTGTATGCCAAGGCCGCGTTGGTGGATCACGAGAAACTGGCGCGCCATCAGAAAAGTTGCGCGCTAGTGGACGCCGAGAACTGCCTGAAAGACGCCTTCTCCACCGACGTGCGTCCGGCCATCGCCGAGTGGCGCCGTTCGTATGGTTTGGCCGAAGATCCGCTGGTGGCTTTTCGAGCCAGCGGCTATCTGGAACGGATTACAGCCGAGCGCGCCGAGAAAAATCGGGCCACCGCGTCGAGCTACGCCTAGATCGTAAAGTCAGGCGACCAGCGAATTCGACTGCCGCTTGGATGCTCTGCCAATCTGTGGTAAATTTGTTCTCCGTCTATGTGGCCTCAAAACTATTTCCCCATCGCGGGCAGCCTGCCTTTTTCGACGCTGGCTGCCGCCGTTCCCATCCTGACCATGCTGGTCCTTTTGGGCTTATTGCGGAAACCGGCCTGGCTCTCAGCTTTGTTTGGACTTTTGGCCGCCGTTGTTGTGGCTGCATTTGCGTACCAAATGCCATGGCGCAATGTGATTGGCGCCGCAACGGACGGCGCGGCCTTCGGCCTGTTCCCCATCGGATGGATTGTCTTTTCCGCTATTTTGCTGTATCGGGTCACGCTCGAGAGCGGAAAATTCGAGGTCATAAAGGATTCCGTCGGCCACCTTACTGACGACCGGCGGCTGCAAGTGCTGCTGATCGCTTTCGCGTTCGGCGCGTTCGTCGAAGGCGGAGCTGGCTTCGGAACGCCCATAGCCGTAGCAGCGGCCATGCTCGCCGGGCTCGGCTTTTCGCCGTTCTACGCCGCCGGGCTTTGCCTGCTTGCGAACACGGCTCCGGTGGCCTTCGGCTCCATCGGAATCCCGATTGTGACGCTCGCAGGAACGACTGGCTTGCCCCTGGACCGCCTCAGCTCCGGTGTCGGGCGCATGTGTTCGCCCGTAGCTCTCTTCCTGCCGGCCTACATCATCCTGGTCATGGGCGGTTGGAAGGCCCTCAAAGGTGTTTTGCCGGCTGCCGTGGTTTGCGGCGGTGCTTTTGGAGTGTTTCAGTTTCTGATCTCGAATTACGTCGGTCCCCAGTTGACCGCCATTTTGGCCGCGATCGCCGCCATGCTCGGACTGGTGATTTTGTTGAGTTTCTGGAAGCCTCACGATTCTTTTGTGCTCGCCAAAGAACATGCCACTCAATCGACGGTCACCCACGCCCACTATCCGGTTGGCGCGCTGCTGGCAGCTTGGGGGCCCTACATCTTGTTGGTGGTTCTCGTGCTTCTATGGAGCTTGCCATGGACGCCTATTCCTAAGCTGTTGAACTCGGCTACGGTGGTGTTCCGCTGGCCTTGGCTGCATAACGAAATACAGCGTATGCCGCCCGTGGTGGCCGCCCCTTCGCCCTATCCGGCGACCTTTAACTTCAACTGGCTCTCGGCGGCGGGGACATCGTGCTTGTTCGCGGCTCTATTCGCCGTTCCAGTGGTGGGTATGAGCGGACGTCAGTTCCTCAAAGCCTTCTTAAATACGTGCAAGCAGCTGGTGCTGGCGGAACTCACCTTGGCCGCGGTCCTGGCGTTGGCTTACGTGATGAACTATTCCGGCGCCACTGCCACACTGGGGTTGGCGTTTGCGGCCACGGGCGCGGCTTTCCCGTTTTTCAGCGCGCTGCTGGGCTGGCTGGGCGTATTTCTCACCGGAAGCGACACCTCCGCCAACGCGCTTTTCGGCAGCTTGCAGGTGGTAACGGCGAATAAGCTGGGAATGAACGCCGTGCTGATGGCCTCTGCGAATTCGGCCGGAGGGGTGATGGGCAAAATGATCAGCCTGACTAGCGTCGCGGTGGCCTCAGCCGCTACCGGCATGAAACGCGAGGAAGAAACCAAACTGTTTCGGTTTACCGTCCGGCACAGCGTGTTGCTGGCGGTGGTGATGGGGTTTCTAGCTCTCTTTTACGCCTATGTGGCGCCGCAGTTTGCCCCTTAACGCGGAACACCGATTCAAAAAGGCCGCTGGCTACGGTGCCTCCTATAGAAAAAACTGATCCCACAGATGTTTATTCTTTGATATCGGATTTTCTCTATTGTGTTGTATACTAGCCCCAAGTTACTCTAGCTGTAACGTGCATAACGGGGTGCGGCCAGGTTCTTCAAGGGTAGCCGTTCCCGTCGAATAAGGGTACAAGGGGTTCAACAAATGAGAAAAGCTATATCCGCATCTATAGTCATCGCCACGGTGCTAGGTTTGCTATCCGCTGGTTGGCTGTCGGCTTCCCCAGTGGGAAGCGTCGCCGGTTCCGTAAGGGACTCCAGCGGAGCGTTTGTACCGGGCGTGAAAGTCACTCTGACGAACACGGCGACGAACGCTAAACTGGAGACCACTACTGATACCAACGGTGAATTCCAGTTCCCTCAACTTGCTCCCTCCACCTATTCCATTGTTGTCGAAGCGAGAGGATTCAAGAGAGCGCAAGGCAGTGCCCTGGTTCAAGTGGACCAAATCACGCGCGCGGAATTTAATCTGGAAGTCGGCGACATTTCCCAGTCTGTTCAGGTAGAAGCTGCCGCGCCGTTGCTTGAAAGCGACAAGAGCACGCTGAGCAGCGTGGTGGACACGCGGACTATCGCCAGCATGCCGTTGAACGCGCGCCAGTATATGGACCTGGCATTGTTGACTCCAGGAGCTGCGCCATCGACGCCCGGCCAACAAGGCGGCGGGTTCAGCGTGGGTGGGGCGCGTTCGCAATCGAATCTTTTCCTTCTGGATGGCGTCAGCAACATGGATACTCAGATCGGATCGGCGCTGGGCAACTTCCGAATCACCGACGCGGTGCAGGAGTTCGCGGTTCAAACCAGCGTGCCGAGCGCGGAGTTCGGACGCGGACAGGGCGCCCAGGTAAACATCGTTACCAAGAGCGGCACCAACGAGTTTCACGGCTCGGTCTTCGAATACTTTCGCAATTCCGACCTGGACGCGGCGGACTTTTTCACCAACAAATTGCGGGGTATAAAGAACACACTGCACCGCAATCAGTACGGCGCTGCTTTGGGTGGACCGATCCGCAAGAACCAGACGTTTTTCTTTGCGTCCTGGGAAGGGTTCCGCCAAGTCAATCCAACCGTCAGTTCAACGATCGTGCCGACCGACGCCCAGCGTGCGACGGTGACCGATCCTATTTCGAGAGCGCTGCTTCAATTTTGGCCCTCGCCCAATACGCCCGCGACAACCAGCGGGATCAATTACATCGCCAATGTCAACGCGGCAACCTTTGACAACACTGGTTTGATCAAGGTCGATCACAATTTCGGCGATAGCGACCATATCAGCGCCCGATGGGCCGAATACCAAGGAACGGCGATCACCGCAGGGGTCCTTCCAAATTTGGGGGGCACCACCAACGAACCGGTCAGCCGCTCAGGTGTTCTCACTGAGACGCATACTTTCAAGCCCACCCTTCTGAACGAATTTCGCTTTGGCTTTTCCAGGAACCAAACGTTCCTCACAGTGCAGGATTCCGGTTTCGATGCCTCCAAGGTCTTTATCGGATCGAATGGACAGCCGCTACCCGGAGTAGTGAACGGCGCCAAGAATATATTGGATTCCGGATTGCCGACGGTCACGGTGGCAGGAGGCTTTGCGGTCTTGGGAACGGCCAATAACTATCCACAGGGTCGAATCACCAATACTTACGAGCTATTTGACAACTTGTCATGGATCGCTCCCTTCGGCGCTTCCAAGCATTCCTTCCGCTTTGGCTACCATATTCGCCGCGAAGATGCACGCCGATTTTTGGACGGCTCGGCGCGCGGCTCTTTCAACATCGCGAGTTTTTCCGATTTCGCCGCGGGCCTGGTTAACACCTCCTCCGACCTGAGCGGTTCCACGCTGGCATACTGGCGCCGTTATCCTTTTGACATGTACTGGCAAGACACCTACAAGGTCAAGGACAATTTCACCCTCAACTACGGCATCCGCTACGAGTATCCATCCGCCATTTATCAAACCCGCCAGGATGCGACGAACTTTATCCCCGGTGTCGGGCCGGTGTTGCTGAACACCAATCAAGTGCTGAACATTGATCCGACCAAACAAGGGCCGAGCTCGTTCTTCTATACACAAGCGCCTTTTACCCTTTCCAATAGCGGAGTGCACTCAGACAAAAACAACTTCGCGCCAGTGGTGGGGATGGCCTATACGCCGCGTTTTGCCCAGAAACTGTTCGGTCATGACGCCACTGTGATCAGAACCGGTTTTCGAATGGCCTATGATGACGTGTTTAACAACATTCCAGCCAACATGGGGCTGAATGCACCCTACAATCTGACCATTAGCCAGACAGCCAATGTGACTCAGCCAGGAAAGTTCAACTGGCCGATTGCCTACAGTCCAAACGTTCCGTTTATTTCCAATTTCGGCAAGCAGGGGCCTGGTACGCCACAAAGCGGCGTCATCGGATTCAGCGCGGAGGATCCAAACCTGCGGAGCGCGTATATTTATCAGTACAACTTTGGAATTCAGCGCAGGCTGGGCAACAACTTTTCGATCGAGGCCGACTACCAGGGGTCTAGCGCTCACAAGCTGATGGTCAACATCGATCTGAATGAACCCTTGGTTGCAGTCAACAATCCCGCGGTACGAGGGCCTCTGACGCCAAACCAGCAGTTCTTCCCCAACAATACCTTCGCCCATCTCAACATGGGAAAGGATCTCGCCACTTCCCACTACAATGGCTTAGTGCTAACAGCCAAGTGGCAAGGGCGGCGTGGGATGTACTTGCAAGGCTGGTACACATTCAGCAAATCGTTGGACGACAGCTCTTCCTGGTCGGTGCCGAGCGGCCAACCGGGAGGTTTGGCCGATCCGCGACATATGAAAGCGGACTGGGGTCCATCGAACTTTGACGTCCGCCATCGCGCCGTCGTCACCTACGTTGTCGATGTGCCGGTAGGTCCCGGCCACCGGGTGTTCGGCTGGAACAACTTGTTCAATCGCGAGGCGTTAGGCGGTTGGCAAGTCTCGGGTATCACGACCATCCAAAGCGGAACGCCGTTCACCGTGTATAACAGTGCGCTGGATTATAGCGGGTTCAACCAGTTTGATGATCGCCCGGATGTGATCGGAACAGGCCCGTTGACACAAAACAATCGGACCCCGGACGCCGCCTTTGACACTACATTTTTCTCCAAGACTCCGCCGACTGGGCGCGTCGGAACCGCCGGACGCGATCAGTATTACGGCCCGGGTCTGGCAAACTACGACTTCTCAGCCGCCAAGAATTTCCCGCTCGGCACTGAACGGGTCAGGCTGCAGTTCCGCGCCGACCTGTTCAATATCTTTAACCACACAAACTTCTCGAACCCGGTAAGCAACGAGAGCAGTTCGAGCTTCGGCAAGATAACGGCGACGGTGGGGAGCGCCGTCGCTACTGCGGTCGGGACTACTGCGGGCGTCGTGGGCGGGGGCCCGCGGGTCGTGCAGTTTTCGATGCGATTGAGCTTCTAGCAGAAACAATCCCGGGCCAGGATGGTCCTACAGATTCGGCCAAGTAACGCCGATACTCCGGTGAGGAGTGTCGCGCCCGATTCTGCTATGACCGGCCCTGAACAAAGACGCCAAACCCGCCGGAATGCCGATCATTTCGTCCGCGTTTCCACTACAACTACGGGGTCGGCGCGACAGACCGAAACTGCCCGCATGGTCGATATCTCGGAAGGCGGGCTGTGCTTTATCGGATCACGCTATCTGGTTCCCGGGACATCCTTGGGAATCGAGTTCGGTGATTGCCGCATTGTGGCCGAAGTCCGGCATTGCCGGTTGCGGGAGTACGGGACGACCAGCGAGTTTTTCATCGGAGTGCAGGTTCAAGAGATTTTGGAAGGCGTCGAAACTTGGCTGGCGCTGACCGACTTGGGGGATTGATTCGTGGCGCAGGTACTCGTGCGAATACCAGAATATCTGCGTTGTTAACGGTCCCGGTTCCAGCTCGCCAGGAACGATTCCGTCGCCAGCGTTTCCTGCTCCCGGTCCTGTTCTTTGCGCCACTCTTCGATCTTTCTGGCTCTCAACTCCTCTAGCAGCCGGAAGCGCTGCTTAGCGGCGCGATAACTTTTCTTCTGCTCGGAGAGGTCGCGATGGCATTTCGCCACCAGCTTTACCAGATTATCCGCTTGCCGCTTGAGACTTGCAGCATGTGCGCCCACGGCCCGCAGATCCGCGCCGCGAAGATCGGGCAACGTATCGAGCGACCGGTCCAGGTTTGATTTTTCGGCGCTCAGATCGGCGCGCATGGTCTGCAGCCTGAGTTGCTCGCGGAGCAACAGTTCCAGCTTTGCCTCTTCGGACGCCAGCTCGAGCGCTCGCCAGCGGAGAACTTTTTCAAGAGAAAAGTGAAACTGCGCCACGACTGGATTCCTGGGCAGCCGCTACCCCAGCGCGGCGGCTAGTTTTTCTAAACGCTCTAGCGTCTCCGGAAGTTTGCAGAATTCGTGCGAATCCTGCTTCAGGAAATTCATGACCTCCGGACGGCATCTGATGGACGCGTCCAGCTTGGGATTAGTGCCGGCCACATAAGCTCCTAACTGAATCAGGTCGTGCGAGTCGTGATACAGTGCCAGCGCCTCGCGCAGCTTCTGGATTTGCGAAATCTGTTCGGTGGAAGCAATGCGCGATGTCAGCCGGCTGATGGAATGGCGAATGTCGATCGCCGGATAGTGCCCCGCCGCCCCCAATTCTCGCGACAGGATCAGGTGGCCGTCCAGAATACCGCGCACGGCGTCGCAAATTGGCTCGTTGAAATCGTCTCCTTCCACCAGGACCGTGAAGAATCCCGTGATGGAGCCCTTTTTGAAATGCCCGGACCGCTCGAAGATCTTCGGCAGGAGCGCGAACACCGACGGCGTGTAGCCTTTCTGGCTGGGCGGCTCTCCGGCGGCGAGGCCGATCTCACGCTGCGCCATCGCCAGTCGCGTCACCGAGTCCACCACCAGCAAAACATTCTTGCCTTGATCGCGGAAGTATTCGGCTACCGCCAATGCTACGAAACAGGCCCGGATGCGCAAGGGCGCCGGACGATCGGAAGTCGCCACCACCACCACCGAACGGCTTCGTCCTTCGGGCCCCAATTCGTTTTCGAGAAATGCCCGGACTTCGCGGTTGCGTTCTCCAACCAGCGCGATTACGCTCACGTCGGCATCATTGTGGCGGGCCATCGCGCCCAGCAGAGTGCTCTTGCCTACGCCGCTGCCGCCGAAGATCCCGACGCGCTGTCCTTTTCCGCAGGGCAGCATGCCATCGATGGCGCGAACGCCGGTAATGAGCGGTTCAATGATATGCTCGCGTTCCATGGGGCACGGAGCTTGCGCGTACAAAGGATACGCGGCGTTGGTTTGAATCGGCGGGCCCTCATCGATCGGCCGGCCGAATCCATCCAGAACACGGCCTAGAAGGCCCGGGCCGACGCGCAGCAGCGCATCTTCTTTGCGCGCGATTACGCGATCGCCGAGCTGCAGGCCATCCATTTCTTCCAGCGGCAGCGACAATACCCGATCGTTTCGAAAGCCGATTACCTGCGAGCGGATGGTGCGGCCGTTGGAGGTGCAAACCTCGCAGAAATCGCCAATCGACACAACCGGTCCGCGGGACGCTATCAGCAGGCCCACCATCTCGGTTACCTGACCGATCCAGGGCATTAATTCGATATCGCTGAGTTGAGCGCTGAGCTTGCCGAAAACGGAACTGGTAGCGGATGCCATTCTATCTTTCCAGCCGGTCGATCAGGCCGCGTTCGATCTCCAGCAGTTGCGTATCCACGGAGGCATCCAGAATGCCTTGCGAGGTTTCCAGGAACACTTCGCCCGGTTTCAGCCCGGGATCCGGCATGAGAACCAGATTTTTCGGAGCGCCGGATTGTTCCAGCGATTTCTTCACCAGCGATTCCAGGCCCGGATGCATGCGTACGCGTTGTATCTCGCGCGATTGGATTTTTAGGAATGCGGTTTTGACCAGACCCGTGAGTGCGTCGGGGTCCAGTGAAACCTCGCGATGGATCACGCGCGCCGCTATCGAAACGGCCAGGCGTACCAGGTCATGCGTGGCCTCTTCGCGGATCGTGTCGCGGACACGAGCCAGTTCGGCCAGATTGCGTGCCAGGCCGTCCATCGCCGGACGGATCTGTTCCTCGGCCTCGCGCCGGCCAGCCGTAACGCCCGCCGCAAATCCCTCCCTCCGCGCCTGCTCCAAGCCTTGTGCCTCTCGCTCGGCATCCTTGCGCGCGGGCCCCTTGCTGCGTGCGTCGCCAGGCGGTTCCACGACACGCCACAGAGCCGTCGCCGCCGAAGGCTTTTCTCCGCCCGCCAGAATTTCAGACGACATACTGGTCGCCGCCGCCGCCCTTCAAGCTGAGAACGCCCTCCGACTCCAATTGCTGGACCACCGCCAGGATCTGCTGCTGGGCCTGCTCCACATCCCGGATGCGCACAGGTCCGGCAGCGTCCATATCCTCGCGCAACATCTCCGCGCCGCGCTGGGACATGCACTGCATGAAGTGATTCTTCAATTGATCGCTGGTACCCTTCAGAGCGATGGTCAGCAGCTTGCGATCGATCTTGGCCACCACTTCCTTCATGGCCGTGGCGTCGATCAGCAGCAGATCTTCGAAAACGAACATGTAATGCCGGATCGCGTCCACCAGCGCCTGCTGCTCCTGCATGTTGGTGAGGATCTCTTCGCTCACCGCCGAGTCCATGCGATTGAGGATTTCAGCCACGCTGCGCGGCCCCCCGTGTGGCTCGCTCTTTACCTGTGCAATCGATTTCAATTTCTCGCCGATCACCAGCGAGATGCGCGCCACCACGTCATTCGATACGCGATCCAGTTCCGCGATCCGGATCACTACGTCGGACCGTATCGCCGGAGGAAGATTCGCAATCAACGACGCCGCCTGCGCTGCGGAAAGATGCGAAAGAACCAGAGCGATGGTTTGAGGATGCTCGCCTTCGATGAAGCGGCTCAGCAGGCTCGGATCCGCCTTCTGCAGCGTTTCCAGGCTCTTGTTTGATCTAACGCCCTTGGGTAGCGCCTCGGCCAGCCTTCGGGCGCCTTCCGGACCGAATGCGCTGGACAGCATTCTCTTGGCATAGTCGAAGCCGCCTCGTCCCCCGCCGCCCATGGTCGATTGGCAGAATTCTTCCAGCACAGCTTCGGTCTGATTCGGTGTCACTTTCTCCAGCCGCGCAATCGCTTTACTGACAGACTTCACTTCTTCTTCGCTCAACTGCTTCAGGATCTCGCCGCCCAGTTTCTCGCCCAGCGTAACCAGCAGAATGGCCGCCTTCTGCGACCCTGAAATCTTGACTCCGTCTTCGCCGTTAACAGTCATACGTCAGATCAGCTCGCTTCCTCTTCGGCCAGCCAGCCACGCAGGACATTGGCCCACTGTTCCGGATTATTGCGTCCGTTTTCCTGGAGCTGCGCCAACAACGCTTCGGTGCGCGAGGGCATGAGAGCCGGAAGGTTGGACGGTGTGGCGCTCATTCCGACATTTGGCGGTGGGAGTGGTGTCGCGGACATCGAGACTGCGGGCGGCAGCGCCTCGCCCATTTCCACCTCCGCTCGGCTCTTTCTTCCTCGGGAGACGGCGAAGATCACCACGCCGATCATGAGGACTACGCCGGCAATGCCGCCGTAAAGCACCGGCTTGTTTTTCAGCAATGCGTCCAGTCCGTTGGGCGGTGAGATTTTCTGCGCAGGCGCTCCACCGGCCGGCGGGGGTTCTGCATTCACGGTCATATCGAAGGGAAGCGTTTCCACCGTCAATTCATCGCCGCGCTGCGTATTCAATCCCACCAGCGTAGCCACCACACTATGGATGGTCTTCAGCTTTTCGGGCGACGGTGGCGTTACGATGCGTTTCTGCTGCGTGCCTTGCCCTTGCCATTTCACTTCGTGGTCTACCAGCACCGCGATCGATAAACGCTTCAAGGCCCCCTGGGGTAATTTGAGATGCTTCACTGTGCGGCTCGATTGGTAGGTGATGTTCTCGGTGCGTCTCACCGACCCGGTGGTGTTTCCGCCCGGCTTTGGCGGCGGAGGCTGAGGCAAGTTGGAAGCCGTTCCCGGCTGTCCGGCGGCGATGCGGGTAACACCGCTCGAGTCTTCCATCTTTTGCGAAGTCACCATGACGGATTTGGTGGGGTCGAAGTTCTCCTCGCTCTGCTCTCCGCTCGACATATCGACTTCGGCCGAGACGCCGGTCCGAAACTTATCCGGCCCGAGCAAAGGCTCCAGCGTATTGTTGATCTTCAACATCAGGTCGTGTTCGATGGCCTGCCGGTATTCCAGTGCCGCTTCTGTAATCTGCGCACCGTCCGCCAGACCGTCCCGCCGCGCCCGGTTGAGCAGGTTGCCGCGCATGTCGACGATCGATATGGCTTCCGGTGTCAGACCCTCCACCGCGCTCGACACCAGGTTCGCGATCGCCGCCACGTTCTGCGATGACAGGTTGGCGCCCGGACGAAGCCCCACCAGCACGCTGGCCTTGGCCGCTTCCCGCGACTCCAGAAATACCGACTCCTTGGGCAGCGTCACGTGTACGCGCGCCTGCTGCACTTCCGAGAGCGCCATAATGGTCCGCTCCAACTCACCTTCGACGGCCCGCCGATAATTCACATGCTCGGCGAAGTCGGTTACGCCGAAGTTTGTTTTGTCAAAGATCTCAAATCCGATCCGTCCCTTTTGCGGCAGCCCCAGGCCGGCCATTTCCAGCCGCAGCTCGGGGACTCTGTCTTCGGGCGCCAACAGCGTGGTTCCGTTGTCGGCCACCCGGTAATCGACACCGCTTTCTTTCAGTTTTTGAACCATGGCCATCGCATCTTCAGGCGCCAGCGAAGTATACAGCGGCCGCAGACCGCTCTCGCGTTGCCAGCGCGAGAACCATATCACGCCTCCCACCACGGCGGCGGCGCAAATCACGATGGCCGTCAGTTGCTGCGCGGAAAGAGATGAGAGAAGCTTTTTCACTTGGTTCATTGGGGGACGGAAATGGAGAGCCGGTCACGCTCACACTTGCATTCGCATAATCTCCTGGTATGCCGACGTGACTTTATTGCGAACCTGCAAGAACAACTCAAACTCCAGGGACGCTCTTTGCGCCGCGAGCGCCACCGTGTGCAGCTCCTCGTTTCCACCGTTCAAAAAGTTGTTGGTCACCTGCTGCGATTGAGCCTGCGACTGCTCCATGTTTCCGACGATGCCCTGCAGAACGGACTGGAATCCGCCCGCGCTCTGGCCCGGTGAATTTACCGGCGCCACCTCGGGGAGGCTAATGGGCGGGATGGAAGAGATAGGCGGAATCATGAGATTAACGGAACAGATCGATCGACTTCTGGATCATGTCCTTGACAGCCGATATCGCCGCCACATTGGCTCCATAGCTACGCGAGGCGCCCAGCAAGTCCACCATGTCTTCGGCCGGATTCAGTTTGGGATAGGCTACGTAGCCGTCTTTATCGGCGTCTGGATGACCGGGCATATAGCGCCGGTCCGGTTCGCTATTGTCCACCACGGTTTCGCTCACTCGCACGCCTTCAACGTTGCCGTCCAAGGCCGAGTGAAAGGCCGATGAGAAGGATCCTGATCCCACCGAAGAGTCCGATTCGAACACGACGTCTTTTCTGCGATAGGGCCCGCCTTCGGGCGTGCGCGTCGTCTCCGCGTTGGCCATGTTTTCCACCAACAGCTCCGCGCGCGTTCTTTGGGCGGCCATACCTGAAGCGCTGACATCCAGAGAGGAAAACAGGCTCACGCGCTCTTGTCCTCCTCGATTGCCATTTTCACTGTAGAGAGCTCCGATCGCGCCAGGTTGGATGCGACGCTGAAGCGCAGCGCGTTTTCAGCCAACAGTCTGGCCTCGCGGTCGACGCTGACATTGTTTCCGTCGTTCTTGGTCTGCAGGCCCGGAACTTCCATGACATTGGGGTTGGAATTGAAGAGCTGATTTTGCAGCTCGCTTTGGAAGTCGATGTCTTTGGTTTTGAATCCGGGAGTATCGGTGTTGGCAATGTTGGCGGCCACGAGCTTCTGTCGGGTGCTCAGAAGATTCATGTAGCGCTCGATACCCGAGCCGAGGTTCTCCACCATGATGGCGTTGCCGACTGCAATTCCGCTTCCACAGAAATGCGCTAGTTTTTCAACGAGTTGCTGCGACGCAGTGTTGAAGCTGTGACACTTAGCGTTGAGATCTCGACGACTTTGATGTGGAGCCGGACTAGCCCTTGACCTGTAGGCCCTGATGCTGACTCACTGCGCCGTGATAGCGGCTCGCCTTTTGAAGAATGTGGTGCTGGTCGGCAGCCAGGTTACGCTGGATGAGCGTCATCTGGCGCGCCCATGCCAGCAGTTCACAAGCTTTCGCGGGTATTGACGAGCCGCCCCGTTCCAGTTCCGGCAGCGCTTCCCAGTTCTGCCTCACGGCCTGGACGTAACGATGCACAGCGCCTTCTGCGCGGGCATGGTCGGATGCGATCACAGCGGCTCGCAGTTCGCGGGCTGCCCGCTCGAGGCCACCGTTCAAATCGTCACCCGCCGGAGGTATTGTTACCAATTGTGCCATTCGAATTCAGGGTCGCAATCTGGAAGAGGCCGTCGACAAACTGCGTCTGGTTTTGCAGTGTCGCAATCAAGGCATCCGCGGCAGCCATCTGCGCCGTGAGGGTGGTGTTCAGTTGATTCACCCGATCCTGCGCGGCACTGATCGCATCTGCTTCGTGTTTGTTCTGGGTCTGAAGGTTTTGAGCCTCATTCGGAATCAGGCCCGTGGTGGGATCCAGCAGCCCGGTGAGCGTGTTAGCCGCCGACTGCAGATAGCCGCCGGTACTCGGATCTCCCAAAAAAGAAAACGCATCTGAAATCTGCTGCGATGAGAGCCCACCCAACGCACTGGGGTCAAACGAAAGCGAACCCTGCTGCGTATACTGGATTCCCAACTGGGCAAGGGACGTGATCGAGCCGCTTCCGCCTGAATAGTTCACCAACTGCCGCAATGAATTCTCCATCAGAAGAACGGTGGTATCTCCGGCCAGAGGTCCTGCATTCTGACCGAACTGCTTTTGTAACTCCGCAAACGCCGCATTATAGTCGCCGACGAAAGAGTTCAGTGCATTGGACAAGGCGGCTGTGTTGGCCGCAACGGTGACCGTAGCAGTTCCGGCCTTCTCCAAAGTCACATTGAGCCCGGGTGCGATTGTGACCGTATCCGTATTGGTGGAAATTCCGCCGGACGGTTGCCCGTTGACCGTGTACGACGCGCTGGCGCCGGTGCTGGTGCTGGTTAAGAAATTCGTCGTCGTGCCGTCGCTCAACCCCAAGGCGACGTTCCCGAGCGTTGTGCTCTGTAATGCCAGCCGGTAGTCCGGCGAAGAGGGAGAACCCAGGTTTACCACCGTGGCCTGCACGCCGGCGCCGCTGGAATTGATGCCGGCCGCCAGTGCATTCAGATTTTGGGAGGCAGGCGTGATGGTGTAGTTGGTGCTTCCGACGGTCAGAGTGAAGGATGTGCTGGAGCTGATGTTCTGGGTGGTGGGATCGGTAACCGGAGTGGACCCCGCGTTGCTCAGTGCCGTCGAGGAGGAGCCGGGATGGAGCACTTGAATCGTGTAAGAACCTTGCAAGGAACTGCCGGTTAGACTGGCCTGCAATACGGTTTGATCCGATACCGAAGCTGCCAAGCCACTGCTTCCTGTTCCACTAGGAAACGATTGCACGTCCTGCTGCAGAGTTGTAAACAGCCCGCTGATGGTACTTAGCTCGCTGCTTCGAGCCTGGATTTGCTGCTGCTCCGCGGTCATCTGCTGGATGGGCAAGGCGGCAATGGCGATTGATCGATTCACTGCATTCTGCAGATCGGTGGCGAAGGTGCTGGCCCCGGTGGTGGTGCCAAGCGCGGGAATGCTGCTGGTGCTCATCGAGATTCCTCAAAAAACGAAACCGGGCCGGTCTTGGGTAAGATCGGCCCAGATCAGTTTCAGCTTTAGGCTGCTGGTTATTGCAGCAGCTTGAGGACCGCCGCGGGTGCCGCATTGGCCTGAGCCAGGGCGGCAATCGAAGTCTGCTGCAAGGTCTGAGCCTTAGTCAGGTTGGCGGCTTCGGTCGCGATGTTGGCGTCACGGATGCCGGATTCGGCGGCCGAGAAGTTGGTGATTTGGGAATTCGCCAGGCTGATGGCGTAGTTGATCTGGTTCTCGCCGGAGCCCACTCGTCCTTGTACCAGTCCAAGATTGGCGATGGCCGAGTTAATAGCCGTGATGGCCGCTTCCGCGTTGCCCGTCACCGTTCCGGTACTGGCCGGAGCGTTGGTCGTCTGCGCGCCGGTTGCTGTGAAAGCGCCGCCGGCAGCGGTGGTGGAGGCGGTGAAGTTGTTCACGCTCTGAAAGGAGATGCCCGTCCCGGCGCTGTTGGCCACGGCATAGATGCCGTACTGCGCGGTCTGCGCGTTGATCTTGGAGAGCGCCGAAGCCAGCGTCTCGGTGGTTCCTAGGGTGACGTTGGCGGTGCCCTGGCCGTTTTGGAAAGTCAGGGTTTCCGCGATACTCGGACCCGTAGCGTAAGTACCGGCGCCGGCAACGTTGAAGACGCCCGAGTTGGTCGCTGTCGTGGCTGTGGTGGCAATCTTGTCCACCGCCGTAGTAGCCGTCGAGACAGTGAACGGTGTCGAACCGCCGAAACTCAACTGTCCGTTGCTTCCGACGGAAGCATTGATTCCGTAAGGGGACAGTTGGCTGTTCAAGCTGGCGAGGACCTGTTGTTGGGTCAATGCACCCGAGCCGCCCACGCTGACGTTGACTGTTTGCGCGCCGCCGTTCTGCGAGTAAAGGTTAAACGCGAAGGTTTGTGCAGTCGCCGCGAGGAAAGTTGCCCCAGGCGCGTCCAACCGCACCGTGTTACCGGTCAGGTCCGTTCCGCCGCCGCCCACGCTGGTCGTGCCCAAACCCAGGCCGTTAGAATCCACCTGGTTCTGCGTGCCGCTGAGGTCGATTTTGACCTGTGAATTGGCGATTGTATTGCCGCCGCCGATATAAATGTTATTTACCACGTTCAGTTGGCCGTTAGCGGCCAGCCCGATGTTGCTGGCCTGCTGTGTAACTTCACCCAGCAGCGATTGATACTCAGTGTTCAGAGTATTGCGGTCGCCGGCAAAGGTGGAGCTGGCCGATTCCGTGGCGAGCGTCTTCAACCGGTCCAGAATGGTGGAGATGTTGTTCAGTCCGCCGTCCACGATTTGCAACGAGCTAAGACCGTTGTTGGCGTTAAGAACACCCTGGTTGAGCTCCGCGATGTTGCTGCGATATTGATTTGCCACTGCCAGACCGGCAGCGTCATCCCCGGAACTGTTGATGCGGTAACCCGACGTCAGCTGCTGAATCGTATTGGCTTGGAAGGCCGTGTTTATGGCAAGGTTTTGCTCGGCGAACAGCGACGTAACGTTGGTTTGTATTGAAAGCATATTGTTGTCCTTTTCGTTGATCTGTCCGGCTTTGCCGAACCCACGCCAGTTTCATTCTGCGTGCACTTACCTTGTCGATGATTTCCTGTACTCTTTCAGGTTTTTTTAGAGGATTTTGGAGTGCCCCCATACAGGGGATGCTGTACTAGTGTCGAGGGCTCGACGTTGGTGGTAGGAGCCTGAGAAAACGGCGGCCAAAGGTCTATTTCGCCGCGGCGGGTTTGGCCATGGCGGTCGCATCGGCCGGCACCGAAGGCTTGAGCTTCAAGCTGTTTACGATAATGACGTCCACGCGGCGGTTCCGTGCGCGACCCTCGGGCGTTTCATTGGTATCCACCGGCACTGTTTCCGCGCGGCCCACCACCGAAAACCGGTCCCGCTTCAGCCCAAAAGTGTCGGAGAATGCTTCCATTACTGCAATGGCCCGCGCGCACGATAGTTCCCAATTGCTTTTGAAGTGCGTGTTGTGAATCGGCACCGAATCGGTGTGTCCTTCCAACTGAATGGAATTGGGCAACTCCCGGATCACGTCGGCAACCTTCTTTAGGGCAGGCAGGTTATTCTTATCGAGCGCGTCCTGTCCGGACGGAAAGAAAGCCGACTGCTTCAGACTGATCACTAATCCGCGGGCCTCCAGCCGCATTTCCAGTTTTCCGGTTTTGATCTCGTCTTCCAGCTCTTTGGTCAGCCGCTGCATCGATGGCAGCAATTCCACCACATTATCCTGGGGCGCTTCTTTGGCGGAATGCTGGGCGCCTCCCGGGCCTTTCATCATGGCGTTGCCCTGTCCCTTGTCGTCCACGGTTCCACCCAATATTTTCGCGACCGCGGGTGGGACACCCACTGACTTACCATTTTCCAAAGCCTTTTCCACCGCTTCGGATATTTGTTTGGCCCGGGCTTTGTCGGTTTGAGAAGAAGCGAACATCACCACAAAAAACGCGAAGAGCAAAGTGATGAAATCGGCGTAGGAGACCAGCCATCGCTCATGATTTTCCGGCTGCGGCGGCTCCTTCTTCAGCGCCATACTCTAGCTTTGTGCCACGGCCGCTTGTGCCGCCTGCTTCGGCGCCTTGGATTTACTCCCCGATTCGGACTCGCCCTGAGTAAACGCCTCCAGTTTCACTCGAATCAGTTTCGGGTTCATCCCCTCGACGATGCTGCAGACGCCTTCCAGCATCAGCTCTTTGGCTTCCATGGCATGATGGAATCGCGCCTTGATCTTGTTGGCCGCCGGCAGAAAAAACAGGTTTGCTGAAGCCACGCCATAGACCGTAGCCACGAACGCGACCGCAATACCACGGCCCACTTCCTCGATATTTTCCAGGTGCTTCATCACCTGGATCAGGCCCAGCACCGCGCCGATGATGCCGATGGTCGGAGAGTAGCCCCCGGCTGCTTCGTAGACCTTGACTACCGCCTCGCCGCCCCGATGTTCCATTCCGATGTCCAGTTCCATCATCTTGCGAAGCTCCTGGAGATCGGTGCCGTCCACGCTCAGCGAGATTGCTTTCCTCAGAAAAGGGTCCGCGATGTTCGGCAGATCTGCTTCCAGCGAAATGATGCTGTTCTTGCGCGCTTTGGTGGCGTAGGAAATGATCTCTTCGATCATTTCCGCTGGTTCCTGGCTGTGCTCGAAGAAGACCGATCCCAGGCATTTCGCGGCCTTGATCAACGTCCGCAGCGGAGTCGTAACCATGACCGCACCGATGGTTCCACCCAACACAATCATCAACGCGGTGACCTGAGCGATATCGGTGAGCTTCCCGCCCTCCAAAACCAACCCACCTAGGATTCCTCCCGCCGCCAGCAACAAGCCCCCCAGCGTCGCTAGGTCGGGCCGGGTGGAGGCCTTCTTTGGTTTCGAGTCCGCCATGAGTTTTTCTTATTGGCCGCCCGCTGCCGAAGGGGCAGGCACAGTGTCGCTGAACGCAGAGCTAGCGGTTTTTTTGAGCGGACAGCCATGCTCGCTTACGATCGCCCGCCGGAATTGGATCACTCGTTCCACGACTTCTTCGGCAGATTCCAGGACCAGAAACTTCTGCCCCGTCGTCAAAGCTATGACGGTGTCCGGCGTAACTTCAACGTGCTCGATCAGGTCCGAGTTCACAATCAACGGGACATGGTTCAGCCTGGTGAGCTGTATCATCTCTAGGTCCAATATGTTGGCTTCGCTGTTCTATCGACCGAGCGCGGCCAAACGTTTATGCCTCAACACCAGCGCCGCATCCCGTCTTCCAAACATAAAGTGTTGGCCTGGTACCGCCGATCCAGGGAATACTGTTTATCCCTCTGATGGAATCCACCTGGACAAAAGCGGACTTCAGGAACTATGGCAAGCTGCAGGCTGCTTCGAGCGATCTGCTGCGCTCCACCCTGGAGGTGCTGGGCCGCGAGCTCGGGCTTAGTCTTTCGGCTTTCCTGCGCTGCTCCGTGACCTCGATTCTTAAGGGAACGGACCAATGTCCTTTCGGTGATCTCCAGAAGAACGAGAGTCAATCCTGCCTGGGCACCGCCCTGGTGCGCCCGGGCGATCGTACCTTGTTGGTCGAGCTGGATCACTCCGTGCTTTACCAGCTCATCGGCATCGCCCTCGGCGCCAAGACGGGAAGCTTCGCTTCGCCGGACCGTCAACCTACCGATATCGAGCTGCAAGTGGTGAATATACTGCTCCGGCTCATCCTTTCGGAAACCTATCGAGGCTGGCTGCCGCTAACAAAAACCCAGTTCGAAACCGTGACGGTAGAAATAGGCCGAGGGCCCTCGCGCGCCTTCCAGTCCACGGACTCCGTGCTGGTCATACGCTTTGATCTGACGGTAGGTGAGCACACTGGATCGCTTTTGCTCATCGTGCCTCCGCAACTGTTTCAGAGCGCTATTCACCCGGAAGAACCGGTTCGCCGCGAAAAGACGGAAATGGGCGGTTCAGCCGAGAATACTTTGCAATTAATGCTGCCAGCCAAGGTGGCCGTCGACGTATGGCTGGAGGGATCGCAAATGCGATTGCGCGATCTGCTGCAATTACGCGAGGGCCAGATCGTGAAGCTGGATCATCCCGTGGAACGAAGAGCGGTGTGCACCTTGAATGGTAAAGCCGGTTTCAACGGACAGATCGTAAGCACCGGCGCGCGCCGGGCGTTCATGGTCGAAGAAGCGTCTGGAACTCAGTCCTGAAGCAGGCCCGCCGGCTCTTTAGCCAGGTGTTCCAACAGCCGCACCGCCGCGCGCAGCCGGGCGGACGGGAGTCTGTCCTGCTTCTGAAGCGATTCGACGACGCTCTCCAGCACTTCCATCCGCTCCGTCTCGAGGGCGTTCAGGTCCTGTGTTCTCCAATCCTGGAGACTGGGACGCTGTCCGTTTTTCCACGCGATCAATACTTCAGAGGCTGTGCCGGCAACCATACATCGACCGTATCGAAGTCCCGGGCGAATTATTGAAAGTATTTTTCGTAGCCACGGCGTCGAGATTTCGACGCTCACCCCCTTTGCGTGGGGCGGTCCCCGTTGGCGTGGAGCGGTCCCCCTGCCAGGACCGCTGCCGGCGCCTCGTCGGCCTCCGTGCCTGGCGCGGGCGAAGCGCCCCTAGCGCCCCTTCTGCAGATCCGCGGCCGCTCCCGCCGCATCACCCAACCCCCTCCGCGCCACCGAGCGGTTGTGATAGGCGTTGGTGTAATTGGGATCCAGACGGATCGCTTCATCGAAGTCCGCCGCGGCGTGCTGATAGTCGCGCCTCAACAGATAAACGTAACCCCGGGCGTTCAAGGCGCGCGAGAAATCCGTTTTAAGACGAATCGCTTCGCTCAACTCCTCGATCGCTTCCGGATATTTTCCCGCGGCCGTGAAAGCGCGGCCGCGCCGGTCGTGTTCTTCCGCCGAAACAGCGGTCTTCGGAATAGCCGCAGGCGCCGGTTGGGCCTTGACTGGCTGCGGCGGCACAGGCGCCGGTTTTGGCGGGGTCGGTTTCGTGGGCGCTGGCTCAGGCAACGCCGGATGGGTGATGACCGGCTCGGGCGGCGCGGCGGCTGGCTCCGGTTTGACCGGAGCGGGTGTCGCAACCTGCGGCTCTGGCACCACAACCGGCGGAGCGATCTGGGCCGTCACCGGCAACTCACTCTTATTCGGCTCGGCCAGCTTCTCGCCGGCCTTCTCCAGGACGTCGATCGCTTCCCGGTAATCGGGCCGTAGATGCACCGCCCGAGCCAGATCCGCCCGCGCCTTTGCATAATTGCCCAATAAATAATAGGCGCTTCCTCGCGCAAACCAGGCTTCCGGAAGATCGGGCGCCAATTCGATCGCCTTATCGCGGTCCGCCAAGCCCTTGGCGTGCATGCCGAGCTGGTGATACGATCCGCCACGCGCCAGGTAGGCTTCCGCCAGGTCCGGCCGCAGCCGTACCGCGTGTTCACGATCTTCCAGCGCGTCCTGGTGCCGTTCCAGCCTTACCAGCGCGGCCGCGCGCGCCAGATACAGGTAAGGATCTCCGGGAGCGATCTTCAAACCCTCGGAAAAATCCGCAACCGCCTTCTGGTTTTGATCGAGTTTCAGATACGCGGCGCCGCGCAATGTGTACGCCTTGGCATCCTTAGGCCTTATCTTGAGAACCGCATCGAAATCCTGAATGGCGCGATGAAAATCACCCACCTGGCCCCAGGCGAAACCACGGTCAAGATAAGCATCCAGGTAATCCGGCTTCAGATTGATGCTTTGGTCGTAATCGTCGATGGCGTCGCGATAGCGCCCCATCGCGGCATAAACGTCGGCCCGCTCTTTGATGGGGATGGGGTCGTCCAGCCGTAGCTTAATTCCTAGCGTGTAATCGGCGATAGCTTCGGTAGCTTCGCCCAAGCCGGCATGCACCGCGCCGCGGCTGTTATAGATGGCCGCCGAATCCAGCTTCAGTTCGATGGCCCGATTATAATCGGCCAGGGCTTTGTGCAAATCCGGAAGTTTCCGGTAGGCATTCCCTCGAATTTCGTAGGCTTCCGCTCTGGCTGGCTCGAGTTCGGCAACCCGGTCGGCATCCTCGATCGCGTGCGGATAATCCTCCAAAACGCAACGCACCCGGGCGCGATGTTGGTAAGACAAAACATCCCCAGGATCGTCTTGGATCGCCTCGGAATATGCTTTCTCGGCTTCCTTCCATTGACTGGCGGCCTCATAGCGAAGGCCTTCCCGAAACGCTTTTTGCGCTTTCGGATTAGCGGCCGATAGAACAAAGGCGCAGGCTAAGCAAAGGACGAGCACTAAACAACAATTGCGCATCGAAATGCTTTGAGACTAAGGTAGCACATGTCGCTGCAACCTGGCCAGCGATCCTGGGCGGGAAGGCCCATCCTCAGGGCAGGGAAGCCAGCGCGGCGGTGGGGAATGAAATCAGAGAAAAGTGAGAAACCAAACGCGCCAGGAAACTGTCCCGCTCCGATACGCTGACCCATTTCACCACCGACGATTCGCCGTCTTCGGAGAAAAATCCAATGCCGCCCCGGCTGAGCCGGTTGTCGGTCCAGGAGCTGACCAACTGCCCGTTCACGGATGTCAGGAAATGATCTCCCCGTACGCTTACCCGCACCCGGTAATCGGTCCCGCGCTCGAGTGTGAGCGGCAGCGGCAGTTCCACCCGCTCACGTTCGCGTCCATCCAAAACGACAAAACGCACCAGGCCGGCGTTCGGTAAAGGGCCAGGCTTGGTGATCACCAGTTTAGTCGCGTAATAGTTGCGCAGGTCCGGCGCGCGAAAAGCCCAATCCATGCTTTTGTGGTCGATCTGCCCCATGAATTCCATTTCGTAATTGGAAAGTGCAGTCGAGGGCTTCCAGACCCGTAGCGCCGCCGGACGAACCTCGCCGCCCGCCACGCTCCAGTCCGCGCCCGGCTGCTTCATGCCTTCCCAGTCCACAAAGCCGGCGTGAAAATCCTCGCGCATGATGCCCGATGTCTTGCTCTCGATCAGATTGCTGAGCATCTGGCCCATTCCATCCTGCCCGCCATGCAGATTTGCTTCCGGCGCCGCTGAAATCGATCTCCGGCCCGACGAGCCAGAGGGCAGTTGCGACAGCGCCAGCATCAGAAAGAGCACCGCGACCGAAGCAAAAATCGTAGCCGCGTAGCCCGATCGCCGCTCCATCTTGTCCTCTGGTCTGGTTTGCGTTATGCTCCGCCAGGTCGGCAATCGAGTATCTTCAAAGCCATACAGATCCTCGGCTTCGCGCAGGGCTCGGGCGGACCGCGAGGCCAGCTTCGTGCGATGGTCATCGCAGCAGAATTGCTGGTCCTTCAGCCTCCGGAGAAGCCCGATGTTCTTGCGGCAATACGCGCAGACCATAGTCCTGCCTATCAAGATGCCCCAGTGTAACAGGTGGGTTCCGCCAAGGGAATGTACTAAGGCAAGAATCGAAGAATGGTTGGACCTCCAGATGGACCGGACTAGGGGAAGCGCCTTAGAAAGGGGTCTGTCCACGCAAATCGCTGGAACAAGGGCAACGTTACCCGTCGTATAACCAGGATAGGGTGTTCATTCTATGCTGACAATCCGCCGCGTGTCCTTGGCCGGAGCGGCCACGGCCAGCCTCTTGATAATGACCGGGTGCGTCGAAGACTTCGGACCGCCCGGCCCAACTCACACCGAGACTCGCTCCGTCGACCTGGATAACTCGGAATTAGTACGCGCCGAGTTGAAAATGGGTGTCGGCGAACTCAACGTTCGAGGTGGGTCGCCCAGGCTCATGGACGCCGAATTCACTTTCAATCGGCCTGCCATGAGACCCAGTGTCCACTACGACACCAGTGGTTTTCGCGGCCAACTCTTGGTGGAGGAACCTTCTCACCTGCACCATGGGAATTCCAATTACCGCTGGGATCTTCGTTTTAACGACGACAAACCGCTGGATCTGATCGTGAACTTCGGAGTCGGCGAAGGCCGTCTGGATGTCGGCGATCTGAGATTGCGGCGCTTGGATATCCATATGGGCGTCGGCAAAATGCGAGTCGATCTTCGCGGTATGCCCAAGAACGACTACGATGTCTCCCTTCACGGCGGCGTCGGCGAGGCCACCATCTACCTGCCGGAAGGCGTCGGAATCGTTGCCGAAGCGCATGGGGGCATCGGTGGGATCAATGCCCGCGGGCTCCAAAAACGCGATGATCGTTATGTTAATGACGCTTACGGACATTCGAAAACAACCGTCCGGCTGGAAGTCCATGGCGGCGTTGGCGCCATTAATCTGATTGGTGGCTAAACCCAGTACCTAGCCCGGCTCCGTGCTACAAACTATCGGTTAACAAGTTCCATCTAAAGGCCTTATCTTGTATTGCCGATGGGACTAGAGGATAAGGTTGTTTTCGCTTCGAATCGGAGCCAACGCACTTGTCGGGCTTGCAACCAGTTGTAACGTTACTGTGCTGCGTGGTGATGGCCATTTTGGGCCGGCGCTTGTTGCTATCTTTCCGCTTGCGCTCTCGAATGGGCGTTCAAACAGAAGGGTCCACTGCGAATGCCGTCGACGGTCTGTTCGAGGCGGCTCCGATTGGCTACCTGGAAATCGATCCCAAGGGTGTGGTGCGTCGCGTCAATCGTAAGGAGTGCGAGATGCGCGGCTTGGCTCGGCGCGAGTTGATCGGGAAGGTTTGCTGGAGCCTGCTTCCGCCCGCGGAACGGCAAAGGTATCGCGAGCAGACCGAGCGTAGAATGTCCGGCCACCTGTCCCTGCTGCCCTACCAGCGCAAGTATCTCCGTCCCGACGGCAGCACCATCACTGTAGAAGTTCACGAACAACTGCTGCGCGATCATGCTAGCCGGGTGGTCGGCATGCGCCTCGCTGCCATCGACATGACCGAGGGAAAGAAGAGCGAGGACCAGGCCTATGAAGCGGCTTCGGAGCTTCGCGCGCTCTTTCAGACCTTTCCCGATCTGTTTATTCGGCTGGATCGAAGCGGCCGGGTGTTGGATAGCACGGGAGGCCAGAGCTCGGACCAGTTTCTCTCACCCGATAAATTCCGTGGGCAAAACCTGCGGGATCTCTTACCTGCCGCTGTGGTGGATCAACTGCGCGAGGGGCAGGATAAAGCGCGTAAGACCAAAGCCCCGCATATTGTCGAGTTCAACGTGGACAGCCGCGCCGGACAGCAGGTCTATGAAACTCGCGTGGTTCCGCTCGACTGGGAACACTCTATCGCAACCTTGCGCAACATCACGGCCCGGAAGAACGATGAAAAGCGGTTGCAGGAATACGCTCAGGAACTGGAGCGCAAGAACGAAGAGCTGGAGTCGGCACTGGTCACCGCGCGCGAGGCCACGCAGCTCAAGAGCCGTTTTCTGGCCAACATGAGCCATGAGATCCGCACGCCCATGAATGGTGTGCTGGGGATGACCGACTTTTTGCTGGGCACCAGCCTCACCGCCGAGCAACAGGAGTTTGCCGGGTCGATTAAGAAATCGGCGGATGCGCTCCTCACTCTGATCAACGACATTCTAGACCTGTCCAGAATCGAAGCGGGTAAGCTGCGGCTGGATCGCATTCCGTTCTCACTGGCTGCCACGGTCGAAGAGTCGTCCTCTCTTTTCGCTTTACAAGCGCGTACCAAAGGACTGGACTTCTCGATCGCCGTTTCGGGCGATTTGCCGGACATGCTGGTCGGCGACGCGGGCAGGATCCGGCAGGTGCTGACCAACCTGATCGGCAATGCTGTCAAGTTCACCGATTCCGGCAGAATCGATGTGGAGGCCGAAATGGTGCGCCCCACCGAGGATGGATTCCTGATACGCTTCTCCGTGCGCGATACCGGAATCGGAATTCCGCCCGAGCAACAAAGCCGTTTGTTTGAAAGTTTCACGCAAGGCGACGGATCGAGCACCCGAAAATACGGCGGCACCGGCCTCGGCCTTTCCATCTCGAAGCAACTGGTGGAATTGATGGACGGTGAGCTCGGCGTCGAAAGCCGGCCCGGTGAAGGAAGTCGCTTTTGGTTCACCGCGAGTTTTGGGAAAGCGGCCGTCGTTGCGCCCGCCGCGCCGCCGAGACGGCCCATTCCCGTGCCCGTTCCGGCGCCCGCCGTGCCTCTGTCGCCGGTGGCTCCCAAGCTCCCTATCCCGTCCCCCAAACCCGGCACCGTGCCGCCGCAAAAATCGAACGGTAGCCCTCGAAAATTGTGGGTATTGCTGGCCGAGGACAACGAGATCAACCAGAGGATTGCGTTGCGCCTGCTTGAAAAACTCGGTCTCGGAGCCGATGCCGTTGACAACGGCCGCGCAGCCGTGGAAGCGCTGGCGCAGAAGAACTACGACATGGTGCTGATGGACTGCATGATGCCCGAGATGGACGGCTTCGAAGCCACGGCCGTCATCCGCAACCGCGAACGGGGCAAGGGCCATATTCCCATCTGCGCTCTCACCGCCAATGCCATGGAGGGGGATCGTGAAAAATGCCTGGCCGCCGGGATGGACGATTACATCAGCAAACCGGTGGGCCTCGACAAGCTCCGGGAAGTGGTGGAGCGGCTGGTGCACCACAAGGAATCCTCAGCCCAAGCTCCCGTGGCGCACGCTCTCTAGCGTGCCGCGTTCACACTTCTGTGAACGCCAAGAAAAAACAGCCACGCGTCGGCACGAGTGCCAACGCGGCACACAAAAGTGTGTGCGCTACGTCCTTACACTTCCAGCCCAACCGACCGCATCAAATCCAACGCGTTGCTCCGCTCCACAATTCCCGGCTGGAGCCGATAGTCGAAATGCAGCCGCCCGTCCTCCAGCGTATCGGCGAAATGGACATTCATCGCCCGCTCCGGAAGATCATCCGCAATGTGAGCCAGCGCCAAATCGTGCGTGGTAATCATCCCCATTGCCCCGCGATCGATGAGGCTCCGCACGATGGCCTCGGCGCCGATCTTGCGATCGTGAGAATTCGTTCCGCTCAACAGTTCGTCCAATAAGAACAACACCGTCCGCTCTCCGTTCGCCATATTCACGATTTCACGCAATCGCGTGATCTCGGCATAAAATCGCGACTTGCCGTCTTGAAGCGAGTCCAGCACCCGGATCGAAGCGCCGACGGTGAGCGGCGAGACCGCGAAACTTCGTGCCCGGACCGGCGCACCAGCCCACGCCAGCACCACGTTCAATCCAACGGCGCGCAGCAGCGTGCTCTTCCCCGACATATTGGAACCGCTCACGATCAGCAGGCGCAGATCGCCGCCCAGCCGCACGTCGTTCGGGACGCACTGGCCTTCCGGCATCAGTGGATGCCCCAGGCCTTCGGCCTCCAATCTGCCGCCCGCGGCATCCAGCAGCTCGGGAAAATTGTCGTGGGGATGCTCGTAGCCGTAGCCGGCCAGCGCGACTAGAGCCTCGAACTCGCCGACCGCGCTGATCCATTCCGAAATATGCCGTCCTGAGAGCTTGCGCCAGCGCTCGATCGCCATCGCAATTTGCGAGCTCCATAGGATGGCCATCGCGATGGGAGTAAAGAAAAGATTTCGCTGCCAATCGAGCCGGGCAACCAGACGCTGCAGCTTGCCAATCTGGAACGACGCCACTAATCCGCTGGCCATTAGTTCCCCGCGCAAGCGCTGCAGCAAGGGCGCCTCGAAATGATCGTTTTCCAGGCGATGAAGCAGCTTCGCCAGTACCGCCAGATCGCGCGCGGGCGAATTCACAGCGCCGGCCACTTGCAAAGTTCGGCTGCCCAGAAAAAAGCCGTAACCGAGCGTGAGCAGCAAAGCCGCCAGGAACGGTGTCCGTGTAAGCACGCTCGCCATATAGAAGCTGAACGTGACGACCACGGCCGTCGCCAGACCGGCCGCGATAAAAGGCGCGCCCGCGGGAAAAATCACTAGCGGGGCTTGGCCCCAGCGAGCCGCCACTTCCGGATCGATACCCGAGCGGATCGCGTCCCCGAGCACAGCCAGGTCCTCGCGCAGATCCAGACGAGGCCGCAATTCGGCGATGGCCTGTTGCCGCAGGCCGGCCTCCTCCCGCGAAGCAGGCGCCAGCAGCCATCGGGCCAGCGTGTCTTCGCCCGCGTGCGTCCGCACCGTACACAGCAGCTCGAAAAGCGAGCCCTTGCCGAAAATGTCGAGATCTTCTTCGTAAACGTGCGATGGATTCCGGAAACGCTCGCCGGTTTCTCCGGTGCCCATCCACCGATTTTCCAGCCGCGCCAACCCGCGTTGATAGAATCCGACCGCCCGCTGAGCGCGCTCCAGCCGATCCACCACTCGGGCATGAATTACCACCAGCACCGAGAACAGGACGGCTGGAATCGCCAGCCACCACGGCGCCAGAACGGTCTCGCCAAAAACGAAGAAAGCCATGACGACACCCACGATGCCAGTCCCCAGCCGCGCGTTCCCGATCCTGCGAAATTGCTGCGCTTGACGTTCGGCGACCGTGCTTCTTTCGGCTAGCCGCCGCTGGTACTCAGCCAGTGGATTCACAATGTCCCGTGGCTTCACAATGTTAGGCTAACAGCAGTGGAGCAGCAAGAAGAGCCGATCCGCATTCCCATCACCGATGTATTCGACCTGCACAGCGTTCCGCCGCGGGATGTCGAGCCTATCGTCGAAGAATACCTGGAAGAGGCGCGCCGGCTGGGTCTTAAGGCTTTGCGGATCATCCACGGCCGAGGGATCGGCGTGCAGCGCGAGATAGTTCGATCGATCCTGGCCAGGACTACGTTTGTGAAAAGCTTTGGCGACGCTCCGGCGGAGGCCGGTGGCTGGGGGGCGACGATGGTAACGCTGCAGTAATATGGCGCAGCGGAAGTAAGCTAGCCCACAACTGAAGAAAGTGGAACTTTTTCATGCCTGGAAATGAATGCTCATTAACAGACCGATGCGGATCGTCGAAGTAAACTAATGTTGGAATCCCCGTCCCATAGTGACGACGATCTGCTTCGGCTGATTGCGAAGGGTCACGAGGCTGCTTTCGTGGCGTTTTATAGGAAGCACCAAAGCTCCGTGTATCGCTTCGCGCTTCACATGAGCGGTAAGACCGAAATAGCCGAAGAGGTTACTCAGGAAGTTTTCTTGACGGTGATGGGCGTGGCGAAGCAATACGATTCCAAGCGCGGATCAGCGGTCTCTTATCTGTACGGCATCACGCGCAACTTTGTGCTGCGCTGCCTGGAGCGGGAACGGCCCTATGTCGCCGGGCTGGAAGACGTCGAAAATGAACAGGCCGGTGTGCTACAGGCTGGTGTGCTGAAGGGTGGTGCGCTGAAGGGTGGTGTGTTAAAGGGTGGTGTGCTAGCCGATGAACACGATCTGTTAGGCGAACTGGCGCGCAACGAGCGAATCGAGTCGCTCCGTAAGGCAGTACTCGCGCTGCCCCCGGCGTATCGG
>Ga0210386_10000369_pt1 | contig 42007 bp, 31 predicted proteins | sample IncBWH32OmetaG_FD_160091 | JGI IMG/M metagenome (GOLD analysis project Ga0210386, IMG submission 160091) | Forest soil microbial communities from Barre Woods Harvard Forest LTER site, Petersham, Massachusetts, United States - Inc-BW-H-32-O ...
TGAAAAAGTCTTTCAAGAGCTCACATTGGCAGGTCGGGGACCTGCTCCACAACTCCAGGTCAATGACTTAGCTCTACACGTGGCGCAGGTCTCCGACCTGCGAGAGACTTTTTCAGCAACCTCCTAGGCCATCCGGTAGGCTTCAATACGTCTGGAGCTTTGGTGTGCTCTTGCAGTGCGGCATTCAAGGGCAAGCAACAATTCCTTCTTCATAGTATGTGGAATTGTCCCGACAATGCATCTCGCGACAACAGGAAGCATCATAACCAACGTGGGATAGTGGCCTCGCCGGACGCATTGCTGCCGGAACAGAGGAGCTAACCTAATAGGAGGCCGAATGAAAGCCTTAAAAACACTCATACTTCTTGTGACGGCACTGGCCGTCACGACTGCGATGGTGCCGCAAGCGTCATCGCAAACACCACCACCAGCGCAGCAACCGCCTCCAGCAGAGCAACCGCCGCCAGCGCAGCAACCGCCGCCAGCCGAGGAGCAACACAACACCCATCCGGTGGCGAAGGGTGCGGCAGCAGGTGCTGCATTTGGAGCCGCCGCGAACGCCACTGGCGGGGGCGGAACGACTGTCGTACACACTGGCAGTGCGCATCGCTCCGGCAGTGCGCATCACCAGGCCAAACCCCATAAAACCGGGAAGTCTAGGAGGTAGGCCGAGTAAGACCTGAAGAACGGGCGCGCTCGAATCAGCAGCGGAACGCGCGCCCGACTCGCTCACGGTTATTGACGTAAACGAGGTAAACGGCGCGGGCTCAGATCCGGCTGTCAGAGCGAGTGCGACCGAGATGGAGGTCTACAGGCACCTCTCGTTGGCCGAATTCGAGCCCGGATATCAGCAGGCCGTTCGCGACCTGAGCTTGGCCGAGACTGATCGACAGCACAGAGATTCCCCAAAAATCGGAATCGAGCACACGCGACTGCAGGACGCGTCTGGGTCTTCACGAGCGAACTCCCCAAAGCCAGCATTGTAATTGCCCTTGTTAAAACGCGGTGTGAAAACATGGTGAGCCGGGCGGGGCTCGAACCCGCGACCACCGCATTAAAAGTGCGATGCTCTACCAACTGAGCTACCGGCCCGGGAGCTGCTCAAGGAAGGTCTGCTCTCTCAACATAACATAGCTTGCCACAAAAGATGATGCGAGCCCAATCTCGCGGCGTGTAACAATCTCGCGGCGTGTAACAATGTGGATTAATGCCCAATTCTATCGTTATAGTCGCAAATGGAGACTTGCGACTTTCTGCCAATCGAAAATGCTGGCCGGCCCAAGAACGCGTAGAGGCGGCGGTCATGGCGGCCATTCGACGGTCCGGCCGCGAGGTTCGGCGTGGCCATTCCTACGATCCAACCAAGCAGCACGGCTTCATCGACAGCCAGAAATACGGCATGGAGGTTTTTCGGAACATCCCGCCCACTTCGCCGCTGGTGGTGGTGGAGGCCGTCTGGCAATACACGCATCATCTGTTGCACGGGCTGTACTCGCATCAAGGGCCGATTCTGACCATCGCGAACTGGAGCGGCGAATGGCCTGGCCTGGTCGGCATGCTCAACCTCAACGGATCGCTGACAAAAGCCGGCATTCGTTACGACACGCTGTGGAGCGTCGATTTCACCGACGACTTCTTTCTTAAGGGACTCGATCGCTGGCTGAAGGGCGAGCCGGTCGGTCACACCACGCGCCACGTTCATCCGCTGCAGGATTTTAAGCTCCCGGATGAGGTCGAGACCGCCGCAAGCGAAGTGGCCGGCCAGCTACAGGGCAACAAAGCGATCCTGGGGGTGTTTGACGAAGGTTGCATGGGCATGTACAACGCCATCATTCCAGATGAGCTGCTGCATCCCACCGGCGTGTTCAAGGAGCGGCTCAGCCAGTCGGCACTGTACGCCGAGATGCAGCGCACTTCCGATCAGGAGGCCCAGGCCGTGCGCTGGTGGCTGGATGGAAAAGGTATGCGCTTCATCACCGGCACGGACCCAGACACCGACCTTACCGCGGATCAGATTCTCGGGCAGTGCAAAATGTATATCGCGGCGATGCGAATTGCGGACGAATTCGGCTGCGACGCGATCGGCATTCAATATCAGCAGGGGCTCAAAGATCTGGCGCCGGCATCCGACTTAGCGGAAGGCTTGCTCAACAATGTGGACCGCCCGCCCGTGTTCTCGCGTGACAACGGTGAGCTTTATTCCGGCCGCGCGCTGCCGCACTTCAACGAAGTGGATGAATGCGCCGGTTTGGATGCGCTGATCACCAATCGCATCTGGACCAAGCTCGGCTACGATCCCGAGACCACCTTGCATGATGTGCGCTACGGAGAAGACTATCAAGGCGAGTTCGTCTGGGTGTTCGAGATCAGCGGCGCTGCGCCGCCGCAGCACTTTATCGATGGCTATAAAGGCACAGTCAGCGAGCGCCAGCCGCCCATGTACTTCCGGCTGGGCGGTGGAACTGTGAAAGGCATCAGCAAGCCGGGCGAAATCGTTTGGAGCCGCGTATTCGTCGAAGATGGCGAGTTGAAGGCCGACCTGGGGCGCGCGGGTGTGCGCGATCTTCCTCGCCAAGAGACCGAGCGAAGATGGCGCATTACCACTCCGCAATGGCCCATCATGCACGCGGTGACTTACGGCGTCTCGCGCGATCAGATGATGGCCCGTCACAAGGCCAACCACATCCAGATAGCTTATGCGCCCGGCGCTGCAGCAGCGAACCGAGCCTTGGCAGTGAAGGCCGCCACGTTCCGCAATCTCGGAATGGAAGTAAGTATCTGCGGAAGCGAGAACGGTCTCGTACAATAAACCAGAAGCCAATAGCCAAGAATCCAGGAGCCAGGAGGGCCCGAAAAGTTCGCATGAGGGTAGGAATCATCGGCACGGGTGCGATTTCGCACAAACACGCGCAGGTCTACGCCAAGATCGGTTTCGAGTTGGTGGTGTGTACCGATATCAATGCGGAAGGTGGCCGCGACTTCGCCAAGCGCTACGGTTGCCAATTCGTCGAAACCTACGAGGAGGTCTGCCGCCATCCGCGCGTTGACTACGTCGACGTCTGCACCTTTCCGGACTTTCGTTTGCAGCCGCTTCAGATTTGCGCGGAAGAGAAAAAGCACGTGCAGGTCCAGAAGCCGATCGCGACCAATCTCGAAACGGCCCAGAAGATGATCGATACGGCTCGCAACGCGGGCATCCAGCTGGGCGTGGTAAGCCAGCACCGCTTCGACGATTCCACCCAGTTCGTGCGGGGCGCGCTGGCCAGTGGACGGCTGGGTAAGCTTCTTCAAGCCGACGCCTACGTGAAGTGGTTTCGCACCGCCGCTTACTATTCGCGTCCCATTAAAGGAAGTTGGGCTACCGAAGGCGGAGGCGCGTTGATCAACCAGGCCATCCATCAGGTAGACATTCTGCTGTGGCTCATGGGCAACATCGCTGAGGTCTTCGGCTACTGGCAACTGGCGGCGTTACATAAGATCGAGTCGGAAGACGTCGTCGCTGCGGTGCTCAAGTATTCTTCGGGCGCCACGGGTGTGATTCAGGCCTCCACCGCGTTCTGGCCGGGCTACACCGAGCGGCTGGAGATTCATGGCACCAAAGGAACAGCCATCATTTCGGGCGACAAGCTCACTACCTGGAATGTAGAAAATGATTCCGGCGATCCTGCGCCGGTGGAGCGCGAGGTTGCCTCCGGCGCATCCGACCCCATGGCGATTTCGATGGCGCCCTTCGAACGGCAGTTTCTCGATTTCGGAGACGCCATCCGCACTGGCAGGAAGCCGGTCTCGTCAGGGGAAGATGGATACCGTGCGTTGCAGGCCGTAGTGTCCATCTACGAGTCCTGCCGGAAGGGAACGGCAGTGCGGCTCTAGCCCGAGGCCATCTCCGAATGCAGGTTCGCATCCCCGCATCCAGCGCCAACCTCGGCCCCGGCTTCGATGCCTTAGGGCTCGCGCTGGGGATTTATTTGACCTGTCGATTCGAGCGCGCCGATAGTTTATCCATCCGTGCCTCGGGCCGTGACGCTGGCCGGATTTCGACCGGCGAGGACAACCTGATCTGGCAGACCGCCCTCGCCGTGGCCAAGGATGTCGGCGAGAAGCTTGCGCCCATTGCTCTCGATATTGCAAACGATATTCCCATTGGAAAGGGCCTCGGATCGAGCGCCGCCGCGCTCACCGCGGGAGTGGTGATTGCCGATTATTTGCTGGGACTGCACTGGAAAGCGCATCGCATCCTCGACGAAGCGGCGCGAATCGAGGGCCATCCGGATAATGTCGCGGCCTGCGTTTTAGGATCGATCGTCGCGGCCGCCATCGATGCCGGCGGTGTGGCTCGCGCGGTGCGGCTGGAGCTGCCTTCGAGCTACGGTGTTGCCGTGGTGGTGCCGGATTTCGTCCTGTCGACTGCCCAATCCCGCGCCGTATTGCCGGACTGTTATTCCCGCGAAGACACACTGTTCAATGTCCAACGCAGTACTCTGCTGATCGCCGCGCTGGCCACCGGAACCACCACCGCATTTCCGGCCGCGCTCGAGGATCGCCTGCATCAACCTTATCGCTACGCTCTGGTGCCTGGGTTGGAAGAAATGGTAAAGCTACGAGCGCCGGGATTGCTCGGCTGCGCGTTGAGCGGCGCCGGCCCGTCGATCCTGGTGTTCTACGAACGAGGCTATGAGGACGTCTGCGATCTGGTGCGGCAGATCTTCGCCGCGCACGGCCATCAATCGGAGACACTTTGGGTGCGGATCGCCGAGCGCGGGTATGAATTGAGTACGTGAGACCTACACCCCACGCCGGTTGCCCCACAATTCAATGTGTAGCCGCGGGCTGAAACGAAAGCCCTCTTGTTTGCAAACCTCGACCAGCCAGCGGCCGCGCTCTGCCAGCAGCGCCGGATCAACGCCCTCAGGCATCAGCAGCACGCGGTCCTTCGACGCTTCAAGTTCGTTGACGATGGTGCGCACTTCGGTCAGGTCGCCTGGATCGCTGATGACAAACTTGAGCTGATAAAAATAGCGCTCCATCAAGCGCTTCAGAATTTCCGGCTGATGCCGCAGCCGCTCGTGTTGGGCCGCCCAACGGCCGCCATCTCGATCGCGTGGCGTGGAATTGGCCAGCTTGGGGCTGATACTCATCAGATCGCACCGCACCGCGACATCCACGGTTCCGGCGGTTTCAACAGTTACGTGCTGCGTAAGCCGTCGCGTCAGCTCCTCGATCCCGGGCGCAATCATCGGCTCGCCACCAGTAATCACGACGTGCTCTGCGCCATACCGGTCGACTTCTTCGGCGATCGACTCGATGGAACGATCCTCCCCTTCCGGCTGCCATGACGTGTAAGGCGTGTCGCACCACGTACAGCGAAGGTTGCATCCGCTGGTACGTACAAAGACCGACGGCACGCCGGCCAGCATGCCTTCCCCCTGAACCGAATAGAAGATTTCAGCGATCTTCACTGGCGATATTCGAGCGGATCTTCGATCCCTGCCTCGGCGAAACCTTTCAGGCGCAGGCGGCAGGAGTCGCATAAGCCGCACGGCCGGCCGCGCTCGTCGGGATCGTAGCAACTGTGCGTCAATCGGAAGTCCACGCCAAGCTGCCTGCCCAACTTAATAATCTCGTTTTTGGAGAGCTTGATTAGCGGAGTGTGAATGTGAATGCGCGTGCGGCCTTCCACTCCAGCTTTCGTTGCCAGATTCGCCATGCGCTCAAAAGCGGAGATGAACTGGGGCCGGCAATCGGGATAGCCGGAATAGTCGATGGCATTGACGCCGGTGAAGATGTCGGAGCATCCGAGGACCTCCGCCCAAGCGAGAGCGAGGGCCAGAAAAATAGTGTTGCGCGCGGGAACGTAAGTTACCGGAATGCCTTCGCTCACCCCGGTCTTTGGAACCGCAATCTCGCTGGTCAACGCCGAGCCGCCGAAGGGCCGCAAGTCAATCGGTACGATCAGGTGTTTCGCCGCGCCCAAGCTTGCGGCAACCCGTGCGGCCGCCTCCAGTTCAATGCGATGCCTCTGCCCGTAATCGAAGCTCAGTGCGAAGCATTCGAAGCGCTCGCGCTTAGCATAGGCGAGCGAGGTGGCTGAATCCAGGCCCCCGCTCAACAGGCAAACAGCGGGTTTGGTAATCAAGTCTTATCGTCGCCCAGAGCGATGACGAAATAATGCGCGACTTCCGTTCCGCTGTTGATCAACCCGTGCAGTTCGTTCGAGGCTATGTAAGCGACCGAGCCCGGCCCGAGCCGCGTAGTCTTGCCGCTGATCGTCATATCCACCGTACCCTCGCGCAGCATGAAAATCTCTTCGTGAACGTGACGATGCGGCGCGTGGGGGGCCTGGCCGGGGTCGAGCTCAGTCAGGTGCAGCTCAACCGGGTATCCGGAATGGGTATCGCCTCTCATTACCGCGCGACCCTTGCTGGTCTTGTTGACCTTCACCGGCAGGTCTTCGTACTTATAGGCGCGGGCGGGAAGTACCTGGCCGTCTGTCTGGGCCTGGGCACTGGCCGCGGCCACTCCTGGAAGTAGAAGTGCAAGATCTCGGCGGGAATAATTCACGGTTTTCTCCTCGTTTCAGTTTAGCCCGTTCCACGTTGTTAAACTAATAGTCGAAGTGCAGCGTTTCTACTTCGATCACAACGCAACGACGCCCGTATCTCCAGCGGTACTCGAAGTACTGCTTCCAGCGCTACTTGAAGTGTATGGAAACGCGTCCAGCATCCATCAGGACGGCCAGTTGGCCAAGCAGAAACTGGAGTTGGCCCGGCGCCAGACCGCCGCGCTGCTGCACTGTGATCCCAAGGAAATCGTCTTCTTGAGCGGTGGAACCGAAGCCGACAACCTGGCGATTTTAGGGACTGTCCGCACTCACCCCGCCGCGCGCAAGCACGTGATTACCACGGCCATCGAGCACCCCGCTGTTTTGAACCCCTGCCGGGAACTGGAGCGCGAGGGCGTGGACGTGACCTATGCAGCCGTCGGTTCGGATGGCATCGTCGATCCCGAGGACATCCGCCGCGCGCTGCGTCCGGAAACGGTCCTGATTTCCGTGATGCACGCCAACAACGAGCTGGGTACGATTCAGCCCATCCAGAAAATTTCTCAGATCGCGCGCGAGGCCAATGTATTGCTGCATGTCGACGGTGTTCAGGCTGCGGGAAAGACCCCGGTCGACGTGAAGGCGTTGGGCATCGACCTCTATTCCATCAGCGGCCATAAGCTGTATGCACCCAAGGGAATCGGCGCGCTGTATGTCAAGAGCGGCACGCGTTTGTCGCCGATCCAGTTTGGCGGCAAGCATGAGCGTGAGCGCCGGCCCGGCACTGAAAATGTTCCCGGAGCGGTGGCGTTGGGCGCAGCGGCCGCGCGATCCTCCGTCGAGCTAAACGAAGAATCATCCCGGTTGGCCGCCCTACGCGATCGACTGGAAAATGGCATTCTCTCCAGCGTGCCTTCATCAGGCGTGAACGGCGCGCACTCGCTTCGCACGCCCAATACCACCAACCTCTACTTCGACGGTTTGGAAGGCGAGTCGCTAGTAATCTCGCTCGACCTCAAGGGATTCGCGGTGTCCAGCGGATCGGCTTGCTCCAGTGGCGCCGTCGAGCCCTCGCATGTATTGATCGCCATCGGACTGCCGCGTGAACGCGCGCGCGCCAGTCTCCGGTTCTCACTCGGCCAATCGAACAATGAAGAGCAGGTGGACGCGCTGATCTCGGCCGTCGCCGAATCCGTCGCTCAGTTGCGAAAGTTGTCTCCTACTTACACCGCTAGTGTCTGAAAACACCATCTCTCAAAACACCATCGCCGTTGCCATGTCGGGCGGAGTGGACAGCTCCGTTGTCGCTGGCATGCTGCATCGCCGCGGTCTCGCGATCGTGGGATTGACCATGCAGCTCTGGAACCAGCGGCGGCTGCCGGAATTGACTTCTGAGAGCGGGCCGACCGGCCGTTGCTGTTCGCTCGACGACGTCTACGATGCCCGTTATGTCGCGCAACATCTCGGCATTCCATACTACGTCGTCAATTTCGAGCAGCGTTTCGAAGAGCAGGTGGTCAAGCCCTTCATCGATGAGTATCTGGCCGGGCGCACGCCCATCCCGTGCACGCTCTGCAACAACTTCATCAAGTTCGATCAGTTTCTCGACATGGCCGCTGGCGTGGGCGCGGAGATGATCGCCACCGGCCACTACGCGCGAATTTCCCGCGACAATTCCACGGGCCGCTATCAGATGCGCAAGAGCGTGGACGCCGCCAAGGATCAGACTTATTTTCTGTTCGGCCTGGAGCAGCAGCAGTTGGCGCGGACGCTGTTTCCCCTAGGCGAATTCACCAAGCCGCAGGTACGAGAGCTCGCGCGCGAGCTCGGCTTGCCCGTAGCCGAGAAGCCGGATAGCCAGGAGATCTGCTTCGTCCCCAATGGCGATTACGCGGGCTTCATCGACGCTTATTTTCGGGAGCAGGGAATTACGCCCGAGCACACGCGCGGCGAGATCCTCGACCGCGAGGGCCACGTTCTGGGCGAGCACCTCGGCGTTCATCACTTCACCGTCGGCCAGCGGCGTGGGCTCCGGATTGCCGCGGGCGAGCCGCTGTACGTGATCGCGACCGAGCCGGCATCGCAGCGCGTGATCGTCGGGCGCAACGAGGACCTGTTGCGCGCGCGGTTAATAGCCAACGATGTTAACTGGATCTCCATCCCGCCCATCGCTGCGCCAGTCCGTGCCCAGGTCAAGATCCGCAATAAGCACCTCGCGGCTTGGGCGACGCTATATCCGGCCGATGCCCCCAAGCGCATCGAGGTCCACTTCGATGAGCCGCAGCGCGCCGTCACACCCGGCCAAGGCGCCGTATTCTACGATGGCGATCTGGTGCTCGGTGGAGGGTGGATAGAATAGCAGTCATCCAATACCTCGTCGCCAGGTTGGTGCTGTGGTCGCTCGCGCATTCGCCGCCCGCGCTGGGAACTTTCTACGCCAAGCTGCTCGATCTCGCGTTGCCGAGGCTGCGTCGCGTCGCCATGCGCAACCTCGAGCTGGCATATCCCAAGAAAACAAGGGCCGAACGGAATGTAATCGCCGGCGAAGTCTTCCGCTCCATCGGCAGGCTGCTTTACGCCTTCGCGCGCTTCCCCCAAATCAATCGCCAGAACATTTCCGGTTGGATTCGTTACGAGGGGTTGGAGCATTTCACGGAGGCGAAGAAGCGCGGCCGCGGCGTCCTGTTCGCAACTGCGCATCTCGGCAACTGGGAACTGAGCGCCTTCGCCCACGGATTGATGACCGAGCCGATGCATGTCGTGATCCGGCCGCTTGATAATCCGCGCATTGATCAGATGGTGGAACAGCGGCGACAGCTTTCCGGGAATCACCTGATCGAGAAGTGGGACAGCGCGCGGTCCATTCTGCGGGCCCTGCAACAGAACGAAGCGGTCGGAATCCTGATGGATCAGAATACCTCGCTCCAGGAGGGCGCTTTCGTCAACTTTTTCGGTACGCCGGCCTGCGCCAACACGGCGTTTGCAAAAATCGCCGCTCGAACAGGCGCCGCTGTTATCCCTGGGTTCGCCTTGTGGTCGGATCACGAGCGGTGTTACGTGCTGCGCTTCTACCCGCCGGTAGAAATGACCGGCGACCCGGTCGAAGACACGCGCCGCCTGCACGCAGTATTGGAGAATGTCATTCGCGAGTATCCCGGCCAGTGGCTGTGGATCCACCGCCGCTGGAAAACCCGCCCCGAAGGTGATCCGCCGATCTATTAACTTTCGAACAAGAACTCGTCGGATTCAAATGGGTTATACTTTCAAACACCGGAACCAAAGAACTGATTCCGGACAACTATAATCCTCAAGGAGACCCATGGATTCGAAAAAACCCAATCGGAGGGGATTTCTAAAAGGGGGAGCCGCACTGGCCGGTCTGGGCGCGGGGGGTGCAGGAGTTGCGAAGGGCCAGACACAAGGGACGCCTCCCAAGAAAATCGACGAGTTGATCGCCTATGGCGACCGCTCCCGCTTCGAGACGGCGATTCGCATGCCCGTCGCCGACAGGCATTCGCCTGATGAATTCGGCCTCACGTTTCACGTCCTGGCTCCGCTTCAGGATTCGGTCGGGATTATCACGCCTTCGTCGCTTTTCTATACGGCCACGCACCGCGGCGCTTTTGTTCCCGACATCGACCCGCGGGAGCATCGCCTCATGATCCACGGGATGGTGGACCGGCCGCTGATTTTCACCATGGACGAGCTCAAGCGTCTTCCTTACGTATCTCGGATTCATTTCGTCGAGTGCCTGGGAAACCGGGCGAGGCCGTCTCACAAGACCGTTCAGGAAACCCACGGATTGACGAGTTGCGCCGAATGGACCGGCGTGCCTCTGCCTCTGCTCCTGAAGGAAGCCGGCGTGCAAAGCGGGGCGTCCTGGATTGTCGCCGAAGGCGCCGAAGAAGTGAAGGGCGCCTCGAGCATCCCGCTCGCCAAGGCCATGGATGATTGTCTGGTCTGCTACGGCATGAACGGCGAGGCCATCCGTCCGCAGCAGGGCTTTCCCCTGCGGCTGATGGTTCCCGGCTTTGAGGGCATCTATCAGATCAAATATCTGAGGCGAATCAAGGTCGTCGATCGCTACTACATGACCTACGACGACTACGGCCATATTAATCCTGACCCGAAAGCGGCCGCGCTGACTCACATGATCGGACCGAAGTCTGTCATCACGTTTCCTTCCGGTGGGCAGCAGCTGTCCGGCCCTGGGTTCTACGAGATTAGTGGCTTGGCATGGTCCGGATCCGGCGCCATCCGCGGCGTGGAGATATCCACCGATGCCGGCGTGACTTGGAAGAATGCCGAGCTTCGGACGCAGGCCTATCCAATGGCGCATACGCGATTTGGCTACCACTGGAAATGGGACGGAAAAGAATCTGTGCTGATGTCGCGCTGCACAGACGAACTGGGCACGGTTCAACCCACGCGAGCCGAGGTGGCGAAATACTGGAACGAATCCGAGGACAAAGTCCGGATCCGGGGGGCCGACAACACAGTTCAGCCGTGGAGAGTCGCCAGCGACGGGAGCGTTCACAATGGGCTTTCCTAAAATTTTCTTCGTTACGGCGGTGCTCACGATTGCCCCGACTGTCTGGGCACAGTCGCCCACCTACGGCGTCGGGAGGACCCCGAGCGCGGAAGAAATCCGGGCTTGGGATATTGCGATCAGCCCGACTGGAAAAGAGCTTCCGAAAGGGCAGGGTACCGCCAAGGAAGGCGCGGGACTCTATGTGCGGAAGGGATGCGCGGCATGCCACGGTGCAACCGGGTCATCCGGAGGTCACACTCCCACGCTCATCAGTATCCATGACGTTCAGGCGAAGTCCTTGGTACCTTGTCTCGCGCCATGTGTGAACGACTCCAACACCATGTCGGTTCACTCACCCTTCGCGACGACCATATGGGATTACATCAATCGCGGCATGCCCCTGGGCAAAGAAGGGTCGCTGACACCCAATGAGGTGTATGCCATCACCGCCTTCCTGCTGTACAAGAATAACGTCATCAAGGAAGACGATGTGATGGATCAACAGAGTCTCCCGAAGGTCAAAATGCCGAATAGTGGTGGGTTTGCTCTTCCTACGGAGTGGAAGCACGGCACCCCAAGGCTGCAGGGTTACCCCTAATCTCCAATCAATAAGAGCCGGTCGACTGCGGAATCGCCGACCCGTTTAAAATAGAGATAGGTGTCCTCCCAATCTCAACCTGAGCCCGCCGGTTTTGCGCCCATACTCGCGGATTTCGATCCGCTCGTCGCCGAGTGGTTCGTCACCCGTTTCGCCGGTCCCACCGAGCCTCAGATCCTCGGATGGCCCGAGATTCGAGCCGGTCGCGACGTCCTGATTTCCGCTCCCACCGGTTCCGGCAAAACGTTGGCCGCTTTCCTGATCTGTCTCGATCGTCTGGTTCGAGCCGCCCGCGCCGGCCAACTAGCCAATGAAACCGAGGTCGTCTACGTCTCGCCCCTTAAGGCCCTCAGCAACGATATCCACAAGAACCTTGAATTACCGCTGGCCGAAATCTCGGAACTGGCTGCGCGCCAAGGCATCGCGCTCGACCCGATCCGCACCGCCGTCCGCACCGGCGACACTCCCGCCTATGAACGACAGCAGATGGGCAAGCATCGCCCGCACATCCTGGTCACGACGCCGGAATCGTTGTACATTCTGCTGACCGCCGAAGGCTCCCGGAAAATGCTGCGGACCACCCGCACCGTAATCGTCGACGAGATCCATGCCGTCGCCGACGACAAGCGTGGCTCACACCTGGCGCTCTCTTTGGCCCGCTTGGACGCCCTCACCGCCGAGGCCGGATACCGTTCCCAGCGCATCGGATTATCGGCCACGGTCAAGCCCATCGAGGAAGTCGCCGACTTCTTGAGTCCGCGCGCTCACATCATCGACATCGGCCATCGGCGGGCCATGGAATTGGCCGTCGAAGTCCCGCTCGATGAACTCGGGCCAGTGGCCAGCAACGAGATGTGGGGCGAGATTTACGACCGCGTCGCCCAGCTCATCCTCGCTCACCGCACTACTCTGGTTTTTGTGAATACGAGACGATTGGCGGAACGCGTAGCCCACGCCCTCGCGGAACGCCTCGGCGAAAACGTCGTCCTGCCGCATCACGGCAGCCTTTCTCGCACCCTCCGGCTGAACGCCGAGTCCCGCCTGAAAAACGGGGAGCTGCGCGCCGTCGTCGCCACGGCTTCTCTCGAGCTCGGAATCGACATCGGCACGGTCGACCTCGTTTGTCAGATTGGATCTCCTCGATCGATTGCTGTCGCGCTGCAACGCGTCGGACGCTCCGGCCACTGGATTGGAGCCATGCCCAAGGGGCGCTTCTTCGCCACCACGCGCGACGAGCTGATCGAATGTGCTGCGCTCGTTCGCGCCATTTGCTCCGGTGAGCTCGACCGCCTCGGGATTCCGAACGCGCCGCTCGACATTCTCGCTCAGCAGATTGTGGCCGAGACCGCTGCCCATGACTGGCGCGAAGACGATCTGTTCAACCTCGTCCGCGGCACTTACCCCTATCGCAACCTGCCGCGCAGCGAATTTGACGCGATTGTCACCATGCTGTCCGATGGGATCTCGACCCAGCGCGGCCGCAGCGGAGCGTACCTGCATCGCGATCAGGTGAACGGAAGAATACGGGGCCGCCGTGGCGCGCGATTGGCCGCGATCACCTCAGGCGGCGCAATTCCGGAGACCGCCAACTATGCGGTCATCGCCCAACCTGAGGAAAAGGTGGTCGGTACTTTGGATGAAGACTTTGCCGTCGAAAGCCTGGCAGGCGACGTTTTTCTCCTCGGCACCACTTCCTGGCGGATCAAGCGCGTCGAGCCCGGCCGCGTGCGGGTTGAAGATGCTCATGGCGCTCCGCCTTCGGTCCCGTTCTGGAATGGCGAAGCTCCCGGCCGCACCTTTGAGCTTTCGCAGGCCGTCTCCGAAGTCCGCGAAGAGATCGATCGCGACCCCGACAAAGCACTGTCGTTCTTGACCGAGCACTGCGGTCTCGACGAGGCCGGCGCCAAGCAAGCGCTGGTTTACGTCCGTGCCGGCACGGCCATGCTCGGCGCGTTGCCTACGCAGCAACGTATCGTGGCCGAGCGTTTCTTCGACGAAGGCGGCGGGATGCAGCTCGTCATCCATGCTCCCTTTGGCTCGCGCATCAACCGGGCATGGGGACTGGCGCTGCGCAAGCGCTTCTGCCGATCGTTCAACTTCGAGCTCCAGGCCGCAGCCACGGATAACGGCATCAACATCTCGCTCACTGAGCAGCATGCCTTCCCGCTCGAACTGGTTTTCGAGTTTCTGAAATCGCAATCCGTCGAAGATGTCCTCACTCAGGCCCTGCTTGACGCGCCGATGTTCACCGCGCGTTGGCGCTGGAATGCATCGCGCGCGCTCGCCATTCTCCGATTCCGTGGTGGCCGTAAGGTGCCGCCGCCCATCCAGCGCATGCGCTCCGAAGACCTGCTCGCCTCGGTTTTCCCCGATCAGGTGGCCTGCGCAGAAAACCTGACCGGCCCCATCCAGATTCCCGATCATCCTCTGGTCAAAGAAACGCTCGACAACTGTCTCCACGAAGCCATGGACCTGGATGGTCTCAAGCGCATTCTGGAAGCGATGGAGTCGGGCGCCATCCAGAAAGTTGCCATCGACGCCGCCGAGCCGTCGCCTTTCTCGCACGAGATCCTGAACGCGAATCCCTACGCCTATCTCGACGATGCCCCGCTCGAAGAACGGCGGGCCCGCGCGGTTCAGCTGCGGCGCACACTGCGAACCGACGTGGCCGGCGGCGCAGGTATCCTTGATCCAGCCGCCATCGAGCAGGTCGCGGCCGAGTCCTGGCCCGACGTTCGCAACGCCGACGAGTTGCACGACGCGATGCTCACCTTGATCCTGCTTCCGCCCGCTGAGGATTGGCATTCTTGGTTCAGCGAGCTCGCCGCGTCCGGTCGCGCTCATCACGTCGGACGGTTTTGGATCGCGACCGAGCGCCTGCACTTGAAAGATGAACCGCTTCCGATCGTTCGTGGCTGGATGGATTCCATCGGACCCGTCACCGCCACCCACCTAGCGGAAACCCTCGGCTTCCCCGTCGACCAGGCTTTGCTCCAGCTTGAAACCGAAGGCCAGGTCATGCGCGGCCATTTTATTAGGGACAGTGCACTCAAATCCCAATTTCCCGACGAAATCCAGTGGTGCAATCGCCGCATCCTCACCCGGATTCATCGCCTCACGCTCGGGACCCTTCGACGCGAAATCGAGCCCGTGACCACAGCCCAATTCCAGCGATTCCTCATCCGCTGGCAGCATCTGGTGCCCGGCAGCCGGCTGCATGGTGTCGACGGCACCCTGCAAATCATCAAGCAGCTCCAGGGCTACGAAATATCCGCGGCCGCCTGGGAGCCCGAGGTTCTTTCGCGACGTGTCGCCCGCTACGAGCCCGAATTTCTCGATCGCCTATGCTTATCGGGCGAGGTCATGTGGGCCCGGCTCTCGCCGCATCCTGCTTTCGAAGATCCCGAGCCGCGACGCGTCCGGCCTACACGTACCGCACCCATCGCCATCTTCCTGCGTGAAAGCGCCGAGTGGCTCGAAACCGGCACCCAACAACCAACCCTTTCCCATCCAGCCGGCGAAGTCCTCGCCCAGTTGCGCGATCGTGGCGCATCTTTCTTCAACGATCTCGTCCGCTCCACCGGCCGCCTGGCCAGCGAAGTCGAGGACGGCTTGTGGGAGCTGGTGGCGGCTGGAATCGTCACGGCCGACGGCTTCGAGAACCTACGATCTTTGGTCGATCCCAAGCGCCGCCGTGGAGAAGGGCGGGGAAGACACTTGCGGCCTCGTCATGCCGCCGGCCGTTGGGCGCTCGTCCGGCATGCCGCGAACCTGGCCACTAACGACGCCCGCGCGGCTGCCTTCGCCGATCAGCTGCTGCTCCGCTGGGGCGTGATTTTCCGCGATCTGCTGGCACGCGAGACGCTCGCTCCGCCCTGGCGCGACTTGCTGCCCATCCTGCGCCGCAAGGAAGCACAAGGCGAAATCCGCGGAGGTCGATTCGTCTCCGGTTTCAGCGGCGAGCAGTTTGCCCGTCCCGAAGCGCTCGACCTATTGCGCGCCGTCCGCCGCTCCGAAACATCCGCCGACGAAAATGTTGTAATCCCGAACTCCGACCCGTTGAACCTGGCCGGCATTATTCTCCCCGGCCCCCGCGTCAGTACGCTGCTGCGCACGTTGACGCCTCTTACAACAACGTCAGTGGATCCACATCGATTACCAGCGCCGTAGGGCTCCACTTCCTATCCTGCGTGAAGCGCCGCAATTCGCGCAGAGTTTCGTTGAGACGCTTGCGATCGATCGCCTTGATCAGAAGCTGATAGCGGAATTCGCTCTTCAGCTTCGGTACAGGCGCCTCCGCCGGACCCAGGATCTTCAGGCCCTCAGGAGCGGGATCGAGCATCCGGCCAAGCTCGGTGCTCATTTCGAGCGCCTCTTCTTGTTTCTGGCTGCGCACCAAAACATTCGCCAGCGCGGCGAACGGCGGATATCGCATCAGCTTGCGGAACTGGATCTCCTTTTCATAAAAGCCGTCGTAATTCTGCTCGGAGGCGTAACGAATCGCATAATGCTCGGGATTGATGGTCTGGATCAGCACGATCCCCGGCAGATTGCCCCGGCCAGCTCGGCCCGCCGCCTGCGTCAGCAACTGAAATGTTCGCTCGGCGGCGCGAAAGTCCGGAAGCCCGAGTCCGATGTCGGCTGAAACCACTCCGACTAAAGTTACGTTCGGAATGTCATGCCCCTTCGCGATCATCTGTGTGCCCACCAGAATGTCGGAATCGCCTTCGCGAAACCCGTGCAGTATGGTTTCGAAATGCCGCTTGCCGCTCACCGTGTCGCGATCCATGCGCGCGATACGAGCGGCCGGAAAGTCGCGATGCAGCTCTTCTTCCACTTTCTCTGAGCCGGTGCCGATAAAGTTCAAATACTCGCTGCCGCATTTCGGACACACCGACGGAACCTTCTGCGCGTAATTGCAGTAATGGCACAGCATCCGGCGATCGCGCCGGTGATAGGTCAGCGTCACCGCGCAGTTCACGCATTCCATCTTTTCGCCGCACGCGCGGCACGCGACAAAACTTGAGAAGCCGCGGCGATTGAGCAGCAGCATGGTCTGCTCGCCTTTTTCCAGCCGCTCGGTGATCATGTCAACCAGGCGCCGAGAGAAAATCGCCAGCTTGCGGGTCTCCAGGAATTCCTGCCGCATGTCGATCACTTCGACGTCCGGCATCGGCCGCTTCTCGATTCGCTCGGGAAGAGTCAGCAGAGTGTACTTGCCGCGCTGCACGTTATACCGGCTTTCAAGACTCGGTGTCGCTGAGCCGAGGATCGCCACCGCGCCCGCACCCTGTGCCCGCACGATCGCTACGTCGCGGCCGTTGTAGCGCGGCGTGTCCTGCTGCTTGTAGCTCTGATCGTGTTCCTCATCGATCACCACCAATCCGAGATTCCGCACCGGTGCAAACACGCCCGATCGCGTTCCCACCACGACGGTCGCGAGTCCGGCTCTGATTCTGCGCCATTGCTCGGCGCGTTCAGCGTCGTGAAAGGCCGAATGTAGTATCGCCACACGGTCGCCGAAACGATGGAAGAAGTCACCAGCCACTGCCGGTGTCAGAGCAATTTCCGGCACTAACAATAGCGCACTCTTGCCCAATGCCAGGCAAGCGTCTATCGACTTCAGATACACCTCGGTCTTGCCTGACCCCGTGACACCCTGCAGCAAGAACGTCTGAAACTTGCCTCCGCGCAGCGCCCCTTCGATTTGCTGGTATGCCTCAAGCTGATGCGGATTCAGGGTTCTCGGCGGCCCTTCTGACGCGAACACTCCGGTGGGCGACTCGGGTTCCAGCGTGATCAGCTTTCGGCGCGCCAGGGATCGAGCGGCCTGGCTCGCGCCCGTCACCGATGCTTCCAGCTCCGCGAGATTGTGCGTGCCCGGATGCAGTTCAAGAAACGCGTGCAATTCACGTTCTCGCTTAGTGAGCTTGATGTCATCCGGCGATACGGCCAGCCAGGACGCGCGAAGCCGTGTGGCCGAAGCTCGCAAAGGATCGCGCTGAGCTTCGAGATTCTCGATCTCGATGAAGCCCTTCTTCTCGAGCGACCGGACGACTCGCGCGGCGTTCGGCAGCTTCTTTTCGAGATACGACGCCGACAGCGGCCGGGCTTCGAGCAGTTGCAATACCTGCACCGCTGCGTCTTCCTCACTCGCGCCCATCACGAACTGCCGCGCCGCGTCGCGCCCCGAATCCGTGAGCGAATAGAGCTTGGTCTTACGAACCTCGCCGCTCAACGGCGTCATCGACCGCAGTACCTCACCCAGCGGCGCGCAATAATACTGCGAGATCCAACCGCCCAGCGCCAGCAGTTCGGCGTCGAGCACCGGCTCTTCGTCGACGAGTCGCAGGACTTCTTTCAGCGGGCCATCCGGCGGCTGATCATGGAGTTTAACGACCACGCCCGTCAGCTTCCTGGTACCGAGCGGAACCAGGACGCGGCATCCCGGCTGCACTCGATGCCGCAATGTCTCAGGCAACCGGTAGGTGAAGTTCTGATCGAGCGGCACCGGCAGGCTGACGTCGCAATAGATCATGGAGCAGCTTTTCCGTAGAACGCCTGTAGCGCCGGGTACAGCGATTTGTAAACAGGATGGCCCGCGGCGTAAACCTCCGCCGCTTCCGGCTGCGGTGAAATGGAATCGACTTCGCGAATTACAGATTTGCACACTTCCGGCACTGAAGAATAGACGCCGGTTCCAACCAGCGCCAGGAGCGCGGCTCCGTAGGCTGATCCCTCCTGCGTTTCGAGCGTCACGATCCTTTTGCCGAAGACGTCGGCCAGCATCTGGCGCCAAAATGCACTGCGCGCTCCGCCGCCCGACACCCTCACCGATTCAACCTGCACGCCCATCTGCTCGATTATGTCGAGGCAATCCTTCTGGCTGTACGAAACGCCTTCGAGCAGCGAGCGAATCATGTCTGCGCGCGTATGCTTGGCGGTCAGCCCGATCCAGCCGCCCCGCGCCATCGCGTCCAAATGCGGTGTACGCTCGCCCATCAAATAAGGAAGCCAGTAGAGGCCTTGCGATCCGGCTGGAGCCCCGGCAGCTTCAGCAGTCAGCGCGTCATAATCGACACCCGGAGCGAACTGGTTGCGGAGCCATTGCAGGCTCAGCCCAGCGCCCTGCGTAACACCCATCACGTGCCACGCACCTTGGACGGCATGACAAAACGTATGGACGCGACCCGCCGGGTCGTAGCTCGGTTGCTGGCTATGCGCGAAAACGACACCCGAAGTTCCCAGCGTGCAAGAGACCACTCCCGGCATCACGACGCCGTTTCCTACGGCGCTCGCCGCCTGATCGCCGGCTCCAGCGACGACCGGAGTGCCAGGCGTGAGTCCCGTTTCACGGGCGGCTGCTTCGCTGATTTTGCCGGTGACCTCGCTGGACTCGTGCACTCGCGGAAGAATGCCGCGATCCAGGCCCAGCTTGTCGACCAGATCCAAAGCCCAGCGCCGCTGGACCACATCGAACAGGGCAGTGCCCGAGGCGTCCGAGACGTCGCTCGCATACTCGCCGGTGAGCTGAAACCGGATGTAGTCTTTGGGCAGCAGCATCCGCCGGACGCGCTCGACAAGCTGCGGCTCGTTGTCGCGCACCCACAGCAGCTTCGGCAGAGTGAACCCGGTCAACACCGGATTCGCCGTCGAGCGCAGCACCATCTCTTTACCCGCCGTTCGATTGATCCAATCCACTTGCCGCTGGCTGCGCTGATCGCACCAGATGAGCGCCGGCCGGATCACGCGCGCGGCTTCATCCAGAATTACGAGGCCGTGCATTTGGCCGGACAACCCGACGCCGCGTACATCCCGGCCGGTGGCGTTGGCTTGGCTTAGGACTCCGCGAATCGCCTGCCGAGCCGCGTCCCACCAGTTCTCCGGGCGCTGCTCGGCCCATCCTGGGTGCTCCATGCGCATGTCCTCGTGCGGGGCCGTGCAGGCATGGTGGACGCGGCCGCTTTCGTCGATCAGTAGCACTCGAGTGCCGCCAGTGCCAACATCCAAGCCGAGCCAAAACGCCATGAAGCCGAATTGTAGCGCAGGCGGCCCTAGTACTCCCGTACTTTTTCCTCTTTACAAACGAGGACAAATCCTGCAGAATTGTTTTTAATCGTGTAGGTTGGCGCGTTCTGAAACGACGCGGGATTAAACAGCGTCTCTTAGGTAGGGTTCAAGTTTAACGACCTAGTTGTCGATGAGAGTAGGTGAATCGACTCTATGGACATTGTGGGAGATCGCAAGTTCGTTGAGCTGCCAGGAGAGAAGACGCACGAGCTGCCTCCTCTGCTGGTTCGCACCAGTCCGAACGTAAAACGTCTGGATCGGGTAGTCGGGATGGCCAACGATCTGATCGATGCCGACGACATGATTGCTTTGCCGCCGATGGAGGGTCTGGGCCAGGACCAGGAAGTCGACCGGCGTAAAATGGACCTCGCCATCAATTTGGTCGACCAATATCTTCATCTGATCACGCAATGGCAGTGGGGCGATAGCATTCTGGAATGGATCCGGCAGTGTGAGACCACCTTCGGCACTCGCCTGGAGCTGCGGAATCTGCTGCGCCCGGACGTCTGGCCGCATGCCGGCCGGTCGAGCTTTGTCACGCTTCTGGAAGATAAAGCCGTGCCCAACGAAGGCATCGAGTTCGAGAAGGCGGTCGGTCTGCGGCTGACTTTCCGGCAGCCTCCACCGATCTCCTGTTTTTCAAACCAGTTTCTGTTCTACCTCAACGGCACCGTCGCGACCACGGCCTATCAGACCTGGGCGCACATGATGCCGGACCCGATAGCGTCGCTGCCGCCCGAGCGTTTCAAGTTCGACATCATCGACATGTCCATCTCGTAGAACGTTCTGACTTGCGCCGACTTTAAGCCGTTCTCATCGACTCCGACCGATCGGCCCCGCTGATCGCTGCCTGCGCCGCCGCCAGCCTCGCGATGGGCACCCGGTACGGCGAGCACGAAACGTAATCCATTCCGATGCGATAGCAGAACTCCACCGAGCTCGGATCGCCGCCATGTTCGCCGCAGATGCCGATCTCGAGATTCGGCTTGGTCTTGCGCCCCAGTTTCACCGCCTGCTCGATGATGACGCCCACGCCTTCCTGATCGATGGTCTGGAACGGATCGGCCTTGAAGATTTTCAGCTCTTCGTATTTCTTGGAAAACTTCGTATAGTCGTCGCGCGACATGCCGAGCGTGGTCTGCGTGAGGTCGTTGGTGCCGAAACTGAAGAACTGGGCGACCTCAGCCACTTGATCGGCCGTCACAGCGCCGCGTGGAATCTCGATCATGGTGCCGATCAGATACTTCAAGTCTTTCATCTTGGCCTTCTCCAGCACTTCCTTCGCCACGCGCTCGACGATATCTTTCTGGAGCGCAAGCTCTCGCTGGAAACCAACCAATGGAATCATCACTTCGGGAATCACTTTGACGCCCTTCTTGGCCACGTGGACTGCCGCTTCAAAAATAGCCCGGGCCTGCATTTCGGTGATCTCCGGATGCACGATGCCGAGCCGGCAACCGCGAAACCCGAGCATGGGATTGAACTCATGCAGATCTTCCACTCGCTTGAGCAGCAGCGGCAGCCTCTTCTTCAATTCGCCGGCCGGAATGCCGTAGCTCTCCGACATCTGCTTCTTGTCTTTTCCGCTGGCATGCGGGAGGCGCGCAATATCGACCATCAGGTTTTCGCGCTTAGGCAGGAACTCATGCAGCGGCGGATCGAGCGTGCGGATGATCACCGGGTAGCCGTCCATGGCCTCGAACAATCCGATGAAATCCTTGCGCTGCATGGTCAGCAGCTTGTCGAGCGCTTTCTTGCGGGTCTTCTCATCATCGGCCAGAATCATGGCCTGCATATGCGGGATGCGATCTTCGGCGAAAAACATGTGCTCGGTGCGGCAGAGCCCGATTCCTTCCGCTCCGAACTCGCGGGCAGCTATGGCGTCGCGCGGAATATCAGCGTTGGCGCGCACGCCGAACTTGCCGCGAAACTCGTCGGCCCAGGTCATGAACTCGACGAACAGCGGCGACTTGGGATCCGGTTCTTTGGTCTTGGCCTGCCCAAGGTAGACATCGGCGGTGGTCCCGTCGAAAGAGATCCAATCGCCTTCTTTGACAACCACGTCTTTGACGCCAACCTTCACCGTGAACTGCTTCTTATGTTCCTCAATATGCAGCGCGCCGGCGCCCACGACGCAGGGCAATCCCATTCCGCGCGCGACCACGGCCGCGTGGCTCGACTTGCCTCCAACGGCAGTCAACACACCCTCGGCCACTTCCATACCGTGGATGTCATCCGGAGTGGTTTCCTTGCGAATCAGAATCACGGGCCCTTTTTCGGACGCCTCCACCGCGGCGTCTGCCGTAAAAAAAGCACGTCCAACAGCCGCGCCAGGCGAAGCATCGATGCCGTTGGCCAGCTTAGTGAGCGACTTCAGCGAGGCCGGATCGAATAGCGGATGCAGCAACTGATCGAGCTGCTGCGGAGCAACGCGCAACACGGCTTCGCGCTTGTCGATGAGCCGCTCCTTGGTCATCTCTACTGCGACTCGAAGCGCCGCCGCGCCGGTGCGTTTGCCGTTTCGAGTTTGCAGCATGTACAGCTTGCCCTTTTCGATGGTGAACTCGAAATCCTGCATGTCGCGGTAGTGCTTTTCGAGGTTCGATGTGATGTCGCGGAGCTGCCGGTAAGCGTCGGGCATGATGTTTTCGAGATCGGAGATGGGTTGCGGAGTGCGGATGCCGGCAACTACGTCTTCGCCCTGAGCATTGATCAGAAATTCGCCCCAGAATACTTTTTCGCCGGTGGAAGGATTTCGGGTAAAGCCTACGCCTGTGCCGGAGTCGTCGCCCATATTGCCGAAAACCATGGTTTGGACGTTCGCCGCCGTGCCGATCTCGTCGGGGATCTTTTCCATGCGCCGGTAGGTCACCGCGTTCTTGCCCCACCAGGAGCGAAACACGGCATCGCGCGACATCGCGAGCTGTTCGCGCGCATCCTGCGGGAATGGCTTACCGGTCTCTTTCTTGACTAGCTTCTTGTAGTCGTCGATGATCGCTTTGAGGTCATCAGCTTTGAGATCGGTGTCGAGCTTGGCCTTTACCTTCTTTTTGCGCTCGTCGAAAATGTGGTCGAACTTGCTCATTTCAATATCGAGCGCGACTTCGCCGAACATTTGGATAAAGCGGCGATAGCAGTCGTAGGCAAAGCGCGGATTGTTGCTCGCGCGGGCCAGGCCCTCGACCGTTTCGTCATTCAACCCGAGGTTGAGGATAGTGTTCATCATGCCGGGCATCGAGAACTTCGCGCCCGACCGCACGCTGAGCAGCAGCGGATTCGAGGGATCGCCGAGCTTCTTGCCGGTCTGCTGTTCGAGCTGAGCGAGGGATTGCGAAATCTCCTGCTCGATCTCTTTGGGAAGTCTGTTATTGTTCTGAAAATAAATATTGCAGACTTCGGTGGAGATAGTGAAGCCGGGGGGCACCGGCACGCCGGCGCGACTCATCTCGGCCAGGCCAGCGCCTTTGCCACCGAGAACATCTTTCATCTTTCCATCACCATCGGCCTTACCGCCGCCGAATGCGTATACGTGTTTTTTCATAAATGTCGAATTACCTTTCTGTCACGATCTCGGAGAAATCAGCTACGTCCGAGAATTCCGTAAGAAGACTTTGAAGCAGCGCAAGCCGGTTGCGCCGGATGTTCGGGTCGGGTGCGTTGACGAGTACCTTGTCGAAGAAGAGGTCGACTTTGGGCCGCAGCGGGCCGATGCGGGATTCGAGCGGCTGGCCGTTGGTGCGGCGAATCTCCTCGTAAAGATCAAGCTCGGGTCCGGGTTCCAGCAGATTGGCTTGGAAGGTCGAGTCAGTAAACTGCGCTTGTTTCAATATGTTCTTGATTCGTTTAAAGCTCGCTGCGATCGGTTCTAAATCCGGCGTCGACCGAACCGCCTGGACGCGCTTCATGCGAGTTTCCAGATCGATCAGATCAGACCAGCCAGTGGCCATGCAGGCCCGCACTTCATCGTAAGAGAATCCACGCACGTCGCGGAAATAGTATTCGACGCGGTCGCGCATGAACTCGCGGAGTTGTTCGTCTGCAGTCTCGATCGGGAAAGGCAGTTTGCCTTCCACGATGATTCGTACGACACCTTGGGCGGCACGGCGGAGCGCGAAGGGGTCTTTGGAGCCGGTGGGAATCATGCCGACCCTAAAGGATTCGCGCAAAGTATCGATCTTGTCTGCGAGCGAAAGCAAACGGCCGGCGTGAGTGGAGGGAATCGAATCCTCCATACTGACGGGTTTGTAGTGTTCGTAGATGGCCGTCGACACTTCTTCGGCTTCGCCCTGCGCTTTGGCGTAAAGGCCACCAACGATGCCCTGGAGATCGGTGAACTCCTTCACCATGTCGGTGGTCAGGTCGCACTTGCAAAGCGTGTTGGCCTTCGATGCGGCGCGATCAGATCCCAACTCTTCGGTCAGAATCTGGCTCATGCGCACAATTTTGTCCCAGTATGAACCGAGCTTCGCATGGAAGGTGATGTTTTTCAGATCTTCCGTTCGAAGCGCGAGTCTTTTCTTTTGATCCTGTTGCCAGAAGAAGCGGGCGTCGTTGAACCGCGCCCGCAGCACCCGTTCATTGCCGTGCCGGACCAGGCCGTCGGCGTCGGCGTTGGTGTTCATGACGGCGATGAAATGCGGAGCCAGCTTCCCGTTTGCGTCAACGACCGAGAAATACTTCTGGTGATGACGCATCACGGTCGTGAGCACTTCGGGCGGCAACTCCAAATATTGCGAATCGAACCCACCGAGGATCGCGGTCGGGAACTCAGTGATGTAGACCAGGGTGTGCAAGAGGTCGGGATCGAGCTTGACCCTCAGGCCTTTACCGGCGAGCAACCCCGCGATTTCAGTCTCGATCTTGGCGCGCCGCTCATCGGCGGAAAGGATCACGCCGTTGGCTTTCAACTGCTGGTCGAAGTCATCGATGGCCACCAGGATCGACGGCTTACCGAGCAGCCGATGACCGGCCGTCATGTCGCCGGATTGAACGCCGCTAATCTCGAAAGGCACCACAGCATTGCCAAGCAAAGCCACCAGCCAGCGAACGGGACGGATAAATCGCTCACTGCCTTTCCCATTCCAATACATGGTCTTAGGCCACTGAATCTTAAGAATCAGATTCGGCAATTCGCTGGCTAGGATTGCAGCCGTCTCCTGTCCTTGGGTTCGTTTCGTAAAAGCGAAGTACTCGCCCTTGGCGGTGGTCTCAGTCTTCAGCTGATCGGGCGTGGTCCCCATCTTTTTGGCAAATCCGGCAGCCGCCCCGGCACCGACGGATTTTGGCGGACCAAGGACCAGCTCCTCGGTGTCCTCTTGACGCTCGAGCAAGCCCTGCGCACGAAGGACCAGGCGGCGGGGGGTGGCAGCGGTCGAGGTGACTTTTCCGCCCAGGGCGTGCTGATCAAGTAGTCCCTGAAACATATCCTGTAAATTGTTCAATGCAGGGACAATCATCCAGTCTGGAATCTCTTCTGTTCCGATCTCGAGCAGGAAAGGGAGGCTCACGCGGCGTCCTCTCCCATACGCGCAGTTGCGACGCCAATTGCCAGCTTCCGAACCCGCGCCATAACGCCAACACGCTCAGTGACGCTGATGGCGCCACGGGCGTCGAGCAGGTTAAAGAGATGCGAGCATTTTAGCACCTGGTCATACGCGGGAAGGACCATGTCAGGAAGTTTCAGAAGCCGCTGGCACTCCTTTTCATGCAAGTCGAAAAGCTGCCACAGCATCGCGACGTCGGCGAGCTCGAAGTTGTATTTGGAGAATTGGTATTCTTCTCGAGTGCGAACCTTGTCGTACCTCACCGTTGGTGTCCACTGGATATCGTAGACACTGTCGACATTCTGGAGGAATGCGACGATGCGCTCCAGCCCGTACGTGAGCTCGGCGGGGACGAGGTCGAGATCAAAGCCTCCGCACTGCTGGAAGTATGTGAATTGCGTGATCTCTAGGCCGTCAAGCATGACCTGCCAGCCGATGCCCCAGGCACCGAGGGTGGGCGCTTCCCAGTTGTCCTCTTCGAACTTGATGTCGTGCTTGCTGAGATCGATGCCGATGGCCTTGAGGCTGCCGAGGTACTGATCGATGACGTCGGGGGGGGATGGCTTCAGGATTACCTGCAGTTGCTGGTGCTTGTAGAGGCGATTCGGGTTTTCGCCGTAGCGGCCGTCGGCGGGGCGGCGGCTGGGCTGCACGTAGGCGACGCGATAGGGCTGCGGGCCGAGTACGCGGAGAAACGTTTCGGGCGCCATGGTGCCGGCACCGACCTCGACGTCGTAAGGCTCCTGGATGATGCAGCCGCGGTCGGACCAATATTTCTTGAGCGCAAAGACGGTGTCCTGAAAGGTGAGGCCGCTCATAAACTCTCCAGGATGGCCGTCGTGCGGAGGTTGCGCTCGACGTGTTCTTCGATCATTCGGTTGAGCAGGCGGCGCAAGTCGGTGGCGGTTTCGCGAGTCCAGAGGCGAGGCGCGAGCGCATGCACGGGCGTTATCAGCATCTCGTCTGCGATCGCACGCGATTCGGCGCTGACGCGAAGGTCCGGGAGGAACCCGGCCAAGCGGACCGACCACAGGGCGAAATAGGTGACGGCCGGCCAGATAGTTGCGTTGGAACGCAGGTAATCGAGGACGGCGATCAGGAGACGGAAGTGGCGCTCGTTGGTTTCGTTAGGCGGCAATAATTGCTCCGTGACCTCAGCCAGATAGTCGAGTGCAACACTCGCTTCGTAGTTCGAGGCCAGCGCGAATTGTGAATGAACCAGCTCGCAGGAGTTCAGACTAACCAGCTCGCGGTTCTCCTTTTGATAATACGACACGGTGGCGTGGGAGAGGCGTTCGAGTCCGGAGCCGAAAGAGTTTTTGGGACGGCGGGCCCGGTGGGCGACGCCGCGGAGTTTGCCCTGGTCGCGGGTGAAGAAGCTGACGATAAGGTCGGATTCGCGGAAAGGGTAGGTTTGGAGGATGAAGGATTCGCTCGAGCGAGCGGGCATGGGGAATCTATAAACAACCCAGTTTCTGTAGCTCTTCACGCGTAGGAGTCAAACTCCCCATTAGATCGGAGCACGATACCGGGCACGAGAGGTGCTTCAAGTTCACCCACAGTTTGACCTCTTCAAACACCTCATCGCTGGCCCAGGGCGATACCACGATGCCGGTAAGCAGACTGTTCACGTCGATACGTCGCCGCTTGAACTCATGAACCCATTTATGCCTCGGGTTCACATCATCCAACGGCTCCCTGCTCGGAATGTTTAGGTCGACGAATTGCCGGTTATTCCCCGCCAAGGGGTCGTAACAGCAAAGTACCGCCCGCACTTCCCTTTCCCCTTCGAAGCTTTGCCGCTTGCAGTAGATGTACCTCAGTATGTTGTCTCCTGTCAGATAGGCATGACCGTAACGGACGAGCCCTAAGTGAACACGATCTAGCATGAGATGGAGTGCGGTCTTCAATAGTTCAAATCGCGACACCCTCGGGTGCGTACTCCTTCCACATTTCGAGCCTTTCGCCCTCGAACAAATTCCAGCAATTGAGGTAATGTCCTTCGCTGAACTGTCGGTTGACAGCTTGGGTGCTATTCAGAGTCAATTCATCTCGCAGATCGAAACGGCGCAAGCTGCGAATTCTCCTGACATACTTGTCGTGTGGCAGTCCCTCATGGGGATCGTCCTTCTTGAACAGGTCAGCGCGGCGGAAGCACAGCTCCTCATTGGCCACCAGATCCCTGAACTTAGCCAAGTTCATATAGCGCCAGGTAACGGCATCCGGGCTTGGCTCCAACTGATCCACGTAAGACTGAACAGGCATAGAACGAGTTTATCAACATCGTAAGCCGGTAAGACATAATACCCGGAAAATGTTCCAATCCGCCGCCTCGACGTGTGCTTTGTTCGTATTGCTAAAATAATGCTGTGGGCAATATCGAGTTTGCCTGGGACCAACGCAAGGCGCGGTCCAATCTGATCAAGCATGGTGTTTCATTCGACGAAGCGCAAACAGTTTTTCTTGACGACAGTGCCCGCTTGATCGACGATCCCGACCATTCTGAGGATGAAGCTCGATTCCTTTTGGTCGGCTATAGCTTAGAAGCGCGCTGTCTCGTGGTTTGTCACGGTTACCGGCGCTCCGAATCGGTGATCAGGTTGATATCAGCGCGGCCAGCGACGAGGCTAGAAGAAGTCATGTACTGGAGATTGAAATGAGAGCAGAATACGATTTTTCCCGTTCACGAAAAAATCCTTACGCTAAGCAGCTTAAGCGCCAGGTCACGATTCGCCTCGATGGCGCGGCCGTTGATTACTTCAAGGAAATGGCGGCCGAGTTGGGCATGCCATATCAAAATCTTATCAATCTGTTCCTGAGGGACTGCGCGATGCATAAACGGCGCCCGGCCATTCATTGGCTTGAGGGCACGCCAAAGCACACAGTTCAACGTTAACCGCGCGATCTGGCCTTTTGCTGATAGACGGGGTGATTGGTCTGCCAACTGACGAAGCGAGATCGGTGGGGCTTTGTGCGAGCTGCCTGCACATGCGGCGGATCGAGTCCGATCGCGGCTCGGTCTTTTATTTGTGCGAACTTTCCAAGGTAGATCCCCGTTTTCCGAAGTATCCTCGGGTGCCGGTACTGAGCTGCAGCGGGTACGAAAAGCGGTCCGGCGAGCTAACCTTTTCCAAGTCTTAACGTTTCTAATAAGAATATGAGCACCCTCGGGGATCTTCGGTATGGCGCGCGGCTGCTGCGGCTGAATCCCGGGTTCTTTACGGTGGCCACGCTGTCGCTGGCGCTGGGGATTGGGGCTAACACGGCCATCTTCCAATTGCTGGACGCGGTACGGCTACGATTGCTGCCGGTGGCTCACCCGGAGCAGTTGGTGGAACTCGAAATCGAGAAAAACGAGCATTGTTGTTCGGGTAACTTCTCCGATCGCCGGCCGAACTTCACAAATCCGCAATGGGAGCAGATCCGCGATCATCAGCAGGCTTTTTCGGGCATCTTCGCATGGGGAGACACGCGCTTCGATCTGGCCTCCGGCGGAGAAGCCCGTTTTGCGGAGGGCCTGTGGGTGAGTGGCGATTATTTCCGAACGCTGGGAGTGCAACCATTGGCCGGCCGGGTGATTACGAACCAAGATGACCGGCCTGGCTGCGGGTCGCCGGGAGCGGTGATCAGCTACCCGTTCTGGCAACGTGAGTTTGCTGGAGATGTGGGGGCGATTGGAAAGACGCTCGCACTGGACGGCCATCCGGTGGAGATTGTTGGCATCGCGCCGGCTGAGTTTTTCGGAGTGGAAGTGGGCAAGAGTTTCGACGTGGCGGTTCCGATCTGCGCGGAGCCGTGGATCAATGGGGAGAACAGCCACTTGTCGAAGCGGCATCACTGGTGGCTGGCGATTATCGGAAGACTGAAGCCTGGCGGGACCGTGGCAGGCGCGGCGGCACAGGCTCGTGCGATGTCGCCGGCAGTGTTCGAGAGCACGGTTCCTCCGAATTACCGTCCGGATGCAGCGAAGTACTATACGCAATACAAGCTCACTGCGAACCCGGCCGGCTCGGGCGTGTCGTCACTGCGCCAGAGATATGAAGAGCCGCTGCTGCTGCTGTTGGGAATTGCAGGGCTGGCGTTGCTGATCGCCTGTGCGAACCTCGCCAACCTGATGCTCGCCCGCGCCAGCACACGAGAGCGCGAGATGGCGATTAGACTGGCAATTGGAGCGGATCGGGGACGGCTGATCCGGCAATTGTTGGCCGAGAGTTTGCTGCTGGCAGTAACAGGCGCGGCGGCGGGAGCAGTGCTGGCGAGTTTCCTTAGCCGCTATCTGGTTTCGTTTCTGACGACCAAAGATAGTCCGCTGTTTGTGGATCTCGGCGCCGATTGGCGGGTCTTCGGATTCATGGCCGGCCTCGCGATTCTCACCTGCGTTCTGTTCGGATTGACACCGGCGCTGCGAGCGTCGCGCGCTGTTCCGGCGTCGGCCATGAGAGCGTCGGGGCGGGGTCTGACGGCCGATCGCGGCAAGTTTGGCTTGCGGCGGATGCTAGTGATCAGCCAGGTAGCGCTTTCGCTGGTGTTGCTGGTGGGGGCGCTGCTCTTTGTAGGAAGTCTCCGAAATTTGTCGACGCAGGATCCGGGCTTCCGCGAAAACGGTCTCCTGATTACGGGAGTTGACATATCGCGAAGCAACGTTCCTGAGGCCCGGCGCGCTGCGTTTTTCAAAGAACTGCTCGACCGCTTGCGCGCTGTTCCGGGCGTGCAGGGGGCGGCCAGCGCCCGAATCGTGATAATCAGCGGAGGGGGCTGGAACGACATGATCGAAATCCCGGGCCAACGCACCGAGGAGCGCATGGTCCCGTGGTTCAATCGTGTCAGCGACGGATACTTTCGCACTATGGGCACACCCTTGATTGCCGGCCGGGATTTCGACGATCGCGATACGCCTTCGGCACCCGAGGTTGCTATTGTCAACCAGGAGTTTAGCCGGAAGTTTCTGGGCGGCGCGAATCCGATCGGGAAATCGTTCCGCATGATCGTGGGACCGGGCGAGCCGCAGCATGTGTACCAAATCGTGGGATTGGTGAAGAACTCGAAATACCTGAGTCTGAGGGATGATTTTAAGCCCCTCGTCTTCGTCGACGAGCGTCAAGAAAAAGAACCGGGTTTAGGACTTAGTTACATGGTGCGATCCACGCTTCCACCAGGGTCGTTGATGATGGCAGTGAAGAAGACGATGCTGGACGAAAATTCCCAGATCTCGCTGCAGTTCCAGGTTTTCACAACTCAGGTTCAGGATTCGCTACTGCGGGAGCGTTTGATGGCGACACTTTCGGGATTCTTCGGCTTTCTCGCGGTGGCGCTGGCAACGGTCGGATTGTATGGCGTGATCTCATACATGGTGGCGCGCCGGCGGAATGAAATCGGCATCCGAATCGCACTGGGCGCCAGTCGCAGGAACGTGCTGAATTTGGTTTTGCGAGAGGCAGGAGTGCTTCTTGCTTCTGGGCTGGTGATTGGAATCGGGCTGGCGCTGGCAGTTGGACGGGCGGCAAGCTCGATGCTGTTCGGTTTGAAGCCGGGCGATCCGGTAACGATTGCGGCGTCGGCGGTAGGACTGGCGGTGGTGGCGATCGCAGCTAGCTTGTTGCCGGCGATGCGGGCAGCGCGGGTTGAACCGATGGTGGCGTTGAGGGAGGAGTGAGGCTAATCCTGGCGAAGCGCCAGCATTGGATCGATGTGAGTGGCGCGGCGCGCCGGGATGAAGCACGCAACGGCTGCGGTCACGACAACCAGAGCGACCGCGAGCGCGACTAGTGCGGCGTCGGCGGATGCCAGGCTGAAGATTCGGATCGCGGCCAGGGCCAAGCTCAGCCCGATCACAACGCCAGCACCGGCCAACAGCATGCCGTGACGGAAAATAAGCAACTGGACGTTGCGGGGCGTGGCGCCGAGGGCCATACGGACGCCGATCTCTTGAGTCCGACGCGAGGTTGCATACGAGATTACGCCGTATACCCCCGCAGCGGCGAGCAGCAGCGCCAGGCAGCCGGTGATGGCGAGCAAGGTCATAATGAAACGGCGGTCGGCGATGGAGTCGCCAATAAGGCGCGACATGCTCGCGCTCAAGAATACAGGTTGTTTTGGATCCACGGAGGCAACCGCCATGCGCACCGATTTCGCGAGCTCGTCCGACGGCCGGGCGGTTCGAACAACCAGGAATTGCGCGTGATCGAGCGCGCTGGAGGCGAAATAAACTGCCGCGCCGATCGGTTCATCCAGTCCGGAATGGCGCATGGTTTGGACAACGCCGACGACTCGTTTCCAGACGGGGGCGTTGACGTCCCAGCATAGGCAAAAACGTTTTCCAAGCGCATCTTGGCCAGGCCAGAGCTTGCTGGCGGCGACGTCGTTCACGATAGCGGTATCGCGATCCGCGGCCATGTCCTCCTCGCGAAGCCAGCGGCCTTGGAGTAGCTGGACGCCCATGGTTTGCAGATAATCGGCACTCACACGGTCGACCTCGGCCTGTTGTTCCGGAGCGGATAGGTCGGTTCGAATCGTGCCGCCGTTATTTTCGCCGCTAAAGGGCAGGGCATCAACGGTGGCGACGGATTCGACTCCAGGTAGAGCGTGAACGGAATCCACGATATGTCGGAACAGAATGCCTTGGCTGCCCGGCGTTCTGTACTGGTCGCCGGCGGTGATGATGATGGAGGCCAGAACGTGGTCGGAATCGAAGCCCGGACTGGTACGGATGAGTTTCACGAAACTCCCCGTCAACAGCCCGCCGATGATCACCAGGGTGACAGCCACGGCAACTTCTCCAACAACGAGGGCCGAGCGCAGACGATTGCGGGCTGTGCCGATGGATCCGCGCGTTCCGGCTTCCCGGAGGGTGAGCGCGGGATCGCCGCGGGCAGAACCGAGAGCGGGCGCGAGGCCGAATATCAGGGCGTTGATGGCGGAGACTGCCAGCGTAAATGCGAACACGGCCCAATCCGGGCGGGCAGTAGCCAATCGCGGAATGCTCACGGGCGCGACTGCCGGAAGAAGTTTCCAAGCCAGCACGGTCAGTGCGTAGCCGGCGATTCCGCCCGCGACACCAAGCAAGAAACTTTCGGAAACGAGCTGTCGTACGATTCTCGACCGTCCTGCTCCGAGTGCCATCCGGACGGCAATTTCTCTCTGCCTGGAAAAGGTACGGGCCAGCAGAAGATTGGCGACGTTGGCGCACCCAATGAGAAGAAACATCAGGGCCGCAGCGAGGAGAAGAGGGAGACCAGTCCGTGCAAAACCAAGTGTGCGGTTGCGGAGAGAGATTAAGTGCAACGACCGGCCCTGGTTGGTGCGCGGATATTCTCGTTCAAGCGCGGTGCTGATCGAGAGCACGTCCTGTTCGGCTTGGACTTGCGAGATGCCTGGGCGCAAGCGTCCGACGGCTCCGAAAGCGGGGCTCTGGCGAGAGATTTTCGCGGGATCCATCCCGTCCGGCGCCCAGAAGTCCATGTGCCCCGATGGAGTGCGAACAGTGGTGGCCAGGCGCATGGGGAAATCGAATCCCGGCGGCATAACGCCGATAATTGTGCAACTGTGACCATTGACTTCAACCGACCGGCCGACAACTTTCGGATCGGCGTTGAACCGGCGCGTCCAGAGTCCGTAGCTCAAGATCATTTCATGATCACGGCCGAACTGCGTTTCTTCCGGCAGGACGTCGCGGCCGAGCATCGGTTTCACACCGAGTGTCGCGAACACGTTCGCGGATATGGCCAGGCCGTAGAGAGCTTCCGGCGGTGCGTTGCGATCACCGGTGAGATTGTAAAGCGCGTAGTGATATGTCCCGATCGATTCGAAACTATGATTGCGGCGCATCACATCTTGCATATCGGGCAACATCACCCAATCGGCCTGGGATGCATGGAAGCGCGAATAATCTGTCCGAAACTGAACCAGCTCGCTTTGCCGTGCATAGGGCAGAGGATCCAGCAGAACTGTTTTGACAGCCGTGAAAACGACGGCCGTAGCGCCGACGGTGACCGCGATGGAACCTAGTGCGATGGCGGTTATCGCCGGGGTGCGGCGGAAGGTTCGGAGGGCCAGAAGCATAAGAAAAAGCGTTCAGATGAGTGAGAACGCGGCACGCAAGAGTCCGCGCGCTACTTCGCCAAAGATCGGGCCGCGTTGAGCGCCGCGTCGTAATTAGGATGCTCGGCTACTTCCTTGACATACTCGACGTGCTTGAGGGTGTTGTCTTTGTCGAGGACGAAAATAGCGCGGCTTTCGATCCGCAGCTCTTTGATCAGCGTGCCGTAGTGCTCTCCGAATGAGCCGGATTTATGATCGGAAAGCATCTTGATCTTGTCGATGCCGAAGGCTCCGCACCAGCGCTTCTGCGCGAACGGCAGGTCCATGCTGATCGTAAAGATTTGGACGCCGGGCAATTTCGCCGCCTCTTCATTGAAGCGTTTTGTTTGCATATCGCACACCGGTGTGTCGAGCGATGGGACGACGCTAAAAATACGAACCTCCGGTCCGGTGCCTTGCAGGTTGACTGGTTGGAGAGAATCGCTCACCGCCTCAAAATCAGGGGCCTTATCACCGGACTTAAGTTCCGGTCCGACGAGCGTCAGCGGTTTTCCTCTCATCGTGGTGGCTCCAGGTCTGTCCATGAATTCTCCTCGTGTTTTGAATTTTCGACTTATTGTAGCAACTCGGCGAACTTCGAGACCTCAGTGGTGGGCAGCCGGCAAGCGTAGTTCTCGCAAACGTAGACGGTAGGTTGGCCGTCGATCTGGCGCATGACGCCGGCGGAGGGAAAGATGCGAGTCAGCTTCTGGCGCGTCGCGTCGGAATCCACCAGCAAAGCCGCTGTGTAAGGCAGAAAGCGACTGCGCAATTCATTGAGAAGCACGCGAGTAGGTTCTGCACTTGCATCTCCCGCGATAACCACTTCGCGCTTCGCGGCGAGCGAATAATCGAGCCCGACCAGCATTTGCGGTACCGCGACGGGCTGGCTGGACATTTTCGGCATGAGAGCGTCGAGAGTTCGGACAGCGACCTGGCGATACTCGTCGCGATCGGTGAGGTGAGCCAGGCGCAACAGATCGAGCAGGGCTACGGAATTTCCAGATGGTTCGGCGCCGTCGTAATCGTCCTTCATCCGAAGTACGAGGCTACTGTCGTCGCCGGCTGTAGTGAAAAACGCGCCGGCCTGAGGGTCTTCGAAAAGCTCGCGCATTTTGGCGGCGAGGACCAGAGCGGTTTCAAGATGACCAGGGTCGAAATCGGCTTCGTAAAGATCGAGCAGCGCGGCGATGAAGAAGGAATAATCGTCGAGGAAACCGTGAATCGCGGCTTCGGCTTCGCGAAAACGGCGTTGTAGAACGCCCGTGCCCGGGTTGTACATGCGTGTGAGAATGAACGCGGCCGCGCGCTGGGCGGCGATGAGATAGCGCGCGTCGTTCAAAACCTGAGCGGCCTTGGCGAAGGCGGAGATCATGAGCGCGTTCCAGGAGGTGAGGACCTTGTCGTCCAAGTGGGGACGGACGCGCTTGGATCGGATCTCGAGCAACTTGGTTTTAGCTTCCTCGAGCTGCTGCGCTACGGCGGGCTCGGGCGCCTGAAGAATATAAAGAATGTTTTTGCCGGTGAACTCACCCTGAGGATCCTGGGGCACGTTGCCGTCATCTTCGACGCCGTAGTGTTCAGCGAAAAGATCGTAGAACTCGGGGCCGAGGACTTGCTTCAGCTCCTCGGCGGTCCACACGTAGAAAGCTCCCTCGCCTTTTTCTTTGGGATTGGATGGATCGATGACGCTGTCGGCATCCTCGGCGGAGTAGAAACCGCCTTCGGGATGGGTCATGTCGCGAAGAACATAGTCGAGCGTGCTGCGCGCGATATCGGCATACAGCGCGTTGCGCGTAATCTGATAGGCCTCGAGATAGGACATAGCAAGCTGCGCCTGGTCATACAGCATTTTTTCAAAGTGGGGGACGAACCAGCGCTCGTCGACCGAATAGCGATGGAAGCCGCCCCCGAGCTGATCGTGCATGCCGCCGGCGGCCATTTCGCGCAGCGTGTCCAGCGACATCTGAAGCGCTTCCGTGCGCTGCGTGCGGGCGTAGTAACGAAACAAGAAATTGAAAATCACGGGACGGGGGAACTTGGGAGCATCGCCAAAGCCGCCGTGCGTGGCATCGAATGTACGACGGAAATATTGGAAGGCGGAATCGAGTGTGTTCTGGTCGGCGATGCCGCCGGCCGAGGCCGGATCAGACATGGTTTTGAGCTGCGAGATGACATTCCCGCTGGTCTCAACGATTTCAGCGCGCTGTTCGCGCCAGGCCGAGGCGAGACGTTCCAGGAGCACGGGAAAGCCGGGCCGGCCATAACGATTGTCGGGCGGAAAGTAGGTGCCACCGAAGAACGGTTTCAAATCCGGCGTGAGAAAGACCGACATGGGCCACCCGCCGCTGCCGGTGGCGGCCTGGACGTAGGTCATATAGATGCGGTCGACGTCGGGGCGCTCTTCGCGATCCACTTTCACCGGCACGAAATAGCGGTTGATGATTTCGGCGATGGCTTCGTTCTCGAAAGATTCGCGCTCCATCACATGGCACCAGTGGCAGGTGGAATAGCCAATGGAGAGGAAGATGGGCTTGTCTTCGCGGCGAGCCTTGTCGAAAGCCAGGTCGCCCCAGGGATACCAGTCGACGGGATTATGGGCGTGCTGTTGTAAGTACGGGCTTTTCTCGGCGATCAGATGATTTGCCAAATCGGTTTCTCGTTTCTGGTTTCGAAGCGATCAAGTTACGTCGCATCCCATTTCATTCTAGAATTAGAAGACACATTGGGAGGATTCTAATGGGACACCGTTTGTTCACGCTGGCGCTAATCTTGGGAGTTCCGGCTGCTGCCGCGACGTGCGAAAGCCTGGCCTCACTGGGGCGAGCGAATACCACAATCACCACCGCCGAAACAGTCAGCAGTGGATCTTTTAAGCCGCCGACGGGTCCTGCGATGGAAAAGTTGCCGTCTTTTTGCAGAGTAGCCGGCGCGATTAAGCCCGCAAGCGATTCGGAAATCCTGTTTGAAGTGTGGCTGCCGAGCTCGGGCTGGAACGGGAAATTCTACGGCGTGGGCAACGGTGGATTTGCGGGATCGATCACTTTTCCCGGGTTGGCGTCGGCATTGCGGCGCGGTTTTGCAACGGCTGCGACCGATACGGGACACGAAGCTGGAGGGACAGATGCGAAGTGGGCGCTGGGGCATCACGAAAAGGTGGTGGACTTCGGATATCGATCGGTTCACGAAACAGCCGAGACGGCGAAAGCAGTCATCGCAGCGTTTTATGGCGATGGACCGAAGAAGTCCTATTTCAGCTCCTGTTCGAATGGGGGCCGCGAGGCGTTAATGGAGGCGCAGCGGTATCCGGCCGATTACGATGGGATCGTAGCGGGAGCGCCTGCCAACAATTGGACGCACCTGCTTTCCACGGCGACCTGGGAGGCACAAGTACTGACGAGTGATCCGGCGAATTACATTCCTGCGGCGAAGCTTCCCGCGATCGAAGCCGCGGCACTCAACGCCTGTGACGCGAATGACGGAGTAAAGGATGGAGTGATCGAGAATCCGGCGGCCTGTCATTTTGATCCTTCGGTGCTGTTGTGCAAAGGGGAGGAATCGAACAGCTGTTTGACCGAGGCGCAACTCGGTACGCTGAAGAAGATCTACGCCGGGCCTCAGGATTCCAAGGGCAAGGCGATGTATCTCGGCTACAGTCCGGGCGGCGAACCTGGACCGAACGGCTGGGGCGGTTGGATCAGCGGCGGAGGAGCCGGCAAGAGCCTGCAGTATGCGTTCGGCACGAATTTCTTCAAATACATGGTGTTCGATAATCCGGACTGGGATATCAAGACGTTTTCGGTTGAACACGATATGAAAGTGGCCGATGACAAAGTTGGCCAGATCCTAAACGCGACGGATCCGAATCTGAAGAAGTTCAAGGATCGTGGAGGAAAGCTGATCGTTTATCACGGCTGGAGCGACGCTGCGATTCCGCCGTCGAACGCGATCCAATACTACAACAGCGTGGCGGCGAAGATGGGCGCCAAGCAAACCGATCAGTTCGTTCGCCTCTTCATGGTGCCGGGAATGCAGCATTGCGGCGGCGGGCCGGGTCCGAACAGCTTCGGCCAGACCAGCGAAGTCGATGGCGACGCGCAGCACGACGTCAACCGCGCGGTGGAACAATGGGTGGAGAACGGCGTGGCTCCGTCGCAGATCATTGCGACCAAGTATAAGACCGCAAATCCGGCCAGCGGTGTGGAGCGGACGCGTCCGCTGTGTCCCTATCCGCAGGTGGCGCAGTGGAAGGGGTCGGGAAGTACCGACGACGCAGCCAATTTCACCTGCGCGGCGGGACCTAGCGGCGGAAGCGGAAAAAGATCGGCGGAGTAGCGTCGGCGCTTGTGGGTCATGCATGCTGCAATCGTTTCTTGTCGAATCGCACGCATCTGGCTGAAGTGGTTGAGTCAGCATTTCAGCGGTACCAAAAGCGCGGAACTCACATCATGACCGTTACCAACGGCTGCATACGAGGAGCAATCCGTGACTTACAAAATTCCCTGCATCAGTGACTTGAAACCTAAGCTAAGGGTTGTCTTTTCCGGCTCAACTCCACCGAAGGGATGCCTACAGTGAGGGCGCCTATCTGCCGGACTCTGGCGAAGGAGTATGGCAAATGAGAGCCATTTTATTGGAATTTCCTCTGCTTCGAACAGCAGCCCGCAAAAACCCTACGCAGGCGTAGATTCTTCTTGACATAATCCGCAGACTATCGCTACAATCACACTTCAACCTCCTTTCTACCTCGTTACCTCGTTTCTTCGGTTTCTTCGATTCTTCGGTCCCTCAATTCTTAGCTACATCGGTACATCGTTGCTTCGTTTCGTCGGTGCATCGCTGCTTTAGTGCCTTAGATAGCAAATTGTACTGCATCGGTTCCTTGTGTCTGCGTACGGATCGATCATTCCGCTGCGCAGGTCAGTTAGAAAATTCACGAGGAGATGCTTATGCGAACAACTCGCAAGAAAAAGCCGGCTATAAGTAAGAGCCTGGAGGGAGACTACCTGATCGATTTCTTGATAGCTCTCCTGGCGGGTCTCGTGGTGCTGGCTCTCGATAAGATTTCATAGCCAAAGGGGCCGGAGCCTTTGGGCGCTGGCCTCTTTTGAAAAAAAAAGAAAGGACGACATGGCAAACACTACAGACACCGTTATCGCGGTAGTCAGCGGGGCTTTCCCGAATACACTCGATAGAACACTTGAAGTTGTCCGCTTGGTTTCTAGTGGACGTGGACCAATCCCACATGGATGGCTTCCCTTCAGCCCTGATCCTGCGAATATCATTATGATTGGAGGGCCCGAGCACCGTGCGGTTCAGAGCCAATTTCCAACATCATCGTGGATGTTCGTTAACAATCGCAGTGAGGCTCCAGCGTTCGTAGCACAGCTGTTGCAGCGTTTCGGTGGGTCCGGGAGACGCGTGTTGCTGCTCGCCTTCAATGCGGACATTTTCAGTCTGGCGCGGGCGGCCTGGCCCGGCATTCAGGTCCAGGCTCAACATTTTTTTGGCGACGGCCATCTACCTTCCGTCTTTATGTCTGTTCCGGTTCCACTTCCTGTGGGTAGTGCCGAGCCCGCATGGACCTTCGGGCACGTGGCGAATTTGGAAGAAGCCGTGGCGACGCTAACTCAGGTTCTTATGCAAAAGGGTGCTGTGACTGCCGACATGCCCGTTAGGCAGACGAGCCTCCGACCGTTGATGGGCCGACTAAACCCCGCTAAATTCTTCGGGAACGCCGCATCAACTCGATCGAGTGGTATGATGGCGGCCCTACTCCAAATTGCGGCGATGCGAGGGATAGTAGGGCTAGCGGGTAATCCTGGGGACTATCTGGTCTGGTTGAAGTCTAGCGAAACCAAATCCAGCGGACACCTCCCGGATGACTCGGTTACGCATCCCACTGCCAATGAGGAGATGTTATCTGCGGGGCCTGTCGAGGTCGAGCCAACAGGAGAACCTTTGCTTACTGATAACCAGCATGACCACGTCCCGAAACGCCGGGGTCGCCAACCGGACAAATACCTCTCTGATCGATACTCGAACCACATCGGCGAGGCAAAAATGGGACCGTTCCCAGTCGCTCGCCCAAAGGTCTATGAAGCCGTTGACAAACTCGTTATCTCGAAGTCGAACCTGCCACTCTCGTCCCTAATCGAGGCCGCCATCGAGCGCGCGAAGAAACTATTGCCTCCAGGGCAACCGTGGGAAGCTATTCGCCACGTCACTCAGAACCAAATCTTGAAGGCCCAAGTCGCTCTCGATGGGGAGGGCAAACCGTTACCAGATCGTTGGGATAGTGGAAAGCGCACCGTCCATCGGTTAGCAGACAATTGGCAAGTTCGCGCAGTGGGCGAGATCCTGTTAGCGCTATTTGAATCCGATGATGTGACTGGAAAGGACATAGCAAATGTTTGCCGGTCCGTTTGGGGTGCGAGCAGCAGCGAGGCCCTCGCGGAGCTGTACCGGGTGATGGAGTACCTGACCGACGTTGCCCGCGTAGTGGAGGAGGACAAGGGGGGTGTGTTCCGTGTGAAGAGGCCGCGAATACAGGATGCCGCCCCTTCTCCCAGGGTGATTGTGCCGTCTGAGCCTGTAGAGGCAGTTGAAGAGACGAAGGACATAATTCACTGACTTCATCACGGCGATTGTTTCGACGCCGCGATATCGAGCACGGTGTACCACAGGAACTGGACCATCTTGTGGATGGAGCTTTCGAGCAGGCGCTCCTGATCTGAGTGTGCGCCGTGCAGCTCGTTCTCGCTCTCATCGGCGATCGCGCCGAAGCCATACGCTTGTACGCCTCTGCCTCGCAACTGGGCCATGTCGGTGGCGCCGGTCAGCATCACGGGAATCGTGACGGCGCCCGGAAACATGCTCTTTTGAGTACGCTCGAGTGCGCGGAACATCTCGGTGTCGATCGATGAAGGCGGAGCGATAGGCCGATTGCGCGAGGCATTGGTGACCAGTTCCACTGCCGGGTCGGCAATAACGCGCTTGATCTCGGCATAGAGCTGGTCCATGTTCTCGTCCGGTAGCGCGCGAATGTCGAGCGTGGCTTCGGCCTGCGACGGAATCACGTTGGTCCGGAAGCCGCCTTGAATCATAGTGGGCACGATGGAAGTCCGGAGCACCGAATAGTTGGGCTGCTCGTGCTCCAGGAAGTAGCGCTGGATCTCTTCGCTGTGGGCGGGATCGGCGACGTGGTTATAGCGATAAGCCTGATCGGGCGGGCTAATGGTGGCGAGCCGCTCGAAGTAGGTGCGCGTGGTGTCGTTCAAGCGCACGGGTGGCTGCCAGCTCTGGAATTTGGAGACCGCCGCGGCAATGTGAAGAATGGCGTTGTCCGGGCGAGGACGCGATCCGTGACCGGCTGTCCCGTGAGCCACGATGCGCGCGCCGCGTGGACTTTTCTCGGTGGTGCTGATTCCGACATAGCGGACCTTGCCGTCGCGCGAGACGGTTTGGCCGCCTTCGGCCAGTGCGTATTCGCCCTCGAGCTCGTTCCAATGTTGACTGACCAGGAATCCGATGCCAAAATTCGCGCTGCCTTCCTCGCCCGATTCAGCGATGAAGATCACGTCGCGATCGAGTGGGACATTGAAACGCTTCAGCAGCAGCATGGTCATCAGGCATGACGCGACGTGCGACTTGTCGTCGGAGGAGCCGCGCCCCCACACATAGCCGTCTTTGCGGAGAGCGGCGAACGGGTCGATGCCCGGCGGCCAGGTCTCGCGCTGGACACCGACTACATCGGTGTGACCCATGATGATGAGCGGGCGCTTGGAGCCGTTGCCCTTGAGACGCGCGATCAAGTTGGCACGCTTGGGATCAAGCGCGAGCACTTCGGTGGGGATACCGGCGCGATCGAGAATTGGCTTGAGGTAATCGACGACTTTAGTTTCATCGCCCGGCGGATTGCTGCTGTCGATCTTGATGACGGACGTGTAGTAATCCATCGTCTCGTTTTGGAGCTTGGGCCAGTCTACCGGGAAGCGGTCGGCTGCGTGGGCGAGCGAGCCAAGGCAGAAGGCAGCGGCGAATAGAGTGTTTCTCATTCGCTCCAGGATAGCTCCTGGCTTACACGGGCGCAAAACTAGGAGCGGGCGATTCGGGCACGACTGACTATTGCGTGGATCGCGAGCATCAACCCGAAGCCAAGGAATGCCAGTGGCAAGAGATTGGGCTCAGGGACAGCGCTGCCAGAAGCGGTCACGGTGGTCGTCGCGAAAGTAGAGGTGAAAACGTCGGGCATCGTATCCGCGCCAACCAGATCGATCGCGAAGAGCCTGTCGGCGCCCAACGGATCTGACGTCGCGAAGGGCGTGAGGGTGTTATCCAGCAAGGTAAAGGAGAAGGAATCCGGAGTGGACAGCGGGATGTAGCTGGTAGTGAGATCCACATCGAAGGTAGTGAGCCCGCTTCCGAACGTGATAGGCTGAAGCCATTCGTTGAAGTCCATATCTGCTGTTTCAACGAGTGGTCCCGGCGTCAACGAACCGCTGACATCACCGGACGTTGAAGCGCCTGCTAGAAGTGTGCCAGTGGTGGCAAACGACGTTATCGTGGATACATTGTCCTGCAACGGGACGCCACCGAAAAGATCAAAGGCCATGTAACCCGCAACACCTGCGAGCGGCGTGGTGTCG